>Ga0115553_1001319_pt1 | contig 15675 bp, 14 predicted proteins | sample COGITO_mtgs_1103_2_FD_87284 | JGI IMG/M metagenome (GOLD analysis project Ga0115553, IMG submission 87284) | Pelagic marine microbial communities from North Sea - COGITO_mtgs_110331 | ecosystem: Environmental > Aquatic > Marine > Epipelagic | place: Germany:Helgoland, sampling site Kabeltonne... | reverse complement strand
TGCTAATAGTAATTTCTAAGCGCTACTGCTATTCAACATGCGTTGCTCGACTAACTTCGTCGCCCGTTCGGCTAGCTCATTTTTCCTTTTCATTTCTGGGTCATCCGCGTTGTCCACACCGTCACCCGTGGTCGGTGGTGTTGGTGTCGTCGTCGTCGTCGCGTTCTTCTTAAAATTCAAAATCTTTGATAGTACGTTGTTTGATTTCGTACTGCTATAAGTTGTTGAATTCTCTCCCTCCAACGCTGCCTCCTCTCGCGCCCGAGCGTTGCAAAATACGTAATACAGAGGCGTCGATATAAACTTTAAAACTACATACCTAATACCAGGTGGAAACAGCATGTGGAAGGCAAACAACGGTGAACTATCGCCGTACCCTTCCCTACCTTTAATCTGTTGAAAAAAACGCAAATACGTCCACGCCATGGTCGCGCCGATGATGTCGAACAGCCAAATACCAAAGCTGTGATGTTCGGCTCCTCGAAAGATGCACCATCCAAGCGTACACGAGACGTACATGAGAATTAAATGCTTATTCCGTACAGACTGTGGCGGATGTGCAAACGAGGGTATCCATTTTGGCAAATTGAACGCAACGCACTCGTCCGGACTGAGTTGAAGCAACGCGACGAGTAAAGCGGCGATGACGCCGTGAAATCCGCTTATTTTCGCAAAGAGAAAGTATTGGTCCCTCGTGACGACGTACAGAATAAACATGATGACAAAAGTCGTCGCACCAATACACGCGTTGGTAACGAGGATGAATTTGCAAAACTCGACAGCATCCCAACTCGCTTCGACAAATTTCCCTATGAATATCAACATGAAACATGAAAAGAGCAAATTTAACGGGTTCGTTTCGAAATAGCCAGCGGAGAACACGTTCCAAAAGTGCGTCGGTATGGTTTTATCAGGGATCAACGCCAGAAAATCTTGAGAATTCGGAACGAACCAATACACCAGATGATTAAACACCAAAACTCCGATGAAGAATTTCTGCGTAAACGACGACGTTTTCAACGTTTGAACGAGCTCAACGGGAATGTTTTTTTCAAAACCGGTAATGAAATCGTCCTCTTCTAATAAAACCGAATTGTTGTTGGCATTCGCACGTTCGACGTCGTCTTCCATCTGATGTCCACCCTCCATGATATCGGTATCTGTATATATATATGTATATTTTCTCTCTCTTTCTCTCTTTCTCACTCTCTCTCACTCTCTCTGTGTGTATGTGCGTGTCTGAGTGTATTAGTATCGTGCGAAGTAAAGAAAGTAATGCAGAAGAAAAAATTTTGGCCTTTGCAAAACAGGCTCTTTTTGAACGTCTGAAGCAAACGAGGAAAAAGGAGAGAGAAAGACTGCAAAAAAATACGCGACAACATGTCTACCGACGACGAACGTGTTCACGAAGAAGGTATGGAAGAGGAACGCGATAGCGCATCGTGCTCTTCTTCTGATGATGACTATGACGATGAGTACGACAACACTTCCATTATCCAGCGCGAAAACGAAACGTCATCGAGAAAGTCAACGACAACGACTACAACGGGGCTTCCTTCCGTTTTCGAAGAAGAAGAAGAAGAAGAAGAAGAAGAAGAAGAAAAAAAGAGTAAAGATTTCCACAGAGGATCGAGAAATAAGAAAGCGTCATCATCATTACCGTTATCAACATCATCTATTCTAGAAGAAGAGTTGCATCGGGCGAGAAGAGAGATATCCGAGTTGACTCGCGCGAACGAAACGATGGAAAACGAAAACGCCGAGTTGCTGATATTTTTAGAAAATTTCAGGAAGGAGATGGAGAACGAGAGAAAAAAGGTATCGCAGGCAAAGGAGGAGATTGATCAACTCACGAGCGCGTTAGAAAGTTCGAAAGAGAGCATTCAGATACTCTCATCCGACCGCGAACAGTTATCCGATCAGTTAGAACAAGCATCAAAGAAGCTACGCGTCGCGAATCGCCACGTGTCGATATCGAAAGAAAAAGAAGCGACGCTCGCGAGCCGAAACGAAGAGGTGAGGAAACTCGCCAACCGAATAGATTCCCTTCTTACGGATGGGTACGTAGCCGTCGCGCACGATACTACGAACAACATTACCAAGAAAAAGAAAAAGGTCACTGGAAGTTCCAGCATGAAAAGTGGCATCACCGCTGTCAATTTCACCACTTCTCTACACAACAAAAACGATGATATTGGCGGCGGAAGTGCGAGCAGTTACGCGACTATGTATTCACTGTCGAAATAATGTTTGAAAGGTTTTCACCTATAAATTTGTGTGTGTGTTTGTGTGCCCACATATGGTGCGTGATGATTTGTACAATTTACATTTCTGTTCTAAATTACCACGGAATTTGTAATCCATCTTCGCAGTTGATGAACAAACCGTTATATTTATCCACGTCCATGAGAGAAATTTCGTGCATCACGCGTTTCGCTCCAACTGAAGCGTCCACGGCGCCTTCGATTTCCCAAATCTTCTCGTACTTTTGCGTCATTCCGGTTTTATTAAAACCTGGGTGCAATATTTGAACGGCTATTTTCTCTTTCTTCAACTCTTGCGCGAGCAATTTACTCCCCATGTTCGCCGCAGCTTTGGACATGTGATGCCCGTAGTCATGGCCGTCTGGATTTTGGACTTCGCGCCAGGAAATTGACCCGCCTTGCGAAGTGATCATGGCAATCTTACACGTTCCGTCCGTTTTCAACAGCTTCATGTCTCTCAAAACTTTTACAACTCGTAGCGGCCCAACTGCGCAAATGTCAATCATTTTCAGCTCCTCTTCGAAGTTCATTGAATCCAAGGTTTCCAATGGTTCGTAAAAATATCCCGCGTTGTTGATGACGATATCCACCGGTTCGGTGATCTCTTTGAACGCGTTCGCGATAGATTTTTCGTCCGTGATTTCGCAATTTTCTATTACTTGCGTGTTCGATAACGCGGAAAGGTCATCGGACGTCTTCCTGCACGTGCCGAGAATAAAAGCGCCTTTATCGTTGAGCTCTTTCGCCAACGCTAATCCAATGCCTCGGTTAGCACCGGTGACCAAAACGCGCTTCCCTTTCAAAAAGGAACCATCGTAAACGGCGTCGATATCGAGCATTCTCGTGTTGTTTTCTTTCTTCCCATTTGCGAATCGTAACGGTTGATCCGCGATGGTGTATTTACTTGCATCTGCCGTAGTCATGCTAGATGTGGAAAGAAGTTTTTTACTTTTACTTTTGCCGACGATGATTTTATCCGTCTTTCCGACGAATCCGGAACTGAAAAATTGTGTTTTCTTTGACGAATACAAGAACGCCGCTTTGCTCGAAGATGATGACGACGAGGACGGCGAACAAGAAGAAAAAGAACTTCGCGAGAGTGATGCGGCGCGAGTGATGGAGTTCAACGAAGAGGCGAGCATTTAAGACTTTGGAGGAAGTAGCTGCTTTTTTTGAGGTATCTTGATGAGTTTTTGATGAGACGTCGATACGTCGTCGTCATTCTCTAAAATTCTCGTAACAACCAAGAAGGAGAAGAAGAAGAAGAAGAAGAAAAACAAGAACAAGAGAACAAGAACAAGATCAGTACGCGAGGAGAAAAGAGAGAAAGAGAGATAGAAAAGGGAAGGCAGATTAAATAAGGATGATGATGAAGACTCCTCTCGTCGTTGTTCTCCTTTTCTTTTTATTCTTTTCGTTGAAAGCGGAGCGCGTTGAAAGTGGATTTCACGTTGAACGGGCTTCTTTTACGGTTTCTTTACCGAGCAAATTGAAAGGGAAATACGACATGGCAATCGCCAATTTCGGTGTGCCGTTGTACGGAGCGACGTTGGTGGGATCGTTTAAGTATCCTAAAACTGACCAAGACGGGTGCGCAGAGTTCGACGCGAACGCATTCAACACCAACAGTTCATATGGAGCAAACATCATGCTCTTGAACCGAGGTGAGTGCCCGTTCACGACAAAGGCGTTTTTCGCACAAAAAGCTGGAGCTGAAGCGGTAATTATCGTCGATAATATTGCGGAGGATTTGATTACCATGGATGCTGCCGATGATGCGGAATCACAAGAGTACGTGAAGAACATATCGGTTCCGGTTGCGTTAATAACGGAAAGCGTCGGTGAAAAATTTGAGGAAGAACTCTCAGCCGGCAACGCCGTCATCGCTACCCTCAATTGGACTGATGTGTTACCACATCCTGATTCAAGGGTCGAGTACGAAATATGGACAGAGTTGACGGATTCGTGCGGCGCGAAATGCGACGCGCAGGTTGGATTTCTCAACGATTGGGCGCCCATAGCGAAAGAGTTGGAAACCAAGAATTACACCCAGTTCACGCCCCATTATCTCACGTGGTCGTGTCCGGAAGGGTACGAAGATTCCGACGTTTGTCTGTCAGAATGTATAAATCATGGCAGATATTGTATTCCTGATCCAGACGACGACTTGTATAGCGGATATTCCGGAGCGGATGTTGTCGTATCGAATTTACGAGCTCTCTGCGCGTTTAAAGCTGCGAATGACTCCCAAATCCCAACAAAATGGTGGGACTACATCACTGAATTTCAATCGTCGTGTAAAATGAGCACCGGGTTGTTCAATTCATACGATTGCGCTGAGACATCAATGAAGCGAGCGGGTTTGGATACTTCCTCGTGGAAAAACTGTATAGGGGATATCGACGCTAATTCTGAAAACGCTATGATGGAGGAGCAAATTATCGCGCAATCACCTCCGAGTGAGTCCACTCGATCTTCGGTGCGAATATTACCAACAGTGGTTATAAATGACGTGCAATATCGAGGTAAGCTAGCGCGCGGTGAAGTCTTGAAGGCGATATGCGCGGGATTCCCCAACGATCTCAAGCCAGAGATGTGTAGCGATAGTGGACTCATAAACGATAAGTGTGCCCAGGGAGCTGATGGTTGGAACACTTGTCTGAGTGATCCTAATAAGAGCGGGGAGACAACATGCTCGACGACGAGTGCATTTCCATATTATGAGTGTATCTGCCCGAAGGGCTTACACTCCGAGTTTTCAGATTCATTAAACACGTGGAGTTGCGTGTCCGTGCAACAGACTGCGCGAAGCGTCGGGAAGACGTCGACGGTTTTGGCCAGCGTTTTCTTTTCCTTGTTAGTGCTGGTCATTTGTTTGTTTTTATTCTATCGTTGGAAAATGAAGCAAGTCATGAACCAGGAGATTCGGGGGATTCTCAGTCAGTACATGCCTTTGGATGATGACGAGATGGAAGAGGAGGAGGACACGGCGCGCTTGAACGCTGGAAATGATAGTAGCAGCATCCGATTGGGGAGAAGTGGATCGCCAACAGCGATGTTTGGAGTTGAGAATGGTAGAGGTGGTGGGTTTAACACCAGTAGGGGGGAGTTTGATCACTTGTAATTTTAATATGTTTCATACTGCACATACTTATACACACACATACCATACATACTGCTTCACACACCTACTCGGCGCAACTGACATATTTCTGTCATTCGCAAGATAATATTTGCGCGTTGCGTGCTTTTCACGGTAATTTCCAACACTTTGGCTGCTGCACTGATCCGTCATCACGTTCGATCGTGCCCACTCCCCCTCCGCTGCTGATGCCAAGCTTTCTGCTTTTACACGTTAGATAGCACGGTGCTGAGAAAATCTCCTCGTCTGATAACTTTTCCCCAAACGTCAGTACGCAACTACCGTCGGCATGATTGGGCTGAAGATGCGCATCTACACCGAAGGCTTCTTTGAAGAAATTCTCCGTAGGAACTTTGCAAAAGTTCGTGCACGATCCTACGCATCCTGATTGTTCTAAATATCTACATTTCTTTAACTTTACGGCGGCGAGTACACCATCGCTTTCTCTCGGAACGCGTTCAGATGGCCCGACGAGCCAACCGAAGAACTGTACCGTGATAAAACTGTTCAGTTCGTCCACCCAATTCGATGGTTTAATAAGTTTCTTGAACAATATCCTGATAATCTCCGGAATTAATTCTAACAACGTCTCCGTCACGACTTTTCTCTGAGCGTCGGTGCCTTTAAATACTACGCCAACTTCGTTCGCTAAATAAACCAGTCTCTGGTATGAAAATATGGAAAACTGCTTTGCTTCTGAGGATAAAACACCTTCGGTTGATTCCATGATTTTCCCTGCTAACTTGGCGTTAAATAAAGCGATGGCAAACTTGTCGTACACACTATCGCTATAACTCGTCTCGCCCGAAGAAGCGTACGTAGCTCTCGATTTTCCAAGTATTCCGTATTCATGGGTATCTTCTTTCTCTTCGTCGTCGTCATCGCGAACTGCACGCGTTCTCTCGAGTTTTATGCACTGTTTTCGTCGTCTGCCTAAATGACGCGTGGTGCGGTGAATATCCCGCGCTTGCGCTGCCGTTACGCTCGTACTCGCAAAACTCATCATCGTTCACTTCCTTAGTTTATGTATATATATACGAGGTCGGAAGAGCAGAGTATGTAAAGTTGGAATTTTTGATGCGATACACTTTTGGAGAAACTACGAGAAAGACAAAAAGAGAGTTGGGCAGAGAGGGCACAACAAAGTGTTTCGTTTCGATAATAATGTTATAAAGGTATAAGAAAAGTGTATCTACATATTGCTATTTTTATCACATGATAGTGCAACAGCACGCGGGCTTGTCTCTGATACCGCTCCTATAACGCCCTCCCGTATCTCCTCCCCGAAAATCCAAACTATCTAAATCACTCTGCTCATATTGACTGACCTCGTATTCGACTACTTCTTCCATTTTCGATTCGTTCGCCCAAGTTACGCTTTTCGAGCGATGTTCCTCGCCTAACTTAATATCGTTCCCACCTGGCGAAGACGACGGCGATGCTTTCTTTCCTGCCATGATCACGAGACTCTCTCTCCCTCTCTCTATATATATCGCTATCGATGTTGTGATGGGAAATATCACGAGAGAGAATAAAAAAAATCTTTCGTCGTGCTCGCGAGTTATTATTGGTCAAGCTAGAGCACGACGAGACGTGAGATGGGCGATGTCACGAATATCGATCGAGAGGACGCGAACGCAAAGAGTGATATCGATTATATGTGTGTGTATGTGCGTGTGTGTGTGTGTTCACACCAAGCGCGTCGTGTTATATTTGTGAGTGATGAGGGACCGAAATAAAAAAAGCACTCGAAAATAAGCTTTTTTGACCTCTTTGCGAAAGAGCTTTTGTCTCTTTTATTTTTTCCCGCGTGAAAAATTGTGACACAGCAACACGTTTCTTCACAGCCTGTGGTGGAACTGTCGTGCACATAAAGCACACATAAAGCACGAGCAATGATGAAACGAAGTGTGGGACTTTTGTTTTTCGCGCTGACATTCGTCGTCTTTCTTTTAAGCTGCGGCATTTCCGTCACCGAAGGCGCTCGATTGTTGAAGCAAAATTACGATGAGGAGGACGCCGGAGACGAGATTGGTGAAATGAACGCGATGCAGAGAAAAACCACTAAGAATGAAGAGGATGATGACCAAGCCGCAATCTACGCCGCCAAACTAGAAGAAGAAGAGATAGAAAACACACAGTTGAGTAACGAAGAGGAGAGCGAACTCGAGCAAGTCGAAGAAGAAGTCGCCAAGGAAGCCTCGGAAATGTCCTCCTCCTCCTCCTCCTCCTCCTCCTCTGAAGTTGCCTCATCGGGCGACAGCAGCGAAAACACAGAAAACATGGAACTCTCGAAATCAGACGATACAAACGGCGGGAGACTTTCCGAGGAGGAAATTTTGGAAGAAAATCGAAGGATGGCGACAAAGGTATGGGAAGGCATCACCGGACAACCGGAAGGGAAAGAGAAGGATTTAATTGATAAAATCGTCGAAGCCCACTCACTCGAAAGCACGCCGATGGATGGTTTTCTCATGGAGAATGCGGATTCAGAATGCGGACCTTCCGGTCCTTTCGCGTTACTGACGCTCTGGAACTCCGTTGATGAGTTTAAGCGGCAGAAAATTATTGATTTCTTCTCCCAAAATGACGACGAGGTGTCGACGAGCAATCCAACCTGGAGCACCGTCGCCGTGAAATCGTTGAAGCTTTCGGGTGTTTTCTCCACTCGGTTCGCCGGCGAAGGCGAATCGAAACGCGAGTGCATTGCTAATTTCCTTACTAATAACAAAATGCGACAACTCGAAGACGTAAACAGAGCAAAGGGAATCGAGACCTCTCGTCCGCATCAAACCGAACGACAGCGTGATTTAGCGAAAGGCAAACAGGCGAGACTCTTGCGCGACTACGTTCTGACCAAGATTCTTCCATCCGCACAGACTCTCGAGGCCAGAGGTGCTAATGACGAAGCAACTGTTCTCGTCCTCGCGCTAAACTGCAAAGTTGAGAAAAGACGCGCACTTTTATTCGCGCTGTTCGATGCCGTGATTTCTACGTTCAAGTTGAATGCCAACGACGTCGCTTTGAGCTTGGGAAGACGTCACGTCACGCAGGACATGTATGAACTCATCAACCAAACCCCAGGGGACATGCTCGGAGAAGAACGAGGTGATAAATTGAGCTACACGCGTGGCGACGATCCAATTGTAGTCAAAGCAGGTATTTGCCCGACGCTGGTTGGGAAACACGATGTTGATGAGAACGCAAACGAGGGCGGCGAAGGATTTGGAGACGAAAGGGATCACTTGCAGCGAGCGCACGCGCAAGCTCGGGATCATTTCGCGCCGCATCGCACCGAAAATCATCACGACCCTACAAATCCACACCATCAGCATACGCACGGTTCACACCAAATGGGTTCACTTCCAGGTATGCAAAGTGTTTTTGGCGGAGATGACATGAAAATGCTCGGAGGCAGCAGCGGAAAAAGAGGAAGTTCCAACAATCAAGCGAAGCAAATGGGGATGTCGGCGTTCGGTATCAGCGACCATTCGGCCATGCAGAGTCCAAAATCCCGAGGCAACGAAGGAAGGACACAACCTAAATCCAATTACGTGCCAACTTTAGAAGATCCACTTCAAGGGTACATGAATAGTCATCCAGCTCCTCGAAGACACCGAGCGAGAGGAGTGGGGAGAAGTGAAACGTTGTAAATAAAAATGTGCTGTGATGTTTGTTTATTTATTTTGCGCGTACCCGACACCTGGCCTGGCACCTGGTACACTCTACTCGTAATAATCGTAGAATTAAAACTTATTATTCTTGCGAGCCTGTTCGTTTTCCTCTTTTCGCTTTTGAATCTCTCGCGCGGCTGGTAAAGCGCCGCACGGCGTTCCTTTTTTTGCAATGTTAAAAGCGCATTTGAACGCGTGCACTACCGATCCATCCGCTATACCTTCTGCTACCAACGCCTGTTGTACTAAAGAAACCGCATCGTTAGCAATGGAATCCTCCACCTCACCGAGAGAGGCGTATACCACATGCGTAAACGGCGTCGCATCACCCTCGGCTTGCGAAGCTTCGTCGTTTTCAACCATCGGGCCGAGTCCCAGTTTAACTTCGTGTAATACCGCGAGCTGGAAATTTTTCTTCAACTGTTTCTCCAAGTTCCCAATCCCGAATGTTTGTACCCAATTTTCAGCGTCTAATGCGTTATCGCATTTCAGGGCCACAACTATGGCTACGTTCCTATCGTTTAATCCTATTTTAGTTAATTTCGTTTCTTTGTCTACAGATTCCTTCGCCCGTTTTGCAAACGTGCCTTCCAAGGCGGCGTCGTTCTTCGGGTACACGTCGACTTCACTCGCACTCAGCATGGCGTATTTTTGCGGAGACGGGTGGGCAATATCTGAGCTATCGAAGAGGTCATCAAACCTACTAAAAACTTCCTCCGGAGGAGAGTCGAATAAAGTATAGTTCATGTACTGATGTGGTGGCAGATTCTTATCGAGCTGCTTGAACTGGTCCGTGCCGACTTTCTCGTGAAAGTGTGCAGAAATATAATCCGGGTGCGACCGCGAAACTTCACACACATGCAACGCAGACTCTAAGAACGAAGGAAAGATGACATTTTCTCCGTTCAATTCTGAATAAATAGTAAACATAGACGTTCCGTCGAATACGAGCGACGACGACGACGATGATGATTCTGCGGAGCATTTCATCGCGCTTCTTCGTTCTTCGTTTTTAACTCCGAAAGCAGTCATTCCTTTTTGGCGCGCGCTGGTGATATTCATCGTCCTCCTCTCGAACATCTTCGACGATGATGACGTCGTCAATGCCGATGTTGTCGCCATCATCATCATCATTGCGTGGCGTGGCGTGGCGAGTGTGTGTGTGTTTGTTTGTGTGTGTTTGCGTGTGTGTTCTGAAAAAGTCACGAAAAATTGAAATGAAGAGCGAGCGACGAGGACGAAGATGAAAAGTGCGGAAAATCCCTTCCTTAGATTTTCTCCTCTCCTCCCCTGCTGTCTTTCCTCCTCCGTCCTCCACGCGATGGATGATGATGATGATCCCGAAAAAAATCAATCAAATAAAATAATCAAATTGTAAAAACCAAAACGCCTGGAGGGAACGTCAGAAACACACGAGGCGGGGCTATACGTTTTGACAATAATGTCTGCGCTCACCGCATCTTCGCTTTTCACGTCGTCTGCTCTTCGCGCGTCGAAAACGACGACGACGTCGTCGACGAGTAATAAAAATAAGAATAAAAAGAATTCCTCTTCTTTCGTCGTTTGTCGCTCGCAAAAACAACAACAACAAAAGACGTCGGCATCATCAGAAAAAAGTATTTCGCTTCTCGCGCCATCTTCTTCAAAGAACGAATGCATTCAGCAGATCGCGGCCAAGTCAAAAGCGCCGCCACCGCCGGCCGCGACTGGACCGACTCCGACGCAAATTGCCGCTGGCGTTTTCGCCGCTGCGGCTATCGGCGTGACTGCCCGCAAAGCGATGAAGAAGAAAGCGAAGAAAATCGTCATCGCTGGCGCTCCAGCCTCGGGGAAAGGGACTCAGTGCGAATTGATCGTTAAGAAATTTGGAATCACGCACATTTCCGCCGGTGACTTGCTCAGAGCTGCCGTTGCACAAGGCACGGACGATGGTTTGAAAGCGAAAGAGTTTATGGACAGAGGTGATTTGGTCCCAGATGAGGTCGTCGTGAATATGGTGAAATCTCGATTGAACGAACCGGATTGCGCCGGCGGCTGGCTTCTCGATGGTTACCCGAGATCCGCGTCTCAAGCTGAGGCGTTGAGTTCGTACGGTATCGAACCAGATTTGTTTTTGCTCCTCGACGTGCCGGACGAAGAGTTGCTCGAACGCGTCGTCGGTAGAAGATTGGACCCGGTGACTGGACAAATTTATCACTTGAAGTTTTTCCCGCCGCCTGATGAGACTGTAGCGAAGCGTCTCACGCAGCGATCAGACGATACGGAAGAAAAGGCTCAAAACCGATTGAAGGTGCATCACGCCAATGTCAACGCGGTGCTCTCCAAGTACAAGAACATCATGAAAACTATTGACGGGAACCGCCAAAAAACGACGGTGTTCAAAGAAATCGAGGGCTTGATTAAATCTATGTAATTCTTTTCATTAACATCTATCATTCTACTCAATTTCTCTACGTAAGTTAGAAGGTAATCAATGGCGTATTGAGCGTGATTACTCTTTCTTCACGAACGGTGGCGACCAATCTTTCTTTTTTTCGAACAACTTTTTCGCTTCAATCATAGCCGTCGTCGGCACTGGCTCGAAATAGCATGGGAGAACTTCGTGCGGCATGGCGTAAAACGGCAGAACGCCATTTAAAGCGCCAGGATTATCGTTTCTCCCGGAACCATGTGCACTACTATTATTGTTACTATCATCGTCACTACTACTGTTACTACTGCTCACGATATTCCGTCTCTTCTTTTCGGATTCCTCTTTGTAGAACGCATCGAACTCCCACCCAACTTTCGGTTCCCACCCTTTCGCGGATTGCATAGCGTGCAACATTTTCTCGTCTAAACCCGGAGCGATTAAAAAGTTACACTCGAATCGTCTTAAACGAGAAAACTCTCTGAGCGAGCGGCCTCCAGAAAACGGAAGGCTCTTGTCGTTCTTATGATCTCGAAACTGGTCGTTTGAACATATCCACGCGTCTTTCGCTTTCGCTTCAGCGATTATCGTTAAATCGTCGTCGCCGCCTTCTTTGCGCTCCACGAGCTGTATTTTCCCTTCATCCACGAGTGCTTTCAGCTTTTCGTTCACCCAAATACCGTTTTGCAAATACTTTACGTGTTCCGTGTTGACTGTCGCTAAGCCTCCGCCGTCGCACAAGTTTGGCAGCTCGCCGATGACGTATTCTTTTGGAAGATACGCTATTACTTTATGATTCGACCAATGCTCGTAGTTCAAAGCCTCAATTATTCCCGCACTGAGAGGAAGCTGTCGACATTTGAACTTTTTCCTCAAGAGAGCACCGCGCTGCCACGCGATGTTTGCCCCGTCGAGGAATATGTTCAGAGACTTTTTCTCCTCTCGCATCTCCTCGTCGATAATATCGGTCCAGTTGAATATTAACGCCAAATCCAGCGCCCACGGCGTATATGGCTTGTTTGAATTGTCGATAACTTTTTTATTGCTTCGCATTCTGTTCTTATTATTCGGGTGCGCGAAGAGTTTCATCGGTGCTTTCCTCTTCTGCAGCGCGTTCTTCGTGTTGTGCTGATGGTGGTAGTTACCAGTACTTGTGATTTGAGAGGAGGACAAAGAGGAGGAGGAAGAGGACGATATAACTCTCTCAAAATGAGACTGACCACACGGCGGAGAGAACATGCTCTTCGCGCGTTCGTAGTAGCTCTCTTTTCTACTTCTTTGATCCACAAGGAGATGGGAACCCCTCGTCTTACTCGTGCACTCTTCTGTTTTGCTTCCTTATTTTTGACGAAATTTGACGCGAATCCACACTTTGTTTGGACAGAAAAGAAGAAAAATGGACCCATCATCATCGTCTCGCGCGAGAAGACGCGTTCACTCGCTCTCCGAGCAACTCATTCCTTCGTCGATGACATCCTCGGTGCGTTGAATTCCTCTATCTTTCCTTCTCTTTTTGTTTTCTTTCTTTCTTCCTTAGGACTAAATTCTCTCGTCGCGTCGTCTAACGAACTCTCTCTTCTCTTCTCTTCTCTCATCGTAAAAACAAAATTCGCAGGCGCGCCGACGACAACACTTTCAAGATGTGCACGCGAGAGAATCACAAATGCCACCACCATCTTCGTCGTCGTTGACTACGTCATCAGAAGCAAGAATATCAACAACGCATGCCATCATAGAACGTAACGATGCTCTGTTTTGGAAAAACAAAGAGAAGTTTACGGTTGCCGTCTTAGGAGCTGCCGGGGGTATTGGGCAAACGCTTTCGTTGCTGTTGAAACAGTCGCCTCGAATAAAAGCCTTGCGATTGTATGATATCGCGCCAATCACGCCAGGAGTGGCTGTAGATTTATCACACATCAATACTGAATCTGAAGTGACTGGGTACGCAGGACCAGACCAATTAAGAGACGCTTTAGTCGGATGCGACTTGGTCATCATTCCGGCGGGTATTCCGAGAAAACCAGGCATGACCAGAGACGATTTGTTCAAAATCAACGCCGGGATCGTGAGAGACTTAACCGTCGGGGTTGCGAAATATTGCCCCAACGCAATTTTGAATATTATTTCGAACCCAGTAAATTCAACGGTTCCCATCGCGGTGGAAGTGCTGAAGAAATACAACGCGTTCGATCCTCGCAAAGTTTTAGGCGTGACGAAACTTGACGTCGTGCGAGCAGAGACTTTCGTGTACGGCTTACGAAAAGACGAATTACAACGCTTGAGAAAATCAGTATCGGACGTAACTGTGCCTGTTATCGGTGGCCACGCCGGCGAGACAATTATTCCTTTACTTTCGCAAATGACGCCAAAGTTATCGAAGCCTTTTGAAGGTAGCGAGTTGCAAAACTTAACGACGCGCATTCAAAACGCCGGTACCGAAGTCGTGGATGCAAAAGCCGGCGCTGGATCTGCGACGTTAAGTATGGCACTAGCTGCCGAGAATATGGCAACATCATGCCTGAAGGGTTTGGCTGGAGAATCGAACGTGATAGAATGCGCTTACGTCTCGTCAAATGTTATCCCGGAACTGCCGTTCTTTGCTAGTAAAGTCAAATTAGGCGTTAACGGAGTCGAGAAAGTTTTAGGATTGGGCGCAATGACATTGTTTGAGGAACAAATGGTAAAGAATGCTATTCCCGAGTTACGAGCGAGCATAGAGAAGGGCGTCGCGTTCGCTCAATCGAGTTAAAAGTTTGCACACAATCATATGTTGCTAAAATGTTGCTAAAAATTAAATCGAAAGAAAGCAGTACGGACGCACTCATATTTTATAACTCACTTGCCTAAGATTACCTAGTATTACTCTTATCCAACGAATGTCGAGGCGACTTCGTGAAGTGCGCTTCGTTTACAGTACCCCACGAGGAAGGCGCGTTCGGTGACTTTGGCGTTTCCAAAGGAGAGTCCGGTTTCGAAGGCGACATTGAATCTGCGTTTTCCCCGAGCAACACGGCGCCTTGCCTCAAACGCATCCTAGCGTAGTCTAAAAAGTCAAATTCTATCGGCGAAAACTTTGATTGTAAAACGCTCCAAATCCCCCAGAACAAGTGCGTCGCGATGTAAAACACCTCCACTTCTTTCTCCAATTGTTCGACCGTATCGCCGGCTGATAAATATATTTCATAAAAAACCTCTCGCGTCGTCTTATCTGGCAAGAGCGAATAATCGCACTCAAATCCGGCAAATTCGCAAAAAAAGTTTGCCAAATCGAATCCTCTCGGTCCATGCGCGCTGTACTCAAAGTCAATCAAAATCAATTTCTTGGACGGTTCCTCGACGAGAAAATTTCCCGCGTGAATATCGTTGTGACAAAACACCGTCGGCGAGTTTGTCGCATCGCACATCTTTCTAACCCTTTTGATCTTTTCCTTCAACTGAGGGACACACAACGCGTCTAATAGTTTCTGTTTCTCTGGATCTTCCGGAAAAGATACCTCCAACGCCATGGAGTACCAGACCTCTATGGTTTCCCAAAACTCGCCGGCGACGTTTGCCGCAGCGCCTTCTCCGTACGGCGACGATGTCGTTGCTGTTTCCGCTATCGCTTGCGGCCGAGCGATTCTGTGTGGCATGTCTAATTCGTGGAATCTTTTGATAATTCCAGCTACGGTTGTCAAAATCTCTGTCTTCTTCATATCTAACGGAACTAAAGAGGAACTCTCTATGAAATCTTCCACCCAGCCGTTTTGAAACACCGCTCTTACTTTCGCGCCAAAATTGCTCTTATTTAGCGCCAACGCCATCTCGCTCTCGTCCGTTCTCGAGACGAATTTATCCGTGGACGATCCATACACTCTGGTAACCACCGGTGTCAGTGGTTTTGGCGGTTCACACTTGAACATCTTGTTCGTTATCCCTCCGGAAAGCGGTTCGACCGAGATGTCATCGCGCGTCAAACCTTTCCACCCTTCGTCCTCGTTCAAAGTTTCCAAAAGCAACTCTCTCACGGACTCGTAAATCTCTTGCAACGAGCGATCCTCGATGGATAACCACCGCGGAGATCGAATCGCATCTCCTCCTTTTCCAGTCATGTTTCTGTTCTTCTTCTTCTCTTCGATGAAGCACGCACGCGCAGGTTTGAAGCTTTCCGTATCGCGGCGGAAGAGAATTAATTTTTTGAAGTAC
>Ga0115553_1001318_pt1 | contig 15678 bp, 18 predicted proteins | sample COGITO_mtgs_1103_2_FD_87284 | JGI IMG/M metagenome (GOLD analysis project Ga0115553, IMG submission 87284) | Pelagic marine microbial communities from North Sea - COGITO_mtgs_110331 | ecosystem: Environmental > Aquatic > Marine > Epipelagic | place: Germany:Helgoland, sampling site Kabeltonne... | reverse complement strand
TAATGAATTAACAATTATATTACTAGTATAATAACCGTTATATCCTAAATTAAATATATTAATATTATTATCAATTAAATTATCATCTTGATCATATAAATTATTATTTTTTATATAATAATAGTTATCCTCATCAATAATATAAATAATATTTATAATATCTGTAATAGTTTTAATAATAATGATATTATTATCATCTTTCAGTTTTTTAATAATTTGCGTATTATTAACAAGATAATGATAATTACTATAATAACCACCTGCTTTATAATTAGCTTCTTCTATTGGAAAATCTTCGTCATCATATAAAAAATATATGATATTATTTTTGCTATATATTATAACACCATTTTCAGATTTAATATTTTCAACATTAGTATCAATATATTTATACTTATTATCAGGTATTAATCTATATAATATATTATCCGCAATTATATATGTATTGTTAGCGGTGCAATAAATATCAGTAATATCAACAAAATTACTACCTATAAAATTAAGATCATCTTTAGTTCTTAAGTTTTTTATATCAGTATCTAATATAATTTTAGCATCAGAGTAATATAAAATATTATCATTTATATTAATACCGGTAATATTATTATTACTTTCATAATGTTTAAATTCATTATAAAATGTTAAAAAAGTAGTATTAGATACAATAATATCATTACATTTAATATTTGATTCTACATATAATTGTATATTATTAGTTTTAACTGGTATATTATATCCAATAGAGACATAAGGATCTTGAGAATATATTTGAATAGTTCCTATGTTACTGTTATCTACTAATTTAACAGTTTTTTGATGAATATTAGTAGCATTATTTTTAATAGTAATTGTAGAATCATTAGTTATATTACAGGTGTTGATATTAACTAATGAATTAGGAATATAAACATTAGATTGTTCATTGTATATTGTTAAATAATTAGCATCATTGATATAAGATGTGGGTATTGTATTATCACTATTTAAAACCAAAATATTACAATTATTATGTTTGATATCTCCAGTAAAATCTACATTTCCAATAAAAATAATATTACTATGATCTTTATTGGATATTGTATTCGTTCTTATATCATCAACATCAAAATCAATATTGGAATATATTAATTGAGTATTTTCATTTTCAGCTTTAAAAATAAATTGATTATCAAGTAATCTTATATCAAGCTGATTTGATCTATTTTGAAGACTCATAAAAACATCAGTTCCATTTGTATTTTTAATAGCAAAAGCATTTGGTATAGAAGATTTAATTAATTGTGTAGGTTTAGACATATTGAGTTTTTATTATTCTATAGATATAAGAAATGAATAGAATTGAATGTGTTATAAAAATTATAGCTGTTAAAATTATTCATAATTCTTTAGATAGATGCGAATAACATTTACAATGTTTATTAATATATATAACAAATAATATAATAATTATACTTGTAATCAATGTATAGATCATATAAATGCTATAAAATAAACTAAATACCCTATTTTTTACTAAATAAAACATAATATTAAACAAGAAATATAATATACTTAATACAATATAAACAATAATATAATAATAATGCCATATATCTAAACAATCACATTGTTTTTTAAAAACACTTAACCAATAATATAAATACAAAAATATTATAAAATATAAAATAATAGCAAATATCTCTAAATACATTTTATTATCATATTAAGAAAGTAAAATGACAAAAGATTCTAAATTAATAGCATCCGGAAGTTATGGATGTGTTGTTATACCACCCGTAACAGCAAATATTACTGAAGTTAAAAAATATAAAAATAAAACTAAAGACGATATAGGTAAATTATTTAAAGCAACTGGTGATAGTAAAAAAGAAGCACTTAAAGAATATTTAAAATACAAAGAATCAGTTGAGAATGTATTATATTATAACAAAATAGTTCCAAAAATAAAGGGTTATAATGTAATTCATAGAATTACTGATACTCAAATACATAACTGTTTATTGATGGATGATTCTGATGAAGATATACATCAGTTAATATATGAAAATGCAGGTATTACTTTTAAAGATTATCCTTACAAAAAACTTACCTATAAAAAATTAATGAAAATGTTAAAACCATTTTTAGAATATTTTAATAATTATGTAGAATCAGGAAGGATACATAATGATATTAGTTATAATAATATAATGATTAAAAACAATAGAATATTATTAATTGATTTTGGATTAGAAAAAACTAAAGATACAATATTTACTAAAAAATATAATAAATTTTTTAAACATAAATATATATTTTATCCACCTGAATATAGATTATTATATTTAAAAAATAGAATTAATACAAAAGAAAATGTTAAGTTTGGTTTTAATAATTTAAAAAGTTTAATAGATAAAGATTTTAATATAATGAGTAAAGAATATATTTTAAAAGAAATAGGATCTTTACTTGATAATTTTTCAACAGATTATAAAAAAATAGATGTTTTTGCGATAGGTGTTAATTTATATTTACTTCGTAATAAAATAATATTTGATAACGATAATGAACTAAAATCTTTTAATTATTTAATTAAAAAAATGATAGAACCACATCATATTAAAAGATTTTCAATATTAGAAGTAATTAAATATGCCAGTTGAATGGAAATTACTTAAAAATTATAAAGATCTTAAAAAAACTAAAAATAATAAATTATTGAAATTATATTCATATGGTAAATGGTTTATTGAAGATATTCCATTTACATTAAAATCTAAATTTGATTATGCCAAAAAAAACTTTATTTCTACATATGGTGGATCTAATGCTTGGACTGAGAAATTATTTTTATATGATATAAATAATTACGACATATCAATAACATTAAGTGGATTAGAAAAAGGAGAATATCAACAAGATCAATGTTCAGATAACCAATATGCAAATGTTATTAATTTCATTAAAAAAAATATATACAAAACAGATGAAAATAATCTAGGTTGGTTGTTGAAAAACAATATTAAAATATTGGAATTATTAATGGAATATAGGATTGATAAAAAACAAAGTATTTCAACATTTAACAATGATCTTAAAATGTTTGCTAGAATATTTAAAATAGCTTTAGGTGATACTCACGAATTATATAAGAAATATAGTCAATTACAAAGTGATTTAAATAGTCTTTTAATAGAAAAAGAAACTGGTAAGAACACTTTAAATAAATATGAAAAAGATAAATATATAGATTTTGATAATTTGTTAAAAATACGTCAAGATCTTGAAGATAATTGGAGAATTGAATTAGATAAAAATAGTATTAAATCTAAATCAGTATGGGAATTACATTATAAAATGCTATTATTAAGTAGTTATGTTCTTACCCCTTGTGTTAGAACTGAATTAATGATCGCAAAGTTTGCGAATACTGAAGAAGAAATGAGTGATAATATAGATTATGTATATATTCCGCAAGAATTGGATAAAGCAGTAGAATATAATTTTAAGATATGTAAAAAAGGCAAACCTGTTGAAAGATATACAATTGGTTATAATGATGAATCTAGATCAAAATTAAGTGCTTTATTTCGTGAAAGTTTATTACTTTATAAAAGAGAATCAGTTTTTCCTCAAATTAAGAATATGGATAAAAATGCTACAATAGCAAATGTAAATCAATTTTTAAGAACTTTAATTAAAGGAACTACATTAGGTGTTAATGTAATACGATCATCTTATATAACTTGGCGTAATAAAAATGGTGTTTCGTATAACGATATGAAAGAAGATGCAATTAGATTAAGAAACAGTGTAGAAACTCAAATGAAAGATTATTTAAAGAAAACTTATGATATTAAGACTGATTATGTAGCAAATGAAATTAAAATAAAAGACGGTATAGATGCTTTACAAAAGGAGAAAGATTATAAAAAAGAATATTACGAGAAAAATAAAGATAAAATAAAAGAATATGTAAATGCTAATAAAAATAAAAAGAATGCTATTTATCATATAAATAAATATAAAAAAACTGGAATAGAGCCGAAAGAAACAGTAATAACAAAATGGAAATTGTATAAAGAAAACGATAAATGGAAAAGTGAATATGTTATATAATAATAAATGATAGGATTGAGTATATATATAATTATATTAATAACAACTATTATATTACATTATGCTTTATATACTTGGACAAATGATTTAAAAAAATTGGGTTGTAAATGTTCGTCGGGAACTGTGAGAGATGTAATTAATATGTTAGCTTTAATATTTTTATTATTAATTCCATATAGAATAGTAAATTACAATGATAAGTATTTTTCAACATTTTTCTATGGATTTATAAGACTCATTACAATAACATATTTTATTTTGATAATTTATTATATTAATAAATTAAATAATGAAGCTTGTGAATGTAGTAGTAATTGGAAAAAAGATTATAGTTTTATAACTACAATAATATTTTCAAGTTTAATATTATTTGTAATGATTCAAAAATTAATTTTATTTTCTACATTAGATAATAAATAATGCCGAAAAAAGCATCAAGTCCTATAGATCAAATAAGATCTGTAAATCCTGCAAATCCTAATTTTAATTTAAACTTTACTAATGTAGCCACATTTATAGTTGCATTAATAATACTAGTTTTAATTTTAGTTTTACATTATGCTATGTATAGTTGGACTGAAGAATTAGAAAAAACTGGTTGTGAATGTTCTGATCTATGGCATAGAAATATTATACATTGGATTGCATTAATATTAGTAATAATTATACCTATTAATATTTTAATACGATTTTATCAAGTAAAATCAAAATTAGTTATTCCGTATTTTTTTATATTAGTTGCCTTACAAGTATTTTATACTGCTATGATTTTTGACTATATTACCAAACTTAAAAAATTAGAATGTGAATGTAGTGAAAGCTGGAAACGTGAATATGGTTATATCGGTAGTATTGTATATATTGGTTATTTTGGTTTAATATTGTTGTTATTAATTTTAGGATTAGTAATGGTTGGTTTTATGCGTAAGTAAGTTCGTGAATAATAAATTCTAGTTTTTTATTATAATTTAATTTTGTTTTGATTGTTCCAATATTACAACCTTTTTTATTTCGTTGTTTATATGAATATAGTGTTTTGAAAAAGTTTATATTATCTAATATAAAATATTTGTCATTCATATGATATTCATATTTTTTTCTATAGTTATTTAAAATATATTTATTTTCAATTTCTAAATATAATTCTTCCATTATATTTTATCCTTTTGTGTTATCATTTTTTAATAAGGAATTATAAAACTCGTTATATACCATATAAGGAATTATAAACTGTATTAGGAATTATAAAACTCTTTATATACCATATAAGGAATTATAAACTGTATAATGAATTATAAAACTCTTTATATACCATATAAGGAATTATAATATTATATAAAAATTATAAAACTCTTTATATACCATATAAGGAATTATAAAACTCTATATATATCATATAAGGAATTATAATATTATATAAAAATTATAAAACTCTTTATATACCATATAAGGAATTATAAAACTCTTTATATACCATATAAGGAATTATAAACTGTATAATGAATTATAAAACTCTTTATATACTATATAAGGAATTATATACCATATATAAGGAATTATAAACTGTATAAGAAACAAATTAATAATTATTTAAGCAATTATCACATTCTGTATATTCATCACTAAATGGTGTAAATATTGTTCCACAAGTGCAACATTCTTTTAAATCCATAAAATCTAAATAATTAAAAAAACATTCACGACAAATATCGTTATTATAAATAACTTTTTTACACATATGACATTGTTTTTCCAAACTAACATTATGAAAATTGTTGATTAACGAATCCATTAATTTATTTTATATTTTGCTATCATTTTTTAAATACTCTATTACATTATCTGAAGCAACTTCTAATAATATAAACTTTTTAATAACCTTAATAGCATCAATATCCAAATATTCAATTGCATTTTCTTCAGTTAAATCTAAGTTTTTCTTATGACATTGAGCACAAATTCTACAATTAACTACTTCAATAATATCATTATTACACCTTGTATAAGTAATTTTAGGATAACGATTACCATTATACGGTTTAAGTTCAAATAAATAATTATTGTTAGCATCTTGAATACGACATTCGTCTGATAACATTCCACACGGTCCTGAACAAAAATGAAAGTTACTATGATCTAATACAATTTTAACCATATTTTATATAAATAAACAAATATATATGTCGTAATTTTTATATATAAAAAAATATATTTATATATTTATATATGGATATAGAAGACATTGTAGAGGATTTTAAAAATATTACAGATGTTGAAAAGTTTAGACTGAGTATTCAAAAAAAATATAAAATAGTTTTATCTAAACCCGATCTTATTAATATTTATAATCAATTAAATCTTAATGACGAAAATCTTAAAAATCTTATTATTAAAAAAAGACAAAAATCTACATCAGGTGTTATTGTTATAACGGTTTTAACATCAGGTAATCCATCTTACGAAGAAGATGGTAAAATAATAACTAAAACATTTAGTTGTAAACATAATTGTGCTTATTGTCCAAATGAAAAAGCACACGAAGGTAATGGATGGATTGATCAACCAAGAAGTTATTTATATTCAGAACCCGCAGTATTACGTGCAAATGCAAATGACTTTGATCCTATAAAACAATTTAATTCACGTGTATCTACTTTAATTTCTATGGGACATACAATAGATAAAATTGAATTGATAGTATTAGGAGGAACTTGGACTCAATATCCTAAAAAATATCAAGATTGGTTTATTACTTCAATTTATTATGCGGCAAATACATTTTATGATCCTAGATCTATGTATTCTTTAGAACAAGAAATAACAATTAATGAAACTGCAAAAATACATATAATAGGTTTAACATTAGAAACTCGTCCTGATACTATAGATTTAAATGAAATTAAAGAATTACGTAAATATAATTGCACTAGAGTTCAATTAGGAGTTCAACATACTGATAATAATGTTTTAAAAAAAATACAAAGAGGTCATACTATAGAACAAGCTTACAATGCTATTAAATTATTAAAAAATAATTGTTTTAAAGTTGATATACATTTAATGCCTAATCTTCCTGGATCAAATTATGAAAAAGATCAAGAAATGTTAAATAACGCTCTATATAATCCGGATTTAGAAGCAGATCAATATAAAATATATCCGTGTGCTGTAGTTCCTTGGACTAAAATAAAACAATGGTTTGATGAAGGATCTTATATACCTTATGATGATACTTTATTATTCCAATTAATTAAAGATTTTAAAATAAAAGTTCAAAAATGGAAAAGACTTAATAGAATTATTCGTGATATACCATCTTCGTATATTACTGGTGGATATAAAGATGTTAATATGCGTCAATTATTACAAACCGATATGAAAAAAAATAATTGGAAATGTAATTGTATTAGATGCCGTGAAGTTAAAGATAATAAGATAACCGAAAAAATAGAACAAGTTTGTAGTGTATATAAAGCATCACAAGGAACTGAATATTTTATATCATTTGAAACTTTTAAATATCTTATAGGATTTATAAGATTACGATTAAACAATAATTATGAAAATACTGTAAATATATTAAAAGATTGCGCATTAATTAGAGAACTCCACGTTTATTCTAGTCTTACAGATGTAGGTGGAGACGTTGAAGATTCTTATCAACATAAAGGTTTTGGTAAAAGATTAATAAAAAAAGCAGAAGAAATAGCATTAAAATGTGGTTATAATAAAATAGCAATCATAAGTGGCACAGGAGTACGTGATTATTATCGTAAAATGGGATATACATTAGACGAAACGTATATGATCAAAAACTTATAAATAAATAATTCTATTGTTCTTTTTATAATATTATTATTTGCAAGTAATAAATAATATAAATGCAAATAATATAACATTATTATCATATATAGATTTTCCGGTTTATTTACTAATTGTAAATAAACAATACAAAAACCGCATTTTCTAAAAGAAAGATGCGCAAATAAAGATTCTATATTTTTATTTTTATATTCAAGATAATGTGATAATCCGTAAAATAATATTACAAATAAATATAATATTATATTTATAGTATCATTATAAAATAAATGAAAATAATATAAAATAGCATTAATACGATCTATATTATGTAATGATCTATTATAATCCAATAACCAATATAAAGCTGATATAAAACTTGTAAAAATTGTATGAATATATAGTAAGTAATTAACAGAAAATGAAATAGTATAAAGTGGAAATAATAACCAAAAAGAATTGATACCTAAAATAAATCTATACATTCTTATATATTATTATATAATTTCTTATAGTTATACCCACCATATAAATAATCTATAATATATATGTAATAATATAGGTATTAGGCATAAATTATATAATATATTTTTAATTGATAATTTATAACAATATGATAATATAATCATACATATTATTGACTTAAAAGGTATCATTCTATTACTTTGTAATATCGTAATTTTACTAAATATACCTAGACTTAACATTATAGCAGGATATACTAACAATAAAGGTAATGTTAGAATACCAGTATAATAAAAGAAATAATGAATATGTTTAAGAATACTAAATGATGATTTTGAAATATCTTTCATAATTATATACATACTTGTATCAAATGTTTAACCCTAAAAAATGATAACATAAATAATATATTATCAAATGTCAAATATAGAAAATACTCTTAAAGAAAATATAGGTAAATCTTTATTTCATATACCATCATTAAACAAATATGTTGGATGGATTAATTTAATCAGTTTCTCATTTATGTTTAAACCCATTGGTATCAATCGCACAATCAATGAGGATGTTATAAATAAAAGAGTAAAAGAAAATGAAGATTCTTATCTGGCTACTCAAAAATATTATGATTTTGGAAATGCTGAACTGGTTGTAATTCGTGAATATAATGATAATATCTTATACATCATTGATGGACAACATCGTTTAGGAACTATGCAAAATTTAAAAATAAAATATCCAGATCGTGATCTTATTATAAGTGTAAGTATTTACGTTAAAGATACAATCCAAGAAACTGTAAAATATCTAAAGCATTTTCAAAATCAATATCCGTCAGACGATAGGTTGTTTTCAGCAAACCAAGGAGAAAGAGATCAACTTGATAAAGTTTTGGCAATATTCAACTATGAATATCCCGAAGTATTCTCACAATATAATAAACATATTCTTAATCTTATAAGTAAAAAAGATAAATATTATAAAGAACCAAATAGACCATATTTATCTAATGGTATGATATCTGATTTTATTCGCAATCCTGAAGTTAAAATTAATAAACTGAATGATCCTAATATTACAAGTGATGATATTAAGATGATAAATAATAAAATAAAAGAAAATCTTCAAATGTATAAAGGCACTATAAATCATAATTTAATTGAAAACGAATTGAAAGGTTGTTATTTTGGTATAATTCGTAAAGACAATAAAAAACTAATTGAAGCTATAAATACATAAAAACATTATTATTATGTTAGAATATATACAATATATGGATAAATCTATTTTATTTAATTATATAGTAGAAATACAATAGTAGATGATACAACTGATGAAATTATAAATATTTATAAAGAATGACCAGATTTAGGTAAAATGAAAGAAACTTATGTTCAATATAAAAAATCCAGTATATTTAGATTATTTTTAAAATAAAATATCAAAAAATGAATATAACAGAATAGTAAATAATAAAAAAGTATTATGTAAAAATACTAAATGTAGTAAAAAAACTTATATAACTCCAAAAATATATATATAAAAAATGTAGATTGGAATGAATTAAAGTTTTGTTGCCATAAACACGGTATTAGAAGTTGTTCTAAAGAACTTAAGTAACAAGCAAATCTAATTGATCATTAAATTGTTGTGTCTTTTCTTCAAGTGTTCCTATATCAGGAAATTTTGGTAATGATAATATATTATTTGTTTTTTTTATAAGTCTTGTAGGAATATAAGGATAATGAAATTGTTCTAATAATCTTCCATTACTAATTCCTTTTTGTATTACAATAATAGTTTTATCAGAACTATTATCATAATCTGTTTCAGCTATTGTAAATAATTCTCCGTTATAAATATAAAAATCATTGTCATCATCTATTTTTCCTAAAAATATAGGAAATTGTATTGCTCCTATTTTTATATTTAAACTTATATTATATTCATTTTCTTCAATTGCTTTGGCAATTCCAACTAATCTAATATTTTTATAAATATTATCATTAACTTCTAACGTTTTCTGTTTTGTAAAATGTTTAATTTTTTTAAATATTTCTTTTAAGTTATCAGTTGTAAATGGTTTTCTACCTAATGCAACATTTTCAGGAACTTTACCTGTTTTATGACAATCTAAAACATAATTATAAATATTTACAGTATCATAACAATTTACATAAGTTTTTCCATTAATTACGGTCTTTATTTTAGATAAATATTTAATTTTTTTAGCGTGCATATCAGCATACAATTCCATTGTAAATGGCTCAGTACCGGTTAAATCACATTTGTTTTTAAAAACTTCATCTAATCTGTTTTTAAAAACTTTATCTACTCTGTTTTTAAAAACTTCATCTAATCTTTTTGCGTCTAATTTTAATTCAGTTTTAATAGCACTTAAAGATTTTTTACCACCTCCACTATATTGCATTAATTGTTTTGCTCGTGTATTGCTAATCTTACCATTTAATTCTGCAATTTTTAATTCTATTAAAAGTTCTTCAGAGTTTTCTATATTTGTTCCATCATATATATATTCGTAAAACTTACTTTTAAGATCATCAGTTAAAATAACATCACTTGATTCTTCATATAAAGTGCTACTACTACTACTTTCTCTAGTTTTACTAAAAGCAGATAAAGATCTTTGTGTAGTTTTAATAGGTAAATAACCATATTCAAGATCATCTTTAGTTCTATTAATAGAAACCGAAAAATATGGTGATACTTTCTTACCTAAATGTTCTTTATTATATTCTTTTAGTTTTCGATCATATTCTTTTATTTGTATATTATATTCATTTATTTTTTTACTATATTCGTTTAATTGTCTATCTTTATCGTTATCAATTAAATTAGTTAATTTTATTTTTAATTCTACAATATCTTCTTTTGAAGCTTTAGAAATATTTGATTCTAAATTTAATTTACGATTTTTATAAATTATTAATTCTTGCGATAAAATTGGATATGTAGGTATTTCGGGTGGGTTTGGTAAATTATCATATGGATCTTTAACAAAATTATATACCACTTGTTTATTTGATTCCATATGTATTTCTTCAATATCAAAAATAGCAGAAACTAAAAATTTGCTATAAGTTGTATTATCTACGGTCATAATACAGTTATAAATAATATTTACATAATAATTACCGTGGTCATCTAAATAATTATAATCCATTTTAGTTTCTTTAATTCTTTCAAAAATATCTTCTTTTCCAAACAAATTAATTAAGTGTGATATACAATGTATTCTCGTTTTCATATTTTTAATAGTTTCCGGTAAAACATTTGTATCAATATCCAACATTTCTTCAAAATATGAAATATATTCAGGTTGTTCTAATTCTATGCGATTTGCCAATTTTGTTAGTGGTAATATTAAAACACAAAGATCGTAAATATATTCATTTACCATTTCAATAAATACTTCTAGATTTTCATCTAACATAATATCTTTTAATACATCAGGTATAGTCGGATATGTTTTAGCCAAATTAGAATTAACTTCAAATTGCATTGCTATTATTTTGTATAAAAAGTAATTAAGATTAAATTCACTAACATTATTGTCCTGTAAATAATATGCCGTAAATAAATAATCAAACTCAAACTTTTTTAATTTAACCTCTTTACCATTTCGTTTATAAAAAGACAAATCAATTGAAGTAGAATCAAAAGTATAACAATGTGTTGTTGGTAATTTAGTAGTAATATTAGGTTCATTTACTGAAACTAAATATTCTAAGAACGATTTATACAATTTAACATATTCTTTATCAGAAACAATAGATACTTCAATAATTTCATCAGTATATGGATTAATTTCAGGATTATTACGCCATTTTTTTAATTTACTTTTAAGTTCTTTATCTGTTATAAAAATATTAGGATTCTCAAATATCTTTTGTGGAATAGATAAAGTTTCCTTATTAACTTTTTTATGAATTAAATCTATTGCAACCGGATTACTGTATAGCTCATCCCAATCTGGATTTTCTAATTTTTTAATTGCTTCAATATCATTTGAACGACATATCTTTTTAATTTTTAATTGTTCTGTAGGTTTATATTCACTGCGAAGTAATTTACTACCATTCGGGTTTAAAAATAAATTATCATAGTTAATGTTATCCGGATTTTTATCTAATATTTTAATAGCATTTGGATTTGCTGATAATCTAGAATAATCAATTATATCTGGGTTCTTTTCTAATATTTTAATAGCATTTGGATTAGCTGACAATCCTGTCAAATATTTATCTTTAAATTGTAAAATTAAAAGCTCATTATATTTATTAGGATCAATCAATACTGAATATAAATATGTATCTTTAACGAAGTTAAAATCATTTAATAAATATAGTAATATACCTGGATTAGCTAATAATTTACACCAATCTATTTTACTTTTTAAACTATCATATTCAGTTTTAGTTAATGTTTTCTCATATTCTATTCTTTTTTCTAATATTTTAATAGCATTTGGATTTGCAGATAATCCTTCCCAACCATAATTATCAATAGTGTTTTTATTTATCCAATATCTTAACGACATTTTAATTAAAAAAAATAATAAAATTATTTACATTTACAATTAAATCTTATAATTAATACAATTATAATTGTTATTGTAAATGCTATTATAAACACTTTAAATAACATTTAATTATTCAGTAAAGGTTAAAACCTTATGTAATATTTCTTTTTGCACATTCTTAGGTGCTTTACTTGCCGTAATAATATCAGCCATTTTATATTCTTTACAAACAAAAAATAAGTAAATATTAGGATCGTGTCTAATAAGTTTTAAAAACTTACTCTTATGTTTTAAATGTTCATCATAAGTGCAAGGATATACAAGTAGATTTTCTTTTTTAAATGTTTCAGTTAAATTATCAATTTTAGTTTGTAATATTTGTTTTTTATACTCTTTAGCAAGATGATCGTTTAACATTATATATTCATCACTAATTAGCATATACACAATAGGTATAGTTTTATAATTGTTTTTAATAAGCTTATTATAATACTGTAGATCAAACATATGTATATATACATATTAACTTTTAAATCATTTTTTATAACTATCAGGAACTTTAGTTATAATTTTACCATTTTCAATATAAGCATTCCGTTGTTTTTCTTCAGTAACTTTAAATACACATCTAGTTACCTTATCATTACATAACATCATAGCCAAAGATGATACAACTAAACTAAAAGACCATTTAAAATAATGAATATATTTAAGATCTTTAATTTTATTTAAATATGGTTTAATTTTATTACCAGTCATAAATGTAGTTCTAATTATCATAAAGCAATCATTTGGTATATATGGTTGTCTTAATTCAACTTCACTCAATGGATAATCTTTATCAAATACAATATTATGAAGTTTTTTAAAATCAGTAATAGCATTTTCTTCTGTAATTTTAACAGGAGTATTAAAAGAGTTTAATTTATCTACATCATTTTGAAAATTAGCTTTCAATAAATCATACATACCGAACGAACTAAAGACACATTGATTCGACATTAAACAAAATAAAATATTATTTGCTCTATTATCAATAATATTAAAGAAATCTTCTTTTACTGGTTCTTCAATAATAGTATCATCGTTAAGTTTCATTACATAATCAAATTCATTTGCAATTTCTTCCCAAAATGTAAATAACATATAATACGATAAATTACGATATTCTACATTATACCAATCTGTGGTAATATCTGTTTTTAAAATAGTATTAAATTTATCTTTATCAATATTATCAGGTGTGGATAACTTAATATCTTTAAAAGAAACTAGATTAGAACAATCTGATCTTATGCCTAAAAGTATTTCTTCTTTATCTTCTTTTGATAAATCTTCATTTAAAATATAGACATTATGTTTATGGGTATGATTATAGTTTTTAAATAAGAAATATAAGGTAGTCTTAAGGTATATTTTACGGGAAGATTTAGTAAAAATAAAAATACCGGTTTTCATTTATTGTAAAAATATTGTCATAGCTTTATGTAAAATGAATGTGTTAGACGAAAGATTTAAATCTTTCGCTTTTTCAAGTATTTCTGAAAATGAAGAATATAAAAAACTTTATATAATATCATTACATAATGATGATGATAATATTAAAGATAATATACCTTATATATATACCATATTTAAATTAAAACAAATACAAATAAATAATAATAATTATGAAATACCAAAACTAATAAAACATTTATGTTTTTTAGATAAAAAAACGGATAAACTTATTGTAGATGATAAGACTTTAAATTATATTGATGAATATATAAGAAATCTTTCAAAAATTGAACGATTACTTTTATTAATAAGGAGTGATCTAAACAATATGGATTTTTATATGTTAAGAGCCGTAAGCGAACTTATAGATGATATTAATTTAATTATTTTTGAGTTTGAAATATCTATTAATTTTTTTAAGACAACTGAGAATGTTAATAAACTACAAGATCTTAAACATTTATCAGAAAATATAAAATCAATGATAACCAGCAAGGTAATATATTTAGATATATTAAACTCTCGTATTTTAAGTATAGTTTCATTATCTGCATTACCTGTATTAGTTTTAATGACTATTTGGAGCACTACTGTTAAAAGAGAAGACAGTATTTTATACAAAAATAATTTTAAATTTGCTTATAGATCAACGTATTTATTATCAATATTACTAGTGCTTGGAATTATATACAAATATCGTAAAGATTTTCATTGACATTCACCATTTACACATTTTAAACCAGGAGCACAATCTGTATCATCTCTACATTTTTGAGTAAAATTATTTGCGTTATTATCACGTTTTAATTCAAAATATACAATAAACAAAGCAACAATAAAAGCACTTACAATCAAGAAAAAACTGGTTTGTTTGAAAGACATCATATAAAGATATATGTCGTTTTTAATTATAATAATGGAAAATAATAATACTGAGATTTTATCTGTTTTAAACAATATTAATGAGAATATTAAATTAGTTGTTGAAGAACTTAAAAAATCAAATGATAATAAAATGAAAAATACTCCCAATCTATTTGATTTATTTGGTGGTATGAATTCTCCCGACGAAGAAGATGAAGATGAAGAAGAAGAAGAAGATGAAGAAGAAGATGAAGATGAAGAAGAAGAAAGTGAAGAAGCAGAAGCAGAGGAAGAAGCAGAAGCAGAGGAAAAAGCAGAAGCAGAGGAAGAAGCAGCTAAAACTAAATAGATATTGAATTTTCTTGATACCATTTAATAACATTTGGATGAACTTTAAAAGAATCACG
>Ga0115553_1001298_pt1 | contig 15773 bp, 9 predicted proteins | sample COGITO_mtgs_1103_2_FD_87284 | JGI IMG/M metagenome (GOLD analysis project Ga0115553, IMG submission 87284) | Pelagic marine microbial communities from North Sea - COGITO_mtgs_110331 | ecosystem: Environmental > Aquatic > Marine > Epipelagic | place: Germany:Helgoland, sampling site Kabeltonne... | reverse complement strand
GCAATGTTTGCTCCTAAACGCTGGTCACGTACAAGGAATGTAAATGCTTGCGCTTGTGAAGCCTCTGGTCCAGTTGGTCCAAAGAATTCAGAAGGGTATACAGTGTTGTTAAACCATACCATTACTGCAGCTACCCATGCCATTGCTGACACAGATGCGAGACTGTATGAAAGGTATGCTTCACCAGACCATACAAGTGCACGACGTGCCCATGCGAATGGCTTAGTGAAAATGTGCCAGAATCCACCGAGAATTTCGATAGTTCCTACCCAAAGGTGACCACCGATTACATCTTCCATGTTATCTACACTAATAATCCAACCATCTCCACCGAAAGGTGACTTAAGAAGGTATCCAAAAATTACAGATGGATCGTATGTAGGGTAATTAATTACACGTACATCTCCACCACCCGGTGCCCATGTATCGTATACTCCACCGAAGTACATAGCTTTCCAAACAAGAAGGTAACACCCAAATCCAAGAAGTACGAGGTGAATTCCAAGAATTGTTGTCATCTTGTTCTTATCTTTCCAAAGGTACCCAAAGAATGGGAACGATTCTTCAAGAGTTTCAGGTCCAATAATTGAGTGGTATACACCACCGAACCCTAATACAGCAGATGAAATAAGGTGAAGAACACCAGATACAAAGTACGGGAATGTATCAAGTACTTCTCCTCCAGGACCTACACCAAATCCAAGTGTTGCAAGGTGTGGGAGAAGGATAAGTCCTTGCTCATACATTGGCTTTTCTGGTACGAAGTGTGCAACCTCAAAAAGGTTCATTGCACCAGCCCAGAATACGATAAGTCCTGCGTGTGCTACGTGTGCACCGAGAAGCTTACCAGAAAGGTTAATAAGACGGGCGTTTCCAGACCACCAAGCGAATCCAGTAGATTCTTGATCTCGACCACCTACTACGAGTGTTGAATTAAAGAGCGTTTCCACGTGGAAGTACCTCCTCAGGGAATACAAGGTTTTCATGTGGCTGATCTTGAGCTGCCATCCATGCACGAATACCTTCGTTAAGAAGAATATTCTTTGTGTAGAATGTTTCAAACTCAGGATCTTCAGCAGCACGGATTTCTTGTGATACGAAATCGTATGCACGGAGGTTTAAAGCTAAACCTACAACACCGAGTGCTGACATCCATAATCCTGTAACAGGTACGAAAAGCATGAAGAAGTGAAGCCAACGCTTGTTTGAGAACGCTACACCGAAAATCTGTGACCAGAAACGGTTTGCTGTTACCATTGAGTACGTCTCTTCAGCTTGTGTTGGGTTAAACGCACGGAATGTGTTTGATCCATCACCATCTTCGAAAAGAGTGTTTTCTACTGTTGCTCCGTGAATTGCACAAAGAAGTGCAGCTCCAAGTACACCAGCTACTCCCATCATGTGGAACGGGTTAAGTGTCCAGTTGTGGAAACCTTGGAAGAAAAGAATGAAACGGAAAATTCCAGCTACACCGAATGAAGGTGCAAAGAACCATCCTGATTGTCCAAGTGGGTAAATAAGGAATACAGATACGAATACTGCAATCGGTGCTGAGAATGCAATCGCGTTGTACGGACGAATCTGTACTGCACGAGCAATTTCAAACTGACGAAGCATGAATCCAATTAATCCGAATGACCCGTGAAGAGCTACGAATGTCCATAATCCACCAAGTTGGCACCAACGTGTAAATTCACCTTGTGCTTCTGGTCCCCAAAGGAGAAGAAGTGAGTGTGCCATACTGTTTGAAGGTGTTGATACAGCAGATGTAAGGAAGTTACACCCCTCGAGGTATGAACTAGCTAAACCGTGTGTGTACCATGACGATACGAATGTTGTTCCAGTAAACCATCCACCAACTGCAAAATATGCACATGGGAATAATAAAATTCCTGACCAACCAACGAATACGAAACGATCGCGCTTGAGCCAGTCATCTACATTGTCAAACCATCCGCGCTTTTCTTCAACTTTTCCAAGTGCAATAGTCATACTATATTACCTATTTCTCTATCATCATTTCAGGCATCTCGACATACACCTGTCTTCATAAAGACAGCCGCAAGATTCTGCATTTTTCTACTATACCCATTCTACCGCATTGTACACACTAGATACAAGTTATAGGACGAAAATTTCAAAAAAACACCGAAAAAGGCACTCATCATTCAAAGCAGACAAGGAGGGACTCGAACCCCCGACACTGTAGTTCGTAGCCACATACTCTATCCAACTGAGCTACTTGTCCGTACTTAAAGTATAGCAAAACTTTGCTAAAAAAGTATTTTTTTATTTTTTGTCATGGGATAGAACCCATGACAGAAAGAGTACGCGAGAACCTCCGTAAAGTCAACCTGTACGAAAGCCCTCACACGACGCGCCCGTCAATTACCCTTTTACTAAAGACTCTAAAATAAGTTCTACCGAGCGTGTAGAATCATCATTTGCTGTAATCCCATACGTGGTTAAGGTTGGATCACAGTTTGAATCTAATAATGTAATTGTAGGAACCCCTAATTTCTGGCATTCAAGAACAGCATTTTTCTCATGCGGTTGTCCTACAATGACCACAAGATCAGGTAACTCCTTTAAATTGCGTAATCCACCAAAGAACTTCTCAAGGCGTGCACGCTGCTTCTTTAATTCAAGAATTACCTTCTTCGGAGCAGAAAACTCTCCTGCAGCATAAGCTTCTAATTGGGCATCCAATTTATTTAATTTTTGAATACATACAGACATTGTCTTCCAATTTGTAAGAAGCCCACCAACCCAACGTGTATTCACATAGTGACTTCCCATCTTCGTGGCACATGTTTGTGCCACAGCCTCAATAGTTGGTGCAATTTGTGGACGTGTCCCTACAAAGAGCACATTCTTTGAACGACCAAGTACGGCACGGGCTTTTTCTAACCCATCCATTGTTTGGATCACGTCAAGAATATGTACTCCATTCTTTGTCTCATAGATGTACGGTGCCATCTTTGAATTCCATCGGCTTGCTTGGTGACCAAAGTGTACACCAGCTTCTAAAAGCGCTTCTAATTGTTTCGTCATACAGAAAGATATCTATTAAAAAAATCAACATTCACAGGGCAGGCCATTTCTTGACATGCTTAGTTCAGAGTGTACCAAAAAGACAGAAGCTTGTATAGCCTTCCAGGCCTTTGTCCCCGGCTAGGCCCAAATGAGAGGGCAGAGCACGGGGGCAGATATGGGTTAAACGTATAACCCTGTTCCAGCTGGAATTAAACGCCCAAGAATGACATTTTCCTTTAAGCCCGTTAACCAGTCAATACGACCTTCCACAGCCGCACGTGTTAACACACGTTTTGTTTCTTGGAAACTTGCCGCAGCAATAAAACTTTCTGCAGCTAAGGAAGCACGTGTAATTCCTAATAGAATAGGGCGGTATTGTACAGGACTCTTACACTCCAGATTCTCGACACGACGTAAGTCAATAATATCACCCGGAAGAAGGGTACTTTCCCCTGGATCCACAATGAGTACATAGGTTGTCATTTGACGAACAATAATCTCAATATGTTTATCCGAAATAAATACACCTTGTGAACCGTATACTTCTTGTACTTCATGCACAAGCATTCGACGAATTTCTTGTAAACTGCGACGGCACCCTTCACGTAGACCATATGCTTTTGAATAATATAAAAACAACTTAGCTAACTGGGCGTGCATACTTGATAAAACCTTTTCCACGGGTTCACGTGCTTCTAAAAGTTCATCTACTTTTGGAAGTCCTTGCACAATATCACCGGCCGTCGATTCGCGAGAAACTAATGCCGCAAAAGGTTTCTTTGGTGTCACAAAAGCACCATCCCGAACAAAGACTGGTGAACCGTGGGATAATGTATAGGGTTGAACACGGCGAAGGAGAAGATGCGTTTCCGTCATATGCGTCACTTGACCGGAACAGGGGCTATAGAAGCCTTCGAAAAGTTCATCCCCTTCACGAACATAAGTACCAATAGAGACCGTTGGGCGGTGTCCATGTGTACAAAACGCATGTTGATTATAAGGAGTCACCACTAAATTTGGATCACGAACTTCAGCTTCTACGCTATACACATAAGGACGTCCCTCTGGAGTACCTGTTTCTGAAGGCGTACATGCCTCAACATCAAAGGGAAAAAGATAGTCCAAGTGTGCACGTGGGGAAGTAAAGACCTCACGGAGAGACAGGTACGAAAAAGCTGGGAAACGACTGACCATGTTCTCTTTTCCTTGGAAAGACGCCAGGGGCTGTGTCGGTGGCGCAAGAAATGCCATACGCGCATAGGCCCAAAACGTTTTTTGCGGTGTGTATGCTCGAGTCATCTCTGCATATGGGAAGACTTGGGAAAGAGATTTCCAAGATTTCGATGGTGTTGCCACGGAAACAAACATCTTCTGCATCTGTGTTGAAATCGTCTTTAAATGAGGTGTCAGCACTTCTTGAGAAATCGGGGGTACCGAAGGCGTCAGACGCGAACCGGTGCGCACCCCACCTGTACCAACATGTTCATAGGTCTGTTGACGAAGAAAGGTCGTATGTGCACCAACACGGAAACACATTTTCCCACGTGGACGTTCAGGGAGAGGCGCTTGCCAACGCGAAGGGCGGCCTACATCACGAAAGTTGAGACGAAGGTGACGACGCTTTTTCACGCTATACGCACCTGAAAGATGAAGGCCGTTTGCTTCAGAAGGTAAGGCTGCACCTCGAGCCTGGGTAAGACGCACGGATCCAGACATGGCATGCACAGATGTAGCTTCCGTTAACCCAACCATATCATGACGTTGGTGGACAAGACCATAACGCATAAGGAGGGTTTGTGCCGCCGTCACATACATTGTCGATGCACATGGCGTTTCTTTTGGTACATCTGTACCTGGCGTAAGGGTACGCCCATTAAACGCAAGTGGATGGAAACGCGTGTGAAAATAATCTCCAGTACAATTCATGAGTGTCTGATGTAATAAATACCCAGAAAGAATCCACATAAATCCATACCCTTCTACATTCCCTACTTTCGCAGGTGCAAAGGGTTCGTTCTCACTCCACTTCGAGAAGACAATAGGCAGACGCGACGATGTCTCTAGGCTTTCCTTCGAAGCCATAGATGGCAACTGCCATGGGCGGCGGGGTGCCATGAATGCATCTGCGTCCGCCCCTTGTGGTACAGATAGAGTATATGGAGGCTTAGTCCCTTCAGTTTGGGAATGTGGAGTGCAGGACAATGGGGACACCGAAGGCAAATACGGAAACCCCTGTTGGGCCACATATGCGTTGTTCATTCCACCACTTGTTAAATCCGAGAAAAATTGGTGTACGTAGGACGCCTTCCCATGCCAATCCATGGCTGGACGACGCGCAGGGTCACCATCGATCACTGAGATTCCGTCTTTACGTTTCCCACGAAGCTTTATGTCTGACTCGGGAACTTCCTCAAGAATAGAACGGTCAAAACGTGAACGTGGATAGTAGACGTCTAAAAAGTCACTTGGCGGGTAGATAATCGAGGACGTATTCAGGTGCATCTGATCAAACGAGACTTGTCCTGAATCTTTGGCAAACAATTCTTTTGTTTCTTCGGTGACATCTGTAGATGTGGGTGGCGCCTGTGCGTCGAGATCGACACGTGAGAGTTCTGCGATACTTTGTTGAAAGGTCACGTATTGGCCAGGGTGTACAAAAAGGAGTGTAAACGCTGGGAAATCTAAAATCACGGATGTTGCCACATCATGGCGGCTAATCTTAATAGATACTGGGTCTACGGTTAAAAAAGCAGGTTCTCCATATCGACTGGTTACCTTACGCCCACGAGGTTTGCGTGGACTCGAACTATAGGAAATAATTCCCGAATAGGGGGCGTATACTTTTTCTGTGGCTTCACCTGCAAACACACCACCTGTGTGAAAGGTACGCATCGTTAACTGTGTTCCAGGTTCACCAATCGATTGCGCAGCTAAGACACCCACAGCTTCTCCAAGTTGTACTAATCGGTGCTTTGATAAATCCCATCCATAACACAGCTGACATACGGAATTGAGTCGACAGGTTAAAGGCGAACGTACCACAACCTTTGGATAATTGACTAAACGTGTAGCTAAAGCCGGTGAAATTTCCGTATTTTTTCGTGCAATATATTTTCCAGTATGAGCTTGGATCACTGGTTGTAAGAGTACACGACCGACAATATTCGCACAGTCATGCTTTGGTGATGGGACCACTTCTAACCCATCTTGGGTTCCACAATCAAATTGTTGAATAATCACACTTTGGGCAACATCCACTAAACGTCGAGTGAGATATCCAGAGTTGGCCGTACGTAAAGCTGTATCCACAAGACCTTTTCGAGCTCCGTAACACGAAATCATATATTCGGTTACGGTGAGCCCTTCACGGAAATTCCGACGGATGGGAAAGTCTAACACCTGTCCTTGTTGGTCCGCCATGAGTCCACGCATTCCTACAAGTTGACGTACTTGCGAGATATTTCCGCGGGCCCCAGAAAAGGCCATCATATAAACAGGATTAAAAATATCTGTTTCACGAAAGTGCGCGATCACTTCATTTTTCAGTGTATCATTGGTTGTATTCCAAATGTCGAGCGCTTTTTCTAAACGTTCCACGGCCGTAATCTGACCGCGTGAATAACGTAAATCATTATCTAAAATATCTTTTTCAGCATTCTTCAAAAATACCGGCTTGACAGGTGGAATACGTAAATCATCAATGCCTAATGAAATACCCGCCGTTGTTGCCGAGTGAAAGCCTAACGTTTTTAAATGGTCTACAAAACGCGTTGCTTTTTGCGTTCCATAGTTGAGTAAAACCCATTTAATTAAACGTTTCATTTCACTTTTATCAACCGTTCGGTTACAAAAAAAGGTTTTCATAAATCAGAGAATTGAAAATAAGTCGTCCAGGTGTGGTACGGAGATACGAAGTATTCCATGCACCACTATGAACTTGGGGGACAAGGCCAAATACAGGATCCGTCGATGAAGTACGGGCCAGAGACACCTGCGTAGGTAAAGGTGCTTTCGGCCAGGACTCAGTGACACCTGCATCATAAATAAGAGTTGTTTGACCGGTTGGATGCACACGGCCTTCAATCGGGCGCGGGTCTTGCACATCTGCTGGATACTGAGCTTTCACCCACACTAAATCATGCAATTTGATGGCACCTAGCGCATATCGCTGTAAAGCGCGTTCAAAGCTTTGGAAGACCTTGAATACAGATGACGTAGGTACACGTTTCGTGTCCATGTCTTGTGTTAAAGGTAAGGCTGGACGTTGTGCTGTGAGATAATAGAAACCAAGAATCATATCTTGGCTTGGCACAATACTTGGTTCACCTGTGGCTGGCGAAAGCCAGTTATGTGTGGCTAACATAAGTAAACGTGCTTCGGCTTGAGCTTCTAAAGACAATGGAATGTGCACCGCCATTTGGTCACCATCAAAATCCGCATTAAAGGCTGGACATACTAAAGGGTGTAATTGAATCGCACGTCCCGAAAGAAGGATAGGTTCAAAGGCTTGAATTCCTAAACGGTGTAAAGTCGGCGCACGGTTTAACAGTAGTGGGTGCGCATACACCACGCGTTCAAGAATATCCCATACTTTTTGTGAACGCTTTTGAATCATGTTCTTTGCGGCACGAATATTTCGAACCACATTGTGTTCCAGAAGGGCTTGAATAATAAAAGGGTGAAATAACTCTAAGGCCATTTCACGGGGTAGCCCACATTGGTGTAAACGTAATTTTGGACCAACCACAATTACAGAACGTCCAGAATAATCAACACGCTTTCCTAATAAATTTTGTCGGAAACGTCCGTGTTTCCCTTCAATAATCGCAGTTAAGGATTTAAACACACTTTTATTTGGGCGTTGTGCAGGTTTATCCAGTCGACCATTATCAATGATGGCATCTGCGGCTTCTTGTAATAAACAGAGATCATGACGAATTAAGAGATCAGGTAAAAATTGCGCGTCAAAAAGACTACAAAATTTATCGAAACGAATTTTACGATAAATTAATCGACGGTATAAGTCATTTAAATCAGAGGCTGCAAAGCGCCCACTCGACATTTGAATCATTGGTCGTAAGTCTGGTGGAAGCACAGGAAAAATGGTTACGACCATCCATTCTGGACGTAATTCTTTACGTGCTAATAAACGGACGTAATGCAAACGCTTGGCAAGTTTTTTAATTTTCCCCGTTAAGCCACGGTTGCGTTGGCCTTGACGCGTCAGTTTTAAAACTTTGATGATAATTTTCTCCTCATCTTCATCATCATATTTTCCAAGGTATTGTTTTTTACGTAATTTATTTGTATATAATCGAACCTTTTGACGTAAACGTGTACTGAGCATACGCTCCATAAAAGGAAGATCTAATTGACTTAATAAAAAATGTGCCGCTTCCGCCCCACAATTTGTAATGGTACTGATGTCTACAGGAAAGCCGGTTTTTGTATGTTGATGCTCCCCTTGGGTCCACGCATCCATATTCCACACCGCTTCAATATCTTTGTCTTCATCCTCTACAGTAAAACCATCATCACGGAAGCGTTCCACTGTATTCGGCGATGACTGTCCAAACATGGTGTGGCAAGAATCCCAACCCTCAATAAACCATTCGGTTCCACCATGTAAAAAGTAATTCATTACGTTCGGGGACGAAGGTGTATAGGTATCAAAATGCAGTAATTGATCTGTTTGTACCGCACTAATGTTTAATAAAACAGAGAGCACATTTGGCGTATTTCGGAAATACCATAAGTGTGCCACTGGCTTACGTAAACGAATACAGCCCATACGATAACGGCGTACTTTCGCATCCGTGGGCTCTACACCACAGGTTGGGCAGACGTAGCCAGTCGATTCTCCCGCAGTTTGCGAAGTTCCCGATCCCTCGGAGCCAGACACCGAAAGTGGAATCTGGATCGGCATAGACTTACGGCGGCGTGTTTTCCCACAGGAACACTCATTATTCACAATGGAACCAAAAATACGTTCACAAAAGAGACCATCACGTTCGGGTTTAAATGTACGATAATTAATCGTATCGGCTTTTGTAATATTTCCCACAATTTCATTGTTGGGAAGCATACGTTGCGACCACCGAGAAATTTCTTTGGGTGACGCAAGTTGAATTTGAATATAATCAATCGCATGAGTCATAGGCAAGTTTTTCCTTAATAGCAGTATACGTACCATGCAAAAGCCATACTGTCCACGGGGTCTTACCCCGTGGAATGGCAACGCATGCATTTAAGATGTAGGAATACGGGAAAGACTAATATCAAGACATAACCCACGTAATTCACAGACTAAAACTTTGAAGGATTCAGGAACCCCAGGTTTCGGTAATAAATTTCCACGGATGATGGACATAAAGGCTAAATTACGTCCACGCATATCATCGGATTTAATAGTTAGAAGCTCTTGTAAGGTATAGGCTGCACCAAAACCTTCAAGTGCCCAGACTTCCATTTCCCCTAAACGCTGTCCACCGTGTTTTGAACGACCACCTAATGGCTGTTGGGTCACTAATGAATACGGACCAGTGGAACGCGCATGGATTTTATCATCCACTAAGTGCACTAATTTTAAAATATACGGGTACCCAACGGTCACCGGCTGATCAAATGGATACCCGGTACGACCATCAAAGAGAATACTTTTTCCTGGTGAGGCCGGGCGGAAGAGCCAATCCTGTTTAGTTGCAAGGCGTGCCTTGTAAAGTTGCTGATACACAAAGCCACGAGAAACCTCATCTCCATGCATTTCATCAAAAGGTAATACCTTGAAATTTTCTTCTAAAGTATGTGCGGCTAAACCAAGTAAACACTCGAAAATTTGTCCCACATTCATACGGGATGGCACCCCGAGTGGGTTTAATACCATATCCACGGGCACACCGTTTTGTAAAAATGGCATATCTTGACGTGGGAGAATATTCGAAATAATCCCCTTATTTCCATGTCGACCAGCAATCTTATCTCCAACCTGTACCTTACGCTTTTGTACTAAAAAGACATACACAGAACCCGCTGATTCAAAGGCTTCCACCTCTTCATTATATTTCTGCGTGTCAAAATTAGTACGTGCTTCGAGTACACGGCCGGTCACACCGCTTGGAACCACGAGTGGCATATCCTTGACATCACGGGCAGCACCTCCAAAAATAGCACGGAGTAAACGCCCTTCAGGGGTATTTTCCGACTCTTGCTGTGGCACAATTTTCCCAACAAGAATATCTCCCGGTTCCACCCATGTCCCCACATGGACAACACCGAAGCTGTCTAAATGCACATTCTTCTCCACTTTGGCAGTAATATATTCCTGGCCTTCACGTGTACGTGCAGTCGAAATGTCGTAACGTTCAATGTGTACAGATGTGAAGACATCGTCGAAGACCAGACGTTCACTTACTAACACTGCATCTTCAAAGTTGTATCCTTCCCAAGGCATATAGGCAACAAGGATATTTTTACCTAAGGCTAATTCACCCGCCACTGTGGATGAGGTATCCGCTAAACATTCCCCAGCATGTACCCACGTATGTGGAACCACGCTTGGACGTTGGTGAATACAGGTATCTTGGTTTGAACGTTGGTATGTCGTTAACCACACGGTTTCATGTTTACATGGAGGCTCTTGTGCAGTCGGTCGACCTGTAGGCACTGGTTGCGTTAAGACGTCAATACGTTGGGCATCGGCATATAACACGTAGCCACTGTGTCGAAGACGAGCAACTGCACCTGAATCATGTGGGACACGGGCTTCTAACCCTGTCCCTACAAAGGCACGTTGTGGTGTTAATAAAGAGACCGCTTGACGTTGCATATTGGACCCCATTAATGCACGGTTCGCATCATCATGTTCCAAAAATGGAATGAGCGCCGTAGCAATAGACATAAATTGAATTGGGCAAAGACCTAAGAAATTCACTGTCTTCGGGCGTGTTTCAATAAATTCACTTCCTACACGTGCAGGAATACGTGTAGCAGACATAGGTGTATCTGCAGACGCAACAACAACAGTATCTTCATACGCAGCATTGAGGAGGAAGAACCCATGTGTATCATCTGGTTCTTGTGCCGATGTGACTAAGGTATACGGACTTTGTAAAAAGCCATCCGCATTCACACGGGCGTAGGTTGCAATCGAACCCACTAATCCAGCATTCTTTCCTTCAGGGGTTTCAATCGGACAAATACGTCCGTAATAACTTGGGTGAATTCCACGCACCACAATCCCTGCACGGTCACGGTGTAATCCACCAGGTCCAAGCGAACTTAAACGACGTTTATGCGTAATTTCGGCTAATGGATTGGTTTGATCCATAAATTGTGAGAGTTGATTTGAACCGAAAAATTCACGGAATACCGAACCCACAATTTGTGTTCGAATTAAGGACGGTAAGGCTACGGGTAAACGTTTGTGACGTACCAAGTTTTCATCACTTAAACGTGTGCGTACACTTCGTTCTAAACGGTTTAATCCAAGACGGAATTGTGTTTGGATTAATTCACCCGCTAAACGTGCACGTCGATTTTTTAAATGGTCAATATCATCTAAATATTGTGTGTCTCCATTCTCAACACGCATAAGGTAATCTGCACCTGCAAGTACATCTTCTGGGGTTAACGTGAGACGATGAATCCCTGGACGCATTTGTAATTTACGATTCACACGTTTACGCCCAACACTACTTAAGCTATAGCGTTGTGCATTAAAGAAGTGATTGAACAAAAATTTCTTTGCTTTGTAGACACTTCCTGCACGGTGTGGGAAAATTAAGGCAGTCATGATAATCATGGCATGCTCTACGGAAGTGGTTTGGACCCACATGTGCGTAGGCCATACAACAGCACTATCCGAAATAGTCATTGCCACAAGATCTAAGTCAAATCCAAGCGCATGTAAGAAAATAGTCAATGGAAGTTTGCGCAAGTTATCAATACATGCATGTAACTCTCCAAAATAGGTTGGACTTGTTTCTAAGCGAAGCCATGACCCATATGAGGAAAGGAAGCTCACCATGTGGGAACGGCGGTTTTTTTGGTCAAATTGAGCTTTAATATAGACCCCAGGACAACGCACAATTTGGTGCACAATCACACGTGGTGACCCATTGATAATAAAGGTCCCATGTTGAGTCATTAACGGGAGATCACAGAAGGTGACTGGAAGAATACGACTGAGATCTAAGCATTTTGACACAATGTGTACAGGGACCACAAGCGCGCTCGTATACGTCTCCATGGAACGAATCGCTTCTTCAGGAGTATGCGTAGGACGTTTAAAATAAAAATCTTGTGCTAAAACAGACACGGAAATCGTACGCGTTGTCGGTTGACTCACACTTGTTCCTGATGGATCCCCTTTAATAGGTGAGACAAATTCAAGTTCACGACGAATCCCCGTTTCTAAAAAAAGACGAAAGCTCTTCCGCTGAGAATCCAGAAAATCAGGAATAGCAGCTTTTTGACGAAACAGAATCATAGGTATACCTGTAAATTAATCAATAGACACAAAACGAAAAGATGCAGGGACTACACCAAAGCACGCAACAATTGGGAAATAAAGGCGTGGATCGAAAGAAGTCCAAACAAGGAAGTGCGACACTTTGGACGCGTGAAGGGTACAACCGAGTACCAAATGAAAAGGTGATATTGATAAACCACTCAAAATGTTGTACTCTATAGAGTATAAAAGATCTTTTTATTAGTCGGCGGTGTAGCCAAGTGGTAAGGCAGAGGACTGCAAATCCTTTATCCCCCAGTTCGAATCTGGGCACCGCCTAAAAACGTCAAATCTCTTTCAAATAGAGAGAAGTATACAATATACAATAATAAATTTAAGTCTTTGTTACATGTTACGGATGCCTACTGTTGTCCAAAAAAACAATTTTTTAGTGCTGCTTCTTCTCAGCCCTGACACAATTCAAAACACTTTCTCGACAAAAGTAGGACTACTCTATAGTATATTTTTTCTTAGGCATAAAAGCAAGGTCTTTGTTCATCCCATTCCGAGCAGCTTCAAGCCTTCGAAAAGACTGAGAAGCTTCGGTGGGGACAAAAAAGTGTATGTATCCTTAGGGACCACCCCGTGCTGCGCACCCTAAAATGGACAGACACGAGGAGCGTACACCTCTGTTATTCAAGAATAGCAGATACTACACCTGCACCAACTGTACGTCCACCTTCACGGATTGCAAAACGCATTCCGTTCTCGATAGCAATTGGTTGGATAAGTTCTACGATCATTTTTACACGATCGCCTGGCATTACCATTGTTGCTTCATCTCCATCATCACTACGGAAAGATTCAATTTTTCCAGTTACGTCTGTTGTTCGTACGTAGAACTGTGGACGGTATCCTGGGAAAAATGGTGTGTGTCGTCCACCTTCTTCTTTCGTAAGTACGTATACTTGTGATTCAAACTTTGTGTGTGGTGTGATTGTTCCTGTTTTCGCAAGTACCATTCCACGCTCAATGTCATCCTTTTGGATTCCACGGAGAAGTACCCCTACGTTATCCCCGGCTACACTTTCATCAAGTGTTTTCTGGAACATTTCAAGACCTGTTACAGTTACTTCACGTGTGTCTCCAAGACCTACGATTTCTACAACATCACCAACCTTTACTGTTCCACGCTCTACACGTCCAGTTGCTACAGTTCCACGACCTGTAATTGAGAATACATCCTCAATAGCCATAAGGAATGTTTTCTCTGTATCACGCTCAGGTGTTGGGATGTATGAATCTACCGCTTCCATTAATGCGAAGATCTTGTCCACCCACTTGTTATCACCAGATGCCATTGCTGGTGTTTCAGTTAACGCTTCTAAAGCAAGAAGTGCTGAACCCGCAACTACTGGAATATCATCTCCAGGGAATTCGTAACTACTAAGCGTATCACGTACTTCAAGTTCTACGAGTTCGAGGAGTTCGTCATCATCCACCTGGTCTTCTTTGTTGAGGAATACTACAACGTTAGGTACACCAACTTGCTTCGCAAGAAGGATGTGCTCTTTTGTTTGTGGCATTGGCCCATCAGCTCCAGATACAACAAGAATCGCACCATCCATCTGTGCAGCACCCGTAATCATGTTTTTTACATAATCCGCGTGTCCTGGACAGTCTACGTGCGCGTAGTGACGACCCTCTGTTTCGTATTCTACGTGAGCTGTGTTAATAGTAATTCCACGTGCTTTTTCTTCTGGTGCAGAATCAATATCAGCGTATCCTTTTGCAGCTCCACCACTTTTTGCAGACATTGCCATAGTAATAGCTGCCGTAAGTGTTGTTTTTCCGTGGTCAACGTGACCAATTGTTCCAATATTTACGTGTGGTTTTGTTCGTTCAAACTTTTCGCGTGCCATATCTAAAAATATAAAAAAATCATTTTGATTTTGGCTAAAAGAGGCTTTCTTTGGGGCAGCGACTTAGAATCGGAAATGTGCAAAAGCTTTATTTGCTTCCGCCATACGGTGGGTATCTTCACGTTTACGGATCGCACCACCCGTGTTATTTGCGGCATCCATAATTTCTGCAGCAAGTTTTGTCACCATACTTCGTCCCGAACGGGCACGTGCAGCAACAAGTAACCAACGAAGGGCAAGTGCTGTTCCACGATCTGATTTTACTTCAAGAGGTACCTGAAGCACAGCTCCCCCGATACGACGTGATTTTACTTCAACCTTTGGTGTAATATTTAACACCGCTTGGCGAAGCACTTCAAGTGGATCTTGTGAAGTTGTTTCTGAAATTTGTGTCATTGCTTCGTAAAAAATACGGTACGCAAGACTCTTTTTCCCTTTTTTCAAGAGATGACTAACTAAAAGGCTTACTAAGCGACTTTGATATACTGGGTCCGGAGCAACCGGACGTTTTGTTGCGACTTTTCTACGAGACATAAGGTCAATTAAACGTTTGAATAATAAATAAATAAAAAGACCGAAGCGAAGGGACCGAAAGGTCTTATTCTTTTGGACGTTTTACTCCATACTTTGAACGTCCTTGTAAACGACCTTTTACACCAGCCGTATCAAGTGAACCACGAACAATGTGGTAACGTACTCCTGGTAAATCTTTTACGCGGCCACCACGAACTAAGACTACAGAGTGTTCTTGGAGGTTGTGGCCAATACCTGGAATGTAAGCAGTCACTTCAATACCTGTTGTTAAACGTACACGTGCCACCTTACGGAGTGCAGAGTTCGGTTTTTTCGGTGTTGTTGTATAGACACGCGTACAAATCCCACGGCGTTGTGGACACGATTGTAAAGCCGGAGACTTTGTCTTCTTTTCGATCTTGATTCGCTGTGAGCGAATTAACTGTTGAATCGTTGGCATAACTAAAAATTATTCTTTATAAAGGAATTGTAAAAATCCTAAAATACGGGCTTGTTTCACCGCGCGGGCAAGTTGACGTTGCTGTTTCGCAGTCACACCTGTTAAACGACGTGGTAAAATTTTACCTTGAGGGTTACAAAGCATTAGAAGGAAATCTGCATCCTTGTAATCAATGTATTTAAATCCTTTTTTGCGGAATCGACAGTAACGATCTTCTTTTGTGTCGACTTCGATAGATTTCAGGTAGCGTACTTTTTTATCTGCCATGATTTCAGTTCTTTAAGCTTTTTCTTCAGTAGAAGCTTCTTCCTTTACTGGAGCTTCTTCTTTGCGGTTAGACTTGTCGCGGCGAGATTGCGCGTAATTAATGTGATGCTTATCCATAGCAGTAGTG
>Ga0115553_1001289_pt1 | contig 15817 bp, 10 predicted proteins | sample COGITO_mtgs_1103_2_FD_87284 | JGI IMG/M metagenome (GOLD analysis project Ga0115553, IMG submission 87284) | Pelagic marine microbial communities from North Sea - COGITO_mtgs_110331 | ecosystem: Environmental > Aquatic > Marine > Epipelagic | place: Germany:Helgoland, sampling site Kabeltonne... | reverse complement strand
CTTGACCATCCCGGACATTTCTTTTCGATGGCGTAGCGTAAACACTCGAGGTGTTTCTTCGCGCGAGCAAAGTGCAAAACCTCGTAATCCCAAGGCGCTTTCGCTTCTTCGCGTAAGTATTTGAGGCACTCGAGATGACCGTTTCGGGCGGCAAATTGACACGCATACTTATTGATAGGACATGCATTTGCCACGCAATACTTTACCATTTCCAGATTACCTTGTTCTGCGGCCGCATCAATCGTAAATCTATTCCACTTACACTGTTTCTCCTCTCGTATCCACTTGAGCAACTCGAGTTTATTCGTTTTAGCAACTTGCGAGCAGAAAAGTGTTTCATCTTTCCAGTAATCCGGCCACAACGATTTATTCTCCCACACAAACTCCAAAGTCGATATCGACGACATATCTTCAACTTTAAACGTCTTTTTCAACTCCCTCTTGCGAGACGATCTCTTCACCAACGCTCTCGTCTCTGTATTCACCTCGTACAAGAATTTGAGATCCGTTGGATTCAATCTCGGAAGCACATGTTTGAAACAAATATCGTCGTTATTCACGATCAAATCCCACAAATTCTGATACCGCGTTTCTCGCAACTTGCCCCTCGAACTCGCGAACATCGTAACATCGCTCGCGTTGCGCATATCGAAGAACTGTATCGCGAGGAGGAGGCACGTAAAACTCGCCAAGTAAAAGTGAAGATAGAATGTCACATGCGAGTTGTTTTTTCCACCTTTCAAATTGGAGACAAAGGAAGGAAAATGCTTTCACAACAAATAATGACGAAAACGACGGGCAAACGCGCGCGAGAGAAAGAGCTCCGATTGAAACGAATACAAACTTTAAGAGACATCAGAGATGGGAATTTGAGACATTCGTTTAAAAACGACGACGACGATCACGACGACGAGGATTCGAGAAACATCTTCTCGGAGCAGTTTTGGAATCACATCGGACGCGAATTTCATCTCAAAGTGAACGACGGATTGGATTCATTGTTGACGAAAGAAGCGAGAGTGAAAGCAGACGCGCACGCGTTCGGCATCGAACAAGAAACATTCGTGCAAGAACTCATGCAGGAACATTCAAGACGGGTTAAAGAGGACGGGTACACGAGAGTATCAATCGCGGAAACCGCGAAAGAGAATGAACTTTTCAGTTCGAAACGAGAGTACGAAAGGAAAAGTGGATTTCAACGCGAGTGCCAACATTTAACGGAGATGATTGAATTCTTGGACGAAAAATGCGGATTGAATCCAACGTGGTCGTTAGTGTTCGATAATTATTGGGTCTTAGCGCGCAGAGTGGAGAAAATCGTGCAAGAAATCTCGGGGGGGAAAGAGAATCGATTGAACTTTGACGCGTTGGTGTGGCGGGTGAGGAACGTAAACGAAGAAGACGAGAAAAGAGGAGAATCGAACAACACTGCGACGATGACTGCGTTTACGCCGCACAGAGATCGGCAGCCAAAAGACACGAGGAAGAGTTTTCGAGAAGACGAGTCGCCGAAGTATTGCACGATTTGGATTCCTCTGACAAACGCGACGTGCGAAAACTCGTGTTTATATGTCATACCGCGGAAGTGCGACGAAGGGTATACGGAAGGCGACGACGATACGGATTTAGAAAAGACGCCGTTGGAGAAGTGTTTGAAGGATAAGAAGGCGTACCAGAACATAACGGCGTGTCCGGTGGATGTAGGCGAGGCGGTTGTTTTCACGCACAGAACCATACACTGGGGGAGCAAACCGAGAGATAATTACCAAGGAGAGCCGAGAGTGAACGTGTCGTTTGGCTTTAGCGACGATTCGTTCGAAAAGGCGTATTTGAAAAACAGAAACGGCGTGAAAGTGACCGAAGACGCGGAAGACGTGCAAAGCTTACCGACGTTGAAAGAGCGGTTGGTATTGATTGCGTCGCAAATGATTGCTTATCACGAACGGTTCCCGCCGAAGAATTTCAAGGCGTTGAAACTGTTGAAGAAAATACACGACGCCGGGAAGAGTTTCTTGGACGAGAGGTACCGAGAAATCATAGAGACGGAGTATATACGAGCGACGAGTATGTTAGCCGGTCGTCGAAAAAATGAGAATGGGGATGATGAAGATGAGGAAGAGGACGACGACGATGACAACGAAGACGATGAATTAGACAACGCTTTAGATGCCATGCTCGATGCCAAAGCGAAAGGTCGCGGTGACGATTTCGAGGACGATTACGAGGAAGAAGACGACGACGAATTCGCGAACGATCCAAATCCGGACGATTACAGCGACAGCGATCCAGAACGTCCGTATGAAGTGACCGAGGAAGATGTATTCTTTGGGAATGCCACGGAAGAAGAAATTATTACAGCCAAGAATATCCATCGGAGAAGTATCGGGAAAGAAGAACTTCCGATGCCGAAAGAACGAGAGGTGTCGAGAGTAAACGTGAGGGAACACTGGAGCGAATACCTAAAAAGACCGGAGAATAAAGAGAAAGTAGACGACGCGAAGAAACTGCTCGGCATCAAAAGCTAATAGCATCTGTAGTAATAATATCATAATACAATGCACTTTGTAGGATCATTAAACGAGCGAGAAACTAGACAATGCGCACAGATTGACGTACTCGATGCCGGCGGCGTTTGTCAACGCTTCTTCGAACATCGAAACAAAGTGTCGACCTCGCGAGCACGTACCAGATTCCGAAGATGTATCGGGTAAAATATCGTACGCGGCGTCCGATGCGTTCGGAGGCGAAGAGAGCCTGTACGACACAAACACCAAGACGAAGTAAATAAAAAAGATCGGAACGACGACGATTGAGAGAAAAATGTTTCTCATCGCTTTATTTCTTTTCGTCGTCGTCGTCGTCCTCTTGTCTGTTGTTTTCGGTACCAACGGCATCGTCGAAACCAAAGGCATCTCGGACGGTTTCCTTCCCAACTCCAATTCGAGCTTTCGCATCTTTCCCGCCGCGTTTTCTAGAGCAACTTCCGTTCTCATCTTCGTTTGTGCCATTGAATCTCTCTCAAATCGCGCGCGTTTCGTCTCGTCTTCAGCTAACCGCTTCGCGCTCGCCTCTCGATCGTGCGCGTGTTGGACCTCCTCGTTTGCTTTCTCGACAACGTCGTCGGCATATTTTTTCGCCTCGACGCATTCTCGTTTCGTCTCTACGAGCTCGACTTCGAGCGCGCGGATTTGTTCCGCGTGACTTTCTCCGAGTCTTTCGATGTCTCGTTCGAGCTTGACGACGGCTAATTTTTCCTCAAACGCGTTGAAACCGCTCATGCGCTTCGCTTCGTACGTCGTCGTCTCAGGTTGACCTTTTGCCGGACTCTTTTTACTGCCGCCGAAGAAACTCTTCCCACCACTGTTCGTGGTGCCCTTCAACTTTATCGCGGTAATCTCTGCGGCTTTCGCGGCGACGGTATCTTCCAATCGTTTGATATCCGCCAAAGCCTTCTCTAATTTACCTTCTAAACTCGACCCGCGAAGCTTCAACATGACCATATTTTTCGTCTTGGCAATGACCGTCGCTCTCGAGGCTTTCTGCGCCTCTTCCGACGCGCGCATACGCGCGTGGAGTTTCTCGTGTTCGTCTTGAAGCCATTTAAAATCAGCTTCGGCGTCGGCGAGTTTTTGTGAAATCTTTTGCACGGCTGCTTTGCCGCCCGCTTTACCGGCGGGCGAAGCAACCGGAGCGTTGTTGATGTTGTTTTCGTCGTCGTTGTCGTTCGTATTCGCGAACGAGGCCAACTCGTTTTCCATTTCCAACTTAGCCGTTGTAACGCGTTCTAATTCATTTTCCAACCGCTCTATCTCCTCTTGAAACTTCTCGGATGCGTTTGTCATTTCGCTCAACGCGCTTTTCCTCTCCTCGTTCTCCTTCTTCAACATCGCTTCGCTTAATTCCACCTGTTCCAACTTAAACCTCAAATCGTCTGCCATGTTTTCGAACTTAAGCATCTCCTCTTCAGCTTTTTTCCCTCTTTCGACTAATTTGAGCGTCTCTTTCCTTCCTCGATCGATGATCTCCCTTAATTGAAACTCGACTTGTTCCAGGTCGGAAAATTTCGATTGGTCTTCCAGTTGTTTTAGCCTCAACGCTTTCACCTCCTCGTTGGCGGCGTCCGCGGCAAACTCTAAACCAGGCACTCGAGCGACGTCTAATTCTAGCTTGCGACATAACTCTTCGTATTTGTTCCTTTGTTCGATGGCGTCTAAACGCTCTTTCGTTTTCTCCGATTGTTCGATTTTCAATCGAGCGCATTCGGCTTTCGTATCGTCTAACTTTTTCGTCGTCGAGGTCAGCTCGTCGTTTAAAGTTTCCGCTTTTTCAACCGCCTGGCGACACTGCTGAGTCATTGCCTCTAACGCTTTTTTGGTTTCGTTGTTTTGTTTCTCTCGCTTTTCGTTAACGAGTTTTAATTTTTCTTGGAACGTGCCGTCTTTCGTTTGAAGTTTCGAGACTTTCTTTTCAAATGTTGTTCGCGCGATACTCGCCGCGCGCTCGATGTCCTCTTTAACCGTTTCGATGGCTTTAACGTTCTCTTCGGCTAAGTGTCTTTTCTCGGTTTCTTCATCCAACTCCTGGCGCATGGCTTCCAAGGAGGCTTTCAAATCTGAAATTTCGCGCTCGGAGACGACGCGAGATTCGAATACCTTTTTGGACGCGTGTTGCGCGTCGCTCAATTCTTTGCGCAGAGCATCGTTCGCGTCTCCTAATTGCTCGATTTCTTCCGAAAGTTTCGTCTTTTCGCTCTCTGTGACTTCAAACTTGGACTTCAATTCGTTTTTCACTCGTTCGAAATCCGTACATTTCTCCGCGAGCGCCTTCGAGTTTCCTCTCTCTTCGTCAACCGCTGCGTTCAAAAGCGCTATTTCCGAATATTTCGATTTCACATCTAACTCGCTCGCGGTCAATTTTGCCTTTACATCTGATAACTCCTTCATCGCCGAGTCGCGGTCGTCTCTGACTTTCTCGTCTCTTTGTTCTAACAAGCGCTTTTCGCCTCGTAAGATTTCTAAATTTTCCGTCAACGCCGCCGTTTCAGCGTTGGATTCGGCTAACGCTTTTCGATGCGATTCCGCGTCCGCATCGCGTTGTTTCTTCATTTTCTCGAGGTCGTTGCGCAACGCGTCGTTCGCGGCTTTCAAATTTTGTAGATCGTCTACGCTTTGCGCCATGGTGCGTTCCGCCGCGTGTAACAAGCTCTTCCGCGGATCGTTTTCTTCTTTCGAAGAAGTAGAAGAAGCCGCGGCGGCGGCTAATTTACGCATCAATATATTTTCCTTGTTGCGGAAGGAAAGAGGCGTAACAGTCGTGCTTCTAAGCGACGAACGACTGTTGTTATAAAAGTTGTTGTTGTCGTTGTTGTTATTGTTGTTGTTGTTGTTCGTATATCTACGGCTATTACTAAACGGCGGCGAGAACTCGCTCGCGTCTGCGCGCATCGTTTGGCCTCTCGGCGGAGAAAGCGAAATCGAAGGTATCCCAGGCGTGTGAGATGGAAGGTGATGATGATTTTTCGACGTCGTTTTTGTCGTTGTTTCCTGTTGTTGTTGTTGTTGTTGTCTCGTCGTAAACAGCGTCTTTTGTACCTCGGCGGCGCCTTCGGGCGACGACGTAAACGACGTAAACGACGCGACGACTCTTTCGCTGCTCATTTTCGCATCATCAGTACCATCATTCTTCTCCGATTTTGGCGTCGTCATGAGCAACAACTTCTCCTCCAGTATCCTATTCTTTCTCTCCATCTGTTCCATCCTTTCCTCGAACACCCTTTCCCGTCTCGATATCGTCTCCGAACTCACCTCTATCAATCTATCGGCTAATTTCATCGAATCTTTCGCCGATAAAGGCGTCGTGGTTGTGATGACTGCCATTATGTCGTCGTCTAAATCTTCCAGAAATAACTGTTTACTCGAATCGTCGTCTTTTCTGTCGTTCGTGTTCGCTTTTGTCGCGCACTTCTCTAAGAAAAAGTCCATGTTTATATTCAATGTCTTCTTTCCGTCAAAGCGTGAGATTTTGAAAAATTCTCCCCACTAAACGCTCTTCTTTTTCTCTCTTCTTTGTCTCTCGTTTTCTCGTCGTCGCGTTCGTATAGTCTCTCTGTTCTTTCTGATGTTACTTTATTAAAGGCATTTATATCGGTACATTATTTTTCTCTTCTTCTTTATTAAAAAGTAGTATTAAAAGTATTCGAGATGATGTGAGATTTGTGTTCGTTGTGAAGTCAAAAATCTCTCTCTTTCGACTGCCTTTTTTTTTTGTTTTTTCTCTCGCAAACGTCTTCTGGTTTCAACACATGTGAGATACATTCACATGCGATCACAGAAAAAAAAAAGAAGAAGAGAGTTTCTGTGGTTGTTTCAGTTTCTGTGGTTGTTCTCTCTTCGGAAGAGAGCTTTTCTCTTCTCTGTCGTCGCTTTGTTTCGATCGATCGATGATGAGGAGGAGTTTTAGCAGCAGTCCTCATGCTTCGATTTCGACGAGCAGATTTAATAATGTTTTTCGCAGGGGAGAGAATGAACGCTTCCCTCCTCCGAGAGTTTGTTCTGCGAAAGCAACGGCTTCTGTGTCGTCGTCGAAAGGTCGCGAGAGTGAGAAGAAGAATGCCATCATCAAAAAAGGAGCAGGTTTGAAAGTTTCTTCGTTTCGTTGCGCGAGTTCATCGTCGTCGTCTGAATCGTCGTCGTTCGAAGCTGGTGGTGGTGGTGGAGGGAAAGAGGATAAAAATACGAGTGCATCACCGAAAGAGGAGGAAAAGGAGGAGGAGAAGAAAGAGAGCAGCGGTTTGGAGAAAGCTGGTTTCGTGTTGGACAAAGAGAACGACCAAGATCACCTGGTGAAAGTCGTCGTCGATAGAGTGAAATCGATCGAAGAGCAGGAAGATTTCTCTCTCGATTGGGCGCCGGTGGTGTTGAGAGCTTTGGACGGTGCCGATCGCGTGTTACCCCTGTTCAGCGGGAATAAAAAAAATCAAATATTGGAAGTGCTCTTTCACGAAATGAAAAAGGGAGGTAAGAAAGAGAGTGAGAGCAACGAAACGATCACGTATCACGCGTGGGAAGGGAGGATCCACGCGGGATTTGAAAACGCCGAAGCGGTGGTCGTGTGTGAGCGAGGAGACGAACTCGACGAGGACGAGACGACGGGCGAGAATTTGACGATATCATCGATGTTTGAAAACATACTGAAAGAAGCCGTTGAACTGTCTCGCGTGGATTGGGAGACTTTGGCCAAGTGGCAAGATATAACGAAAGAAGAAGAAAAAAGAGGTCCGACGCGTTCGGCCCATCACCCCTCGTCTTCCTCTTCCAATAGTAAATTTTCGATCAAAATCGTCGACTCGGACGGGGCAATCAACACGAGAGATTGGCAAATTCTTAAGTCCATTTTGCGAAAAGATATTCTGCCGCAGTCTCAGAAAACATTCGATTTACCGAACGATTCCGAAGTTCTTCTGAGTTTACTCGTCACGCTCGTGAAAAATTTGCCAATTTACGCCACGCGGCAAGTCTTGGAAAAATATTCCAAGTCGCACGAGTGGGGTTTGTCTTACAGAAGAGGTCATTCCGCACCAAGACCGCACGTAAAGCGTCACCTTATAGTTACAGACGACTTATCGAATTACCAGAAATTGGTGGACCTATCGGACGGCTTTATCGAAAACACGGGGCTTTATCGAAAAGACGGGGATGCACTATTCTTCATCATGGAAACATTCAAAAGCTACGACAGAATGTTAAAACATTCACAAGACGCGAAGAACAGCCCCAAGAAGAAGAGGCAAGGCGGACCGATGTACAGAAGAGACATGGATCAGTTGATTTTCAAAAGGTTCGAGGTTGCTCTTTTTATCCAGCAGCAAAGCGCTCGCTTTATGGAAGACGGAAACTTGGAAGACGACTTCTTGACGGCTTTATATCAACATCCGCGCCTCCAAAAACTCCAAGACGAGATCAACGAAATTTTATCTCTCGAGAAGAGAGATTGCGACGCGGCGAAGAAAATAATCGACTTGGAGGTTGCCGTACAGAGAGAAGATTACGAAACAGCAGCGACATTGAGAGAATCTTTACGATTATTGAACAACATCACGTGGGTATACCTCAGAGGTGATCAACAAAACCCGTTCGACGATTGATCGATCGGTTTTAAATACACAAAAGAGAGACAAATACAAAGAGAGAGAGACAAAAATACTCGGGTTATATTAAATTGAGTTGTATAAAATGTTTTCATACCACCCATGTACAGTAAGACGTTGAGAGAGATTTTCTTTTTTACGGCGCTTCTGGTTCTCTTTGGTACGATCCACGATCTCTCGCAAAGTTATCCGCCGCCGGGTTATAGGACTCCCTCGGCGATCTCACGCCGAACGACCTCGGCTCCGACCCGTACACCGTCGCCCCGTAATACTTCAAAACGTCTTCTGGATAAATCCCTTTCTCATCTACGAGACCGTATTTACCCATCGCTTTCGCGTACGATAACGGTGTCCAATCTTTCTCCGTCCTCGCGTCCAAATCTGCGCCGTACTCGTACAAAATCTTTACCATCTCCGGTCCGCCGTCGATGGCCCAAAACAACGTCAAATCGCCGACGTGATTTTTGTAGTTCGGATCGGCTCCGGACCGTAACAAGGCCTTTGTCGCTTCCAATCGACCTCTGTGGCACGCGCACATTAAAGGCGTGTACCCTTCTTTCGACCCGTACGCTCTCCCAAACTCAAAATTCACATCCGCGCCTTCCTCGATTTTCTTATACACCAACTTCACGTCGTTTTTTATCAAAGCCATCAATAACTCCTCGGTTTCCCGAGAGGCTTTGTGTACGTCTTTCCCTTTCGACTCTGGCTTGTAATCTGGGTGGTGCGAACCTTTCCCGGAATCCCACTGCAATTCGTAGGCTTCTTCGATGTCTTTTTGGCTGTTGTTTTTGTTGTCAGAGAGAGAGAATAATGAGATCACGAAACGTTGTTCGTTTGGTCAAACAAGAAGGGAGATCTCGAGGCAAATGCATGCGTTTTTTGTGGAACGGAGATCTTCGATCTTTACGCCGCGAGAGTATACGATGCGTCAAATATAAAAGAGGAAATATCGAGCACGAGTGACCGCAAAAAAAGTCCTACCGTTGCGCCATGATGGCGTCCTGTTTGCGCGCGCATCATTATTAGATGTTTTTGATGAGAGAGAGAGAGAGAGATCAGAGATCAGAGATTGTGAAATTGAAATGCAACGAACAAAAGCCAGACACACGCGACGGGAGGAAAACGATGCAAAAACGAGCGTTACGAACAACAACAACAACAACAACAACAACACGTAATAATCGACGACGACGATGATGCGAACGAATACCATTTGAGACATGATGAGAGAGTTTAGAGATCTCTTTTCTTTGTGCTTTGATGAAAGTTAAAAAAATGAGGGGAAATGAACGAAAAAGCGTTTTTGCTGCTTTTTTTCGATTATTTTTTTCATTACACTCGTTGGAGCAAAAAAGATTCTGATGAATGAAGCGAACTCTGGTCGTCGTTGTCGCTCCACTTACCGCTCCACTTCAAAGAAGAGGCAAAGGACGTGCCTTCTCTGGCTGGCACGGCGGCATTAAGCACGGCTTGGACGGCTAAGTGTTTGTTGGTATAGGCTGGTGGTGATGTGCTTTCTTCTTGTTTCTTTGTCTTTGTCTTCTTCGAAGACGAGGAGGAGGAAATCGCGTTGCGTAAAACTCGCACCGCGTCTCGGACGTCCGTTCTCGTTTCCATGGTTTTAATCTTCGCCTCGCTCGCGAAAACCAAGTCTGCTTTCTTCGCGCTCGACTTTGCGAGAGAACGCAAGGATGTTAAGAGCTTCTTTTCGATATTCGATGCGCGATCGAGACGTTCTTTCTTACCCCGTTCGCTTTCAATCGCGCGTTCGTAATTTTTCTTCGCCGAGCGCAACGCGTGCGATTGAATTTTTTCTAACGCGTCTTCAAGTGCGCGTAGCTCTTGATCTAAACCATCGTGCGCGCGAACAGCCTCGCGTAATCGAGATTCGGCACCCTTTTGAGTCTCTTTTGCTTCTTTCACTTTCTGTTCTCGTTTGAGCGCATCCGGCGATTTCTCCAAAGACTTCCCTCGGATGCGATGCATCAAAGCGAGGTTGGATTTTTCCACGTCTTCAATAGCAGCAGAGAGACGATCGGTATCGCGTTTGGTTCTAAATAAACGCGCGTTCAATTCTTTAATTCTTGCTTGTTCTTTCAAAATGGACTGTTGCGCGGTTTCGTGCATTGCCTCTCGTCGTCTTCGTTGTTGTTGAGAATCGCCACAGTCGCCGTCATCCTCGACGACGCGCGCGTTCGTCTCCGAGGAATAAGGCGCAACCAACAAAACCTTCTCGTACCTCGACTTCGCGTTATCTCTTTCCATTTCCGTCTGATTCGCCACTTTTACCAACATCGATTTTTCTTTCAAAATTTCTTTCAACTTCACATTCACCACCTCCTTCCGTTCGCGTTCGCAACTCCTCTCGAAACGAATCTTTCAACGTCAATTCGTTTGCAAACAAGCGATCGCACGAATCGTCTTTTGCCAACAGTTTATTCGCCTCTTTACCACAATGTTGTTTTAAGATGTGCAACTCGACTAACGCGTCATTTCTCGAATCTTCCGCCGCATTGCTCCATCTCTCCGCCGCCGTCGCTTCGATTTTCGCATTCGCCAAACAGTCCTTCTCGAATCGATCGCGTTCGCATGCGCTTTGTCTCGCACTCAATCGCGCTTTATTCAAAGTTTCTTCGACCGCTTTTTCCGCGCTGAGTAATCCGTCGTGTTCCTTTTTCGCCTCTGACACGGTCTCTTCCAGTTTCCGAACCTTCTTTTGTAACATCTCGAACTGTTCGCTCGAGACGCCGGCTTCCGGCAACACGCCTTCTTTCCTCTCCAACTTTCTTCTCAAACAATTCACTCGGAAAGCGTGCTGCAAAATCGTTTCGTTCGTTCGTTTTTCTGCTTCTGTGTTTTGTTTTAACAATTCTTCCGCGTTTTGTTTCTGCGAATGCGCCCCAGCCCTGAATGCTTTCATGGTTTGCAATTTGCGCGATTTCTCGTTCGCCTCTTCTCGCGCTCTCGTGGCGTCGCGCTCCGCCATGTCGTGCGCTTTCGTCGCGGTTTTCAAAATCTTCTCAAACTCCTTTCTTTTCACTTCCAGGTCAGCCTGCTTTTCAGTGGCCGTTTGTTTCTTTCGTTCTTCCTTTGATCGTTGCGTGAGCGTTTCAATGTGCGACTCCTTCTGCGCCTCTAAGCGTTTCGCGTGGTCGCGTAGGGTTTGTTTCGTCAACGATAATTTTTCGTTCGCCAAATGCGCGACATCCGAGGCTTGCTTTAGTGCTCTTTTCTGGTACTCCCACTGTTTTTTCGTCTCTTTCAACTTGTTCTTTTCCATCTCGCGCGTGTCTTCGCTTTTCGTGTGCATCCGCTTCGTCTTTTCGCACTCGCCTTCGCTCGTTTTGCGTCGCTTCTCGTGTTCTAAACGTTTCGGTTGAATATCCTCCGTGAGTCTCCGTTTTGATTCGTTTAACACTAGCTCTGCGTTTGCTTTGGATTCAACAGCTGCGCGCTTCTCTTTCTCTCTTCTCTCCAATCCCAACTCGGCGTCGCGTAAACGATCGAACAACGCTTTGCGCGTGTCCATCGCCTCCCTCAAATCTCTCGTCAACCCTTTCCTGGAGGCAATCTCCGCTAATCGTTCCACGTCCGCGCTTTCAAAGTTCTCCATCGCCACTCGTAACTTCTTCGACAACTCTCCGAAACACTTTTCGTGTTCTCTCTCTTGCTTCTCCATGAAATGATCTCGTTCCTCCGCTCGATGTTCAAACGCGTTGACCACTTCTCTTCTTTTTTCCCACACGTCCGCGTTCCTCGTTTGCCTCTCGTGTTCCTCATTCAGCTGTTCCAACGCGAACCGTTCGTGCGTGATTCGTTTCTTCAGGTGTATTTGCAACTCTTTTTCTTCTTCAATAGCGCTTTCTCTCTTCTTCCTCTCTCTTTCCGTTCTCACTTTTTCCAACCGCGCGTTTGCCAAACGCTCCTTCTCGTTCTCCTTCAATCTCGAATACTCCTGCAAATGTATTTCCAACCGTCCCAACGCTTTTCCGACGTCTTTTTGGTGCTGTTTCATCAAATACGCTCTGTTCGCGTGCCTACACGCGTCTTTTTCTCGTTTCAAAACTTGCTCCGCGTGTTCCGCGATGGCTTCGTCCAACGCTCGATTCCGAGCGTTGGCGAATGTTGGAATCATCATCATCGCGGGAGGAGGAGGAGGAGGAGGAGGAGGACCCGTCGTCGTCGTTGACGTCGTATTTTCCGTCGTCGCTTCATCCTCTGCTTCTTCCATCACGGTGTGTTGTTGTTCTCTCTCGTTCGTATGCGAAAAGGGTGCTTTTCGCCGCGTATTCAAAAAGATGTTCTTGTGTAGACTTTTTCCTCTCGCTCGCTAAAAATAGCCACCTATTACCTTCTTCTAAAAATGTTGACTTTCCGCGCTCCTCTCTTCACGCGACGATGGTGCATCATACACTCGATTCCCGCTCGACTCCTTACCCATCGTCTTCAAAACCCTCTCAAAATCTTACCTTCTTCTTAACTCTCTCTTTTCTCTTCCTCTTCTCTCGCCAACTCTGCGATCGCGCGTATCGTCCTCCGTTCCAGCTTTTCCGTTTTCCTCGCAACGTCTCGCTTGAGGTCCCAATTTTGCTTCTTCGTCCCGTTCGAATGAAGGATAGTGTCGTCGGGAGTGTTGCCATTTTCCTCTTCTTTCTTTCTTTTAAACTCTGGCGCGACTGCGTTGGGTAAGATTTGTACTCCCACTGATGTTGATTTCAACGCCGAGATGTCTTTCGGGACGTAGTTGCGAAGTTTAATAGTCACGTTCGTCTCGTCTTCATTCGCCGCCGGGGATGGATTGATGAACAAATCTTCTTCTTTCAAAGCGGTCGCACTCCCGCCTAAAACTTCTTCTTTTTCAGAGAGCTCGCGCAGTTCTTTCAGGCGACTTTTCCTGCTGCTGCTCATTGTAGTCGCAGTCGCAGTGAGTGTTGTTGTTGTTGTAATAATATAATAAGTGTTGTTGTATCAAAGCGCGCGTTGAATGAGTGAAGAAAAACGTCAGAAATCAAAGCGCATTTAGAACATCATATATGCCGGTCCCGATGAAGATAATGCTCGCACCGACGACGATTCAGACGACAAAAACTCCTTCAGTATTCGCTGCTGCTCGTAGTAACAATGCTCGTCCTACGATGAAGATGAATACGACGAAAACGAACACCAACAAAAGACACCGACGCGATGTGATTCTCTTCGTATCCACTCTCGTTCTCTCTTCTTCTAAAGAAGCCGCGATGAGTAATAACAACGCGTCGTTTGCAAAAGAAGACGACGACGAAGAGACGTTCCAATCGCCTCTGATAAAAGCTTTACTGGAACAAACGGAAGAAAACAAAGCGCTGAGGAAACTGCAATTGGAAACGAAGTATTGCCTGAGACAGTCGCAAATGGGGGTTGGAGACTGCGCGGATATCGACGAAGAGTCAATTAAAAGGATACAGAAGGAAAGAGCGGAGAAGTTGAAGAATGAAGCGGCATCGAAAGAAGAGGAAGGTGTTGATGATGGGAACGCATCAAAATCGTCGTCATCGGTTGAATGAGGACGATAAAGAAAGACGACGATTTGTGCGCGAGAGAGATTTCGCAAACAACTCATAACTACTACATAGTATCATTAAAAATCATCATCGGTCTTTCTTGTTAAGTCTATTCATCATATCATTATTCGCGACCGCCTCGGCGGCGGAGGAAGAGGAGGAGGAGGAAGTGCCAAAGACGACGTCCCATGTGCTCTGCGATATGCCGAAAATCAAATCCGGAGACTCGTAATGGTGCGTCATGTGTCTCCGTTTGACTCTTCGAGCGTATCGGGTGAATATGTTTTCATTATTGTTGATGTTTGTTGTTGTTGCTGATGCTGATGCTGATGCTGCTGATGCTAAGTGGTGGCACGCGTAATGCGTCATGTCGTACGCGACGTACCCGGTTAAACTTCCCGCGATGACAAGTTTTGCCAACGCCGATCCGCAGAGGAGACTGTAGAAACTATAAAACCCAAACGCGATGGGTCCGGCTAAAACGGGAGGGAAGACTAAACGCAACGCATCCATGGGATGTTTATGATGACAGCCGTGGAATAAGAAGTGGAAGGTGATGAAGAAGGGCGAATTCGCTGGAGGCTCTTTGTGGAACAAGAACCTGTGCATTGCGTACTCTTTGAACCCCCAGGCGAAGAGGCCGAAACCAAACGCCGCGAGTTGCGAGACGCACGAAAACGCTCTTTCCGAGCTTTGTTCCGCACCCTTGATGACATTCCAAACAATCACCGGCAGCCAAATCAAAAGCACGACGTACCACGCCGTGACCGATAACGCCTCCATCCAATCCGCCTCGAAAAATCTCTGCTGCGTCCCGTCCGCTCTGGACGGTTCGGGGATGTGCGTCCACTCGAAATACTTTTCTTTCAGGAAAGGCACCTGTTGTAACAAAGGCTTGTTGAAATTAATCCCATATTCGTCGACTCCGTTTTTTTTGTCTTCTTTGTCGTCGTCGTCATCGTCGCTTACGACGACGACGACGCTTGGGCGAGCAGCCCCCGCGGAATTATAAACAGCGGTATTAACGTCCTCGAACGACGCGCACGCGTTCAATCCTCCTCCAACCATGCCTATTTCTGACCCGTCGCCATCACTCAACCGTTCTAAACATAAATCTTCCGACGAGCTTCCCCTCACGTTCTCCCCTCCTTCTCCTAAATGTAACATCGACGAAGAAGAGGACGTGCCCTCTTCGCTGCTCGCCGAAACGCTCCGGTTTCGCCGCTCGTAATGATGATGATGATTGTACGAGTCGCACGAGGATGACCAATTAGTATTCTCATTATTCGAAACGATGTCTTCATCGCCCTTTATTCTTCGTCCTTTCCTTCTAAAATTTCTTCTGGTATTCTCCATCCGCGTTTTCGGCGACGGAAGCGGCGTCGTACGAAGAGTCGTTTTAAGAAGAAGAGCATCATCATCATCATCACCCACAATCTTCCCAACGATGAGCTTATTCAGCATTTTCTCCGCGTTCTGTCCGTGTGCTACTTCTTTGCGAAACGCGTTTGTCGCGTCTTTCCCTTTATATTGTTCCAACGCTTTGTTCCCTCCCGGATGCGAAAAGTGTTCCACGTTCAACACGAGCCCATCGACGATAATCAGAAAAAAGGACGATTTGGAAACGTCTTCGCGAGTGTAGCGTAACAACAACTTCTTCTCCTCATAATACATTTCTTCTCGCTGCTGCTCGTTCTTCTTCGTCGTCTTCTTTTCGTCCTCTTGGTGGTCTTCTTCTTCTTCTCTCTCTTCTTCTTTTTGTTGTTGCATCATCCTCATCGGATTGCGTTCTTTCATCATCGTAATCATATCTACACTCTTTCTCGCGCGATGTATAAATATAAACATATAACGAATAATGCGTTCAAACCGATATAATCGTAATAAATAGAAGAATCACAGAGCAGTAGAGTAAACGCTCCTCTTTACAGAAGAAGAAGTACACGGACACACAACAACACGCACTTAAAAGCTCTGCTCAGTAAATCTCTCTTTACTTACCTCAGTCTGATGATGATGTTTCTTTTTTTTCTCTTTTTTTGTGTGTGGTGTTTGTGGTGTTTTGCTCTTTTCTGCGTGTTGCTTTTAAAAAAAAAAAAAAAAAAATTCGCTCCTTTTTTCGTTGTTT
>Ga0115553_1001269_pt1 | contig 15929 bp, 12 predicted proteins | sample COGITO_mtgs_1103_2_FD_87284 | JGI IMG/M metagenome (GOLD analysis project Ga0115553, IMG submission 87284) | Pelagic marine microbial communities from North Sea - COGITO_mtgs_110331 | ecosystem: Environmental > Aquatic > Marine > Epipelagic | place: Germany:Helgoland, sampling site Kabeltonne... | reverse complement strand
TAGTATACTTCGTATATAATAAAGATGATGAAATAACAACATTAATATAAAAGCTAAAGCGTAGTGTGTGTGTGTGTGTGTATATATGTAGTATTTAGCGCACCATGGCGGTGTTGAGAGGCGCAGAGTTACCCGAACTCATCTTTTTGCTCGCCGGTAAATCCGGAACGGCAAAGGCGGCGTTCGTCGCATCCACCCCGCCTCTGACGACTGCATCCACGAGTTTGCACGTAGAAAACAGCTTCTTGGCGCCGAAAACAGAAGCGTTCGATCTTCGCAACGCTCGTCTCAAACTTCTCTCCGTATTTTCTTTGCTCGTACCAAATCCAAAAGCGCATTTCACATCGTCTCGCGAACCGATGGAGTCGTTCGAAGCGTCGGCGTCTTCAACAGTTAATCTCATATCCAGACTGACATCTAAGATGCGTCCTCTTCGGACGTCGCTAAACGTCAACGAGATCTTCCCGTCTTCTTCCAACACTATGTTTGAAATGCTTGTAAACGCGTCTCTGCACTTTTCGCACTCTTTTACAATCGCCTCGGCGGCTCTCAGTCTCGGGCATATGTTTTGTAAAACGCCGGAGCATCCGGCACCAGGAATGATAATCTTGGATGAGCTTTGATCCCCGATGTTCCACGCAAACGGTGCACCAGCTACGGCAGCGGCAAATTTCTTCACATTCTCAATGCCTAACGGCGAATCGCTGTTGATGTTGTTATCGCTGGACGATTGAACCAGAGTGCACCTCCCGGCGCCGGTTCGCGCATCTAAAGTGACCAAAAACAACTCGCCAACTCTCAAAGTCAATTCCGCCGATTCGGCGCCATCGACGCGTTCCAAGGAAAACGGAGCTAAAGATGCGATGATAGAATAGTCATCCGCCAAACTTTCAGCTTTCTTTGCTTTCTGAGAAAGACGAACACGGCTCGCGAGTCTCATTTTTCCTGGAGTCTGTGCGTTATTGGCAGCTATGGAAAATCTACTATTACCATTTCCAAGAGCCTTCATTGAAGATGCCGTAATCATTCTAGTGAGATTCATCGTCAATTCCTGATTGTTTTCTAAAGTTGGATCGTTCTGTACGGCAATTCGCATCTCCTCGACGCGCTCTTTCAACGACTCGACTTCGTTCGGGAGCGCAACTTGCTTCGCCTGTTTCTCGGCAACAGTCGTTTCGAGCTTGATGTCTAAGTTATTCGCGGCCTGTAAAGCTGCTCGAGAATCTAAAACTGCATTCATAACGTCCGTGCGAGTAGCATCCGGTTTCTTCGCATTTTCGATAGCGAGCATTTGCTCGGAACGCTTTTTACGCAAAAGTTCGAGTTTACGTTCGGCGATGTGCCTCAACTCGACGAGACGTTCGCGCGACTGACGCACGGATTCCTTGGAGTTTTGGGCAATTTTTTCGTGCGCACGCAAGGCTTCATTGACCGTTGTTTCCGCGTTGAGCTTTCGACGATCAAAGCGTTCGTTCGCTTCCATTTTGCATTTTTTCTTCAGCGCTTGACCAGCTCTTGAAACTTCTCGCTTGTGCTGGGGATCGTCCGAAGAAGCTAAACGAAGGAACATCGGTTGCGCAATTTCGACTTCCGAGCGTAATTTCTCAACCTCTGCGGATAACGAGTGCATTTTTTCACCAAGATCCTCGTGAAACGATTCCAACGCTTCAATCAAAGGATTCACGAGACAGACAATCTTCAACCCGTCTTCACACGTTTCTGGAGGCGGAAGCGTCGCTAACTGACCAAACGCGATTGAACTTCGTCGCATGTTCTCCGCCGGAACGAACGAAACTTGACACGCGTGATACAAATCGGAGAGTTCCAACGGTTTCGCGTCTTTCGCTAATAACGCATCCGGAATCGGCGGTAATTCGACGGGTAATCCTTTCAACGCACCTTTTCTCGCCGGCGTTCCAAAGTTTCGCGCCTTGTCATTATCGAACGTTGGCGTGTAGTGACCGTGGAGCTCGGATCTATCCAGTAACATCAAAGCAGATGAGCGTCTATTTCTGTTGTATCTCGCACCCGGCGTGTTGTACATTTGACTTTGACGACGAAAGATGTCGTCTTTCGTAACCGTGACCGAATGCATATTCGTGTCATTTCCATCAACTTGATAATTCATTCGCATCGTTTGCAAAGCCTCCTGACCGTGCTGTTGCTTACGAAGCGCTTCTGCCATACGAAGAGTAGATTCACCCGGAGTGAAACCATCGTGTTCGCTCTTTGCGTTTGAACTCGGAGCGTCGAATGGCGTTTGAAGTTGCGTAGTATTCGCATTGGCCACGTTACCCCCAAGGGTCATCGAAGGTGTTTCTTGAGCAGAAGATGATAACGTGTTAGTCGAATTCAACGGCTGCGTTCCGGTCAATCTTCGAGTCGCGTTGGCGCCTGCTCCATACAAAAATTCGTATGTCTCTGTTCCCATCTCCTTGTTCGCTTTTGCTCTCAAGTCAATCTCGTCGAAGTCTTCATCGTCGTATCCCATAGTCACATTCATTGTTCCAGTATTTATCGTCGTAGTGTTGTTGGTGGTGGTATTATTCAATCTCGTCGTTGTGTTCATCCTCGTCGCCGTCGTCGTCGCCGTTGCCGGCGTGATTGTAGCATGTTCTCGAGAACTTCCATCTTTATCGACGAGATCCGGATCAAGAGAGCTATCAAATCCAAACGTAAAACTCGGCGTAATCGGTTGCTGCTTGTTATTGTTGTTGTTGTTTTGCATCATCGAATCATCGACAGAGTTCGTGACGTTCAATTTTTCGGTTCCTCCCGAGGTATACTGCGATGCTATCGATTGGTTGTTGTTCACCGTGACGTTCAAAACACTTCCGAGAGTAATTTCATCTTCTTGTTGCACTACTTGCTCTGCGGAGACATTCGCATCCACGCTCCGATTTTCAGTGGCGCTAATATTCTCTTTATCGTGTTCTTCATCTTCGTCCAATAATCTCGACATTGATGGCACCGCCTCCGTAATCAAGGCTGTCGTCGCGCCTTCATCACCTCTTCCTCCCGCACCAACATTCTTATCCCTTCCTTCTTCTTCGTCATCGTCGTCCTCTTTTTCGTCTTCTTCGACCAAATTGGCCATGCTCGGAATAACCGACGTCGTCAAACCTTCGGTGGGTTGATAGCTAAATCCAGTCGTTGTCTGATTCCTCGTGACGTCGTCATCCACGTCTCCATCCTCTTCTTCCTCTTGCAACGGTTCTAAACCACTCAACTGGAAATCAACGTCATCGTTCACGATTGATGAATCGTTCAATAAGCTTTGGTTGAGCATAGTCTCATCTAATGCTGCTCCTCCTTTTCCTCCTCCCGCTGTTCCAAACGAATCGCGCGTCTTTGTGTTCGAGTTGTTGCTCTCCTGTACGGGTTTTATAAATGTGATAAAGAGTTTCATGATGGTTGGTCAGTCGATGTGTCTGTGATATTCTGCGTCGTCGTCGTCAAATATATCGCGAAAACGAAAACAATGGTTGGTGGATAAACGAGAGAGAGAGAGAGAGAGAGAAGAAAGAAGAAAGAAGAATTCACAACTTTTGTTATTTGTTCCCCTTCTCTCTCTCTCTCTTTGAGTAAAAAAACAAAATTGTGGGGTAGTGTCCCTCTTCGTTACGCACCTTGTAATACTCTCTCACTTCCTCCAATTCTCTCGGCTGAGCGAACGAAACGCGTCTCCCTCCGAGACTTTGTCTTCGTTTCTTCTTCGCTTGGAACGAAGGCGATTGCGCTATCGTTCGCGATTGCGGATCAGCGACAACAACGCCCGCAGTTTGAATTTTTTGCGCTCCTACTAATTCTCTCGTCGTTGTCGTCGTCGTCGTATTATTATTATCGTTTTCCATATCTACTTCTTCTTCAGTGTTGTTGTTATCTTCTTCTACTTTTCGCCTGGTCGACGCGTTCGGGGCTAACGCATCTCCGAGAGCTTGCTTTCGTTCCCGCTTTAGTATCTAATTAGAGAGAGAGAGAGAGAGAGGTGAGTTTTGGTTAAAATTGAAAGAGTTTTCCCGTTTGAATTTTGGCCTCTCAAAGAAGGCGAGAAATGAAAAGTGCGATACATAACGAAGAAAGAAAAAGAGACACACGACGCACCGATGATGGCGTCGTCGCCGCGCTGTTGCCATTGTTGTTGTTGTTATTGCTATGAGTTTTGTTCTCTTTACTCGTGTCGTCGTCCATTTTCGACGACGCGTGCGTGGTGAGAGGGGCAACTTTTGAAAACTTTTCTGAATCTCCGCTTCTCTTTTCCCTGAGTTTAGGGTGCTCGGCTTATTTAGGGTGTCCAAAATTCAAAAATCGGAAATATGAACCACCGTGGTGTTCACTTTCGGTTTTGTTCGCGCGAATGGTTAGTTGAATAATAAAGACTGTTTTGAGGGACGATATCTTGTAAGCGCGCGTATTTATGTACCAGAAGCAATCTCTGTTAAAGTTTTATGGTGCGTTGTTGAAGTATGACGGAAGAAGATTCGATGAGAGGTGTTCTCGTGCGCGCAAAGAGAAAAGAGAGTAAAAAAGAGAGGAGAAGAAAAGAGAAGAGAAAAAAATTTTCTTTCTTCTTCTTCTTTCTCTTCTCTTTTTTCTGGAAAGACCAAAACGAGAGACCTCCTCTGTGGTTTTTGCAAGAAGAAAAAAGAAAAAAAGAGTCGAGTCACTCATCAAAACCAAAGAAAGAAGAAAGAAAAGAAAACCATAATAAAATATATTCCTCGCGCGCGAGTAGAAATGTCGAAGCGGCTTCAAGTGCAGAGAAGAAAACGCCCACGAGGAGGATACACAAAGCGCGTTCGTCGTCTGTTTTGATGATCGGTTTTTATATCGCACGTCTGCGCGACTTTTACTGCGCAGACAGAACACGTATTTTTTCTCTTTTTGTTGTGTTCGAAGGAAGAGAAGAAAATTTGTCCTCGCGCTCTTTCTCTTGTTTGAAAACCACCCAGCAAAAACGAGAGGAAAAGAGAAGAAATGAAAATGAGAAAAAACTCATCAAAAAAAATATTATAAAAAATGTCGCGGCTCGTGCGCTTCGTAAAACGTCAGTACTCTCGTTCAGAGTTCACCACGCGAGGGATATATTCGTAATGAATCGATGACGATCCAGCGTGTTCTTCATTTGAACCAGAATGTATCTCTACATCACCGTTTATCCTCCTCTCCTTTTTTGTTTATGTTTTTTTTCTTCTTCTTCTTCTTCTTGTTTTTTTGGGACTCTTGCAAAAGGTTTTTGCCTTTTCGATCAAAAAAAGAGAAAGAAAGAGAAGCTTTTTTTTGCGTTTCTCGTCCCTCTCTTTTCTCGTCCTTTCCGGCGCCTTTGAAAGAGACAAAAAAAAGAGAGCTCTTTTTTTTCTTCTACTATCTGACGCGAACAAACGAACGAACGCGAATGCGTCGCTGAGATTGAAAAGTACGACAGGAGGAAGAGTCCAAAAAGACGACGCTCGATTGAAGAAGGTACTTTTCCTTTTTTGTTGTGTCGTTTTGTGTTCTTGTTTTTGATCAGGATGTTGTTTCGTTTCGAGAGGAGAGAGAGAGAAAAGGGAACCACCAAAAAAGCCCAAAAAAGGAAAGAAAAAATTCTCTCGTCGGTCCAAAAAATTCGGGTTCCTCTTCTTCTTCTTCTTTTTTCTGTTCCAAAAACGAGCCGCCAAAGAACGAAGGGGGTTACAAAATAAATTCTGGATCGTGTCGAAAACTTTTATCGCTCAATTATAATTGGGCAATTCAAATTCCAATTGGCGTCATAAATTTAAACACACGTACACATACCTTATATATAAATATGCCAGCTAAAGCCGCCAAGAAAGCCGCCCCGAAGAAGAAGCCAGCCGCCAAGAAGGCCGGCGCGAAGAAAGTTGCGAAGAAAGCCACCAAGAAGGTAGCGAAGAAGGCTGCGCCGAAAAAGAAGGCAGCGAAGAAGAAGGCCCCGGCCAAGAAGAAGGCTGCCAAGAAGAAGGCGCCGAAGAAGAAGGCTGCCAAGAAGGCTGCCCCGAAGAAGAAGTAAGCGTCGTAAACTACAAAATGCACTTCAATACGGACACTTTACAAATGGAAGGATGGATGGAATCCGGTCGTGTATCTCACCCGGCGACAGGATGTTTTTAAAAAATCAAAATTAGATCGTTGGAAAAATAACAAGATTCAAATTCTCGAATTTGAACCGCGATGTTTTTCTTTTGTAATAACAATCTAAACCAGAAAAATATATACATGTCAGGATATCTAATGAACCACCACAACATACACTATCGATCTATCACGTTTTTGTTCTCTTTTATTGAATTCTATGGGCCTTCTAAAAATTTCGCGCTTTGACTAAAAATTTGTTCGAATTTGAAATGCCTTCTCTTCGAAAACTCGCCGCGATGAAAAAGACACAATCGAGAAAAACAAAAATATTACATAACGAGCGTGAACGCGTATGGAAAGATGCTCTGACGTATTCGCATCATCTCAAACGACGTAAGGATATACTTTCTATCATCTCTAGAAGTTTCAAGTCATTTAAATCAAAATTAGTTCTTAAAAGCGACGCAGAGTTCTTTACGCGGGTCAAACGCGAGAAACCGAGCGAGACGGCTCGCTCGGAGCTCGCTTATTTGTCCCCAAAAATCACCAAGTTGGAACAATCTTTATGAAGCGAAATCCACGTTCTGGTGACAAAAAACAAACTAGGATCGATATCCTGCGCTCTTTTTTGGCGTTTTAGAGGTTTCCTTTCCGAAACTATCGGTCCGGAGTTTCCGCGCTCGTTCGAACGACGCGGGTTTTATCGTTGCGACGAAACCGCGCGTTCATATCAAATTTTCGTCGTTTACTCGCGCAGAACGACGGAGATGTCCTCGAGTGACAAATATGCGACTCGTTTTCTGCTTTTATGCGCGTTCTTTCACCGAAAATCAACCGCAGAATCGCACTTCAATTTTTTTTCAAGCGCGACTTTTCTCGTCTTCCTCGTTCTAAAATCGATCCAGCAACACTCAAAAGAAGAAGAAGCGATAAGAATTTCACTCAGAATCGCCAACTTTACACAACAATGCTCATCCTATTGATGATCATATCGCACAAACGAAAGCACATTCGAAAAATCTAACTTAGCGCTCGCTTTTTTGTTCTTAGTCCGGACATTGTTAAGCGGTCTAAGGATGTCTATTTTTCGGTTGAAAACCCGACAATTCAATTTGAAATCGAACGCGATTCAATCGAAAGAAAAAAAAAATTGTTCTTCCTGATCGAGTTTGTTTTTTTTTTCTCTCTGTCCTCGTCACTCACTCAGCCAAAAACAGCCTGTTCAAACACGAGAAGAAATTTCTTCTTCTTCTTCTCTTTTCCTTGATTGTAAAACAATTTTCCTCCAAAAAGAAAAAAAAAACTCCGAGTTTTCCATCGAAGAAAGAATCAATCACGCGCGCTTGAAAATCAAAACCTTACGCACGCATCGCCCGCGTTAACACCGTTTTCGCGTTCCGTGCCTTCTTTCATCTGTTTTCTTGTACACGTTCCGGGAGTGGGAGCAAAGTTTATGAGCGGTTTTTTTTTCTTTTTGTGTTTTTTCTCGTGTCTTTTTCTCTCGAGAAAAAATTGTTCCTCTCCTTCTTCTCTTTCTTCTTCTTTTCTTTCTTCTTCTTTCTCGAGAAACTCTCTTTTCTGGGGGTGAGAAAAAGAAGAGAAAAAATATATCTCTCGAAAGAAGCGCGCGTTTTCGTTCAGAGAGAGAGAAGAATATTCGCACCACCACTTACGCTCGAGAGGTACAGAAGGAAAGGAAACTCTCGCCGTTATTACTTCTTCCTTCTCTCTTTTTGTCGTTGTTGTGTTGTTCGTTTCGCGGCGGGGAACAAAGTGTGTCATCAGTTTGTGACAAAAAAGGGGTGCTGGAATATTTTCGGGACGACCGACCAAAAAGAGAAAGAAGTGAGGAAAAGCGAAAAAGAGGGGGGAGCGGATTCAGCTGAAACTGCCCAAAGCCCAAAGGGAGAAAAAAGATTCAAAACACTTGTCTCCACACAAAATTATTTATAACATATACGCGATGCTGTGCTTACCATCAACCAGCGGCAGACCAAACGTATTATCGTTGTCTCGGGGCAATAACAATGTTTATTCTTCTTTTTCTTCTTCGTTGAGAAAGAGCAGGGGCCGAGAAGGAATAAAAGCTTCATCAGCGAGTTCAAAATCATCATCGGCAAAGATGAGGGGAACACAAAAAACTTCTTTCACCTCTTCTTCTTCTTCTTCTCTTTCTTCTTCTTCTCGAAAGAGCTTCGACACTTCGATGGGTAGTAGCAAAAGTAAGAAGAGAGAAGACGGAATCAAAACGTCGTTTTCAGCCAGCGCTTCTGGGTTCTTCAGCGCCGCGAATAACGAAGTGAACAACGTGAAAAAGCTCGACCAGTCCGTGAGCTTATACGAAAAGCTCGAGCGAGAAATTCGAACTTCGGACGGGAAATCGTTATCGCTTTCCGACTGCGTGATAAAGCTCGCGCTGAACGAACCATCGGTAACGTTGAGAGACCGAGTTATGGTGAGTTTGTGCGCTGAAGCTATGTCAATTATCCCAGAGTGTGGATTAGAGAACGCGTCATTGGTGATATCCATGGCTTTAAAGCACGCTTTGGTTGAAAACGGCATCGACGAGAGCACAGTTGAAGTGAAAGTTGGCTACGTGAAATCTACGAAAAAAAACGACGGAGGCGTCCGATGTGATGCGCACGTTTGGTTGGAGGTGGACCAAAGAATAATAGATTTGAGCGTAGATGGGGTTCAAATCGTGGAAATGGCCAGGAAAGCGGGCATTTCGTACGAGGATGTCGGGAAAATGGCCGAGCACTTTTCGCCGGAAATCGCCAAGGAAGTGAACAAAGATATTCGACCGGCTACGGTTTTAGGCATACCAATCGTATTAAACGAGTGCAGAAAGAACAGACTGATGTTAAAAGAACCACCCTTGACGGTGGAAGGTGCAGCAAACGCTATTGAAACGGCAAAGAAGTATCAGCAAGCGATTCAGACCATGTCTGTGAGCGATATCGAGAAGAATTTAGAGAACAAGGCGGATTTGAAGAACGCGTTTTTACGGCTATCTGGGATTAAAATTGAACGCGTTTCATCCGCAAAGAACAAATTCCACGCTTTTGAAGACGCCGCTGAAAAGATGGACAAAGCGCTCCAGACGCTCGATCGTTTGAAGGGAGCAGGACCGCGGTAGTAACTTCTTGCGACGACAAGTACTTGTATTCTTATAATAGAAGGCTTTCGCGGCAAAAAAAAGGAGAGACCGCCGAAAGCACCTTATGTAAACTATAATCGAAAATACTTCATCTTATATAATAATAATTATTAAAAACTGTTGTCGCGATCACCTTCGTTCTCTTTTCTTTTTATTCTTATACGTGCCGTTGTTTTATACTTTCCAGACAAAAGCTTGGCTTGCTTTTTTAAGCCGTCGTTTCTTTGTCTTTGTGTTGCTGCTGCTGCCGTTGCTGCTCCTCCTCCCCCTCCTCCTCCTCTCCTGTTTCACTCGTCGATCCTCTCGCAGTAAATTTGCTACTGCTACTGCTATTACTATTGTTTGCGGTGTCCGAAGTATCCGCGCTATTACTATTTTTCGATGATGACGAAGACGAAGTACTTGTTGTATCCTTGCTAGCGTTCTTTTCCGCTTCAATCTCAGCGTATCGTCTCAACAACTGTTCTTGTTCTTCATTCATATCGACCGTTTTCGGCACTTTGACTTTAAACCTGACGTACATGTCTCCCTTATACATGCCTAAACCATCGAGTACTGTAGGTAAACCTCTCCCTCTCAACCGGACGCGATCGTTGTGTTGAGTTCCGGGCTTTACTTTCACTCTCAAAATATCCTCGCCTGGGGTTGTAGTTTTCACTTCGCCACCAAAAATAGCCTCCGTGAGATTTAACGAAACCGAAGTGACGATATCAGCACCTACTCGATCAAACTTCGGATCCTCTAATACTCGAACGGTAACGTATAAACTTCCTGGTTGTCGTCCTTGCACTTCCGGATCGATACCTTGTCCGTGCAATCTCAATCTCTGTCCGTCTTCAATCCCGGGTGGGATATCAACCACAACGTCCCTGCCTTTCACTGTTTTCCTCTTTCCATCCTTATCTTGAACGATAGTATCTGGCACTCTCAAAGTCTTTTTCGCTCCAAAATAGACTTCTTTTAGAGTAATCGTCGTTTGACCTTGCACATCGAACGATTGACGCCCAAACGGAGACTGTCCTTGCCCGCCGCCAAACATCTGCCCAAAGAGAGACTCGAAAGGATCTCCGTCGCCCATATCACCCTCGTAATGCACTCTAAATCCTCCCCCAGGTCCTCCAAAACCTTGAAATCCTTGGAAACCACCGCCTTGTCCGTATGCACTTTGTCCCCCTCCTCCTCCACCACCACCACCTCCTCCATTTTGCATTTGTTCGTACGTGTCGTGCCCCACCGCGTCGTACGTCTGTCGCTGGTTTTGGTCTTTCAAACACTCGTACGCCTTCTGCACTTCTTGAAACTTCTTCTCCGTGGCATCATCTTTCGCTTTTCCGGAAGAGTCTGGGTGGTATTTCTTCGCTAATTTATAATACGCCTTCTTAATCTCGCCTTGAGAGGCGCTTTTTGGAACATCTAGAGTATCGTAATACGTCTTCGCGAACAGAGACGTAGAGGACGAAACGAAGGTTCTTCCTCCTCCTCTTCTACTTCCAAAAGAATTTTTTTCTCTTCTTCCTCTCGATACGTCGTGTGTGTCGTTCAATAATACTCCACCTCTTCCAGAGTAGCAGCGTTGGCTTTGGTGATGGTATCTTCGTCGACTACTGCTGCTGTTATTACTCGCAGCGCTCCAACTCCTCGTCTTTCCGTCGCGAAAGTCAGGCAAAGAAGATGATTGTTCTTCTTCCACCAGCTTGCCGCCAAAAGAAGAAAAAGACTGCCGAATTATCGTCGTCATCTTTTGAGAAGAAGACATCTCCGTCGTCGAGGCGACCATCTTCGTGAACAACGCGGTGTGCGCGCACCTCCGCATGATGATGATGATGATGATGATTACGAAGACTCTTCTTACTCTCTTTCACTCAACGCGCGCGTGTGTATCCCGATTATTATTCTTGTGGAAAAATTTATCTCTAAATTCTGTCTTCTGACAAAAGTCCTTCTTAACTGATGAGAGTCTCGAGTCTCGAGGGATGAGTTCTCCCTGCTCCTCTCTCTATGCCTGTCTACTCATAGTCTCTCTCTCTTATTATATCACCTCTGGATAAAGTGTTCTGCTTAAAAAAAGTTTACCTCAAATCAAAAGAGGAGAAGCACGCACGCACTCCTTCGCACTGCGTTCTTCTGTCTCTATAATACACGCACAGACACCACACACGCGCGATCACTTTTTCTCTTCGAGAACGAACGAAGAGTCATCTTCATAAAGGACGCAGAGAGAGCACAACAAATAAAAAATGATGTCGGCGACTTGTTTGACGGCATTACCAACAACACCATCGGCAACGTCGTCTTCTACTTTAAGCATGAAGCGTTCGTCGACGATGACGACGACGACGAGAACGATGACGAGAACACAACAACAGAACAACAGAGCAGGAAATACTCCGAAAAGAGATACGAGGGTATACATGGGCAGAAAAGCCGCGAAGGTTGCACAAACGAAGAACAAAAACGATGCCATTCGAACAAAGTTGTATGGGAAGTTTGGGAAAGAAATCGCGCGGGCGGCGAAAGAAGGCGGGACGGGGACGGATAACGTGCGTTTGCAAGGCATTTTAAAAGATGCGAAAAGAATGTCTGTGCCAGCGGATTTAATCGAGAGAAACTTGAAGAAGGCGGGCGAGGCAAAAGGCGGCGATTTCATGGAGTTGACGTACGAGTGTTACGGACACGGCGGCGTCGGCATCGTCATGGAAGTGTTATCAGATAACGTGAATCGATGCGCCGGAGACATCCCAGCGGCGGTTAAGAAAGGTGGCGGGAAAATGGCCGAGTCCGGTTCGGTGTTGTTTAACTTCGAACGAAAAGGTCTCGTGTATTTGAAATCCGGGGACGAAGATGCGATTTTTGAAGCAGCCATTGAGGCTGGCGCAGACGATGTGAAGGAGAACGACGAATTTTCCGAGGATGGTTACGTTGTTATCGCGGAATACCAGTCATTTGCGAGCGTGAGAGATTCGTTGATTGATGGTGGATTTGATGTAGACGCCGAGAACTCTGGATTAAAGTTGTTACCATTAGCAAACGTAGAAGTTTCTGAGGAAGATGCGGAAGCCAACGAAGTCCTGTTGGATAAAATTTTGGAAATTGAAGACGTCGATGCCGTGTTCACGCAAATGGATAGCATACTTTAAATCAGTTTTTGTTGAAGTTGAAACTACATATATACAGTATATATAGATTGACATTACAAACGAGCTTGCGCGCAACTCTCACTCACTGCCTGAATTAACTCTAAATTTAATACAGCACGCAAAAATAACCACCGTGAATAAAACAGCGCTTTTACTTTCCTAAGAGGCCTTCTCTGACTCCTTCTTCGTCAGGAACGATACCTAAAACCCTTCGAGGTATGCAAGGCAATATTGTTTTTGGGTTGAAGCCGGTCTCCCCCGGTCGTAACTGCGCCTGCTCGTAAAAAATACCACTCGCCATGATCAAGCACACCGCCCCCGCGCCTTCCAGTGAGGCATGGTTTTTCCAGATGAAAAAGTTCACAACCTCGGCGAGAAACTTGTTGCACGTCGCAACAACCGCACACGAAGTTGCACTCAACGCATCTCTGATGAGCATGGTAAAAAGACCCATCCCAACGCCAAAAAAACACGAGCACACCAACGCAATAAGTCCTCGGTTTCCAAATTTCAACGCGTTTCCGTTCGCGTCCATGCCATTTTTCACGTTTTCAGCTTCACCGGTAAGGAGAGACAAAACGATACCGACCGGTATCGACAAAGTGTTCACCAAAAATGTTCTCGACCACGAGTTCATTTGATATCTATTAATCGTATCTTTTGCAACCCCCCCTTCGATGCACGCCATGAAAACAAAAACTGCGCAGTACAGGTATGCAATTTTTTCCGATTTAACATCGCCAGATACGTACCAAACCGCCCCGCCGGTGATACCAGCCATCGCACAGAGTGACTTCAAGCTTGGAAATGTTCTCCCCATGAACATATAATCTAACATTGACAAGACAATGGGTGTCGTCGACTTGAACGCGATAAACGTCTCTAAAGGAGCGACTTTCATCACCCACATACCCGAGCTCAAAAGAGCAAAGAAACACGCCACGAACGGTAAAAATCCAATACACGTTCTCATGTTGATATTCTCCAACTTAATCATTCCAAACATGTGCGCTAAGCCGAGCAAAAACGACGCCGTCGCGAATTGAATGACCAAAATAACATTAGGGACAGGGATATCGGTGACGGCAATTTTATTCACCACGGAAAGTTGCGACCCGATGAGGCAATCTGTTGTTTTAATACACACGAGAGAGAAAGAGAGAGAGAGAGAGAGAGAGATCAAAGTTGTAATTTAGCGTAAGAAACAACATCGCGTTGAAGGTGCGAACGAACGATGCGTAAACGCGACGATGTTTTACAAACGAACGAGAGAGAGAAGAGGAGAGAAAAAGAGATCCCTCTCAAAATCCTCCTCTAAAATCTTCCCGCGGCAAATCCAAGGGACGTGCGGTGCGCACACGACGCATACTTACAGCAAGTGATGATACCCAAAACCTTCATGTTTCGCCACAGATACGTGGTATCGCCGTAGTAATCGGCACCATCGACGTATTTCTTCCCTGGTTCCGCCATTTTGTGTGATGATTGATGTACAAACACACACGCTCGCGCGGAAACGAGAGGAGGAGAGAATGGGGAAAAGGCTGGATGAAAATTTTTGGTGTTGTTTTGGTCTCGTTTTTTGGGAGCTCAGAAACAAAAAAGGGAGCAAAGAAAAGCAAAGAGAGAGAGGAAGACGGAGGAGTAAAATACTTATTTGTTGTAATATATCTCAATATAAAACACACTGACAACCAGGCTACTAGATAAAGCTAAAAACGACTATAACTGCTGTGATGTGAGGAGTCGATGGCCCGCACCGCGCGATTCGTGAAAGAGTTTTTTCTCTCTAAGCGCTCTCGAATAAAGGTAGACGAGAAACGGATGTAGCGAGAGAAAAGTTTAGGAATACGAATCGCGAGCGGAGCACAACGCGCCCCCGATATACACGACAACGTGATTGATGATAAGAATAAATCTTACACAAACACGCGTCAATTAACCGTGGACACCACCCTTACTCTTTGAGTCCCCACCGATTTCAAACGTCTTGCAACGTTTGATTTTGTGCATGCACGAGCGCTTGCACGTGTTGCAGGTAAGTTTCAAGACGATCTTCTTCGTGGTCTTTGCTTTTTTGTGAAACACTGGTTTGGTTTGACCCCCGTAACCAGATTGTTTTCTGTCGTAACGGCGTTTACCTGCAGATGATAAAATAGAGAAGTCGTGTGAGTAAAAAAGAATATTAAACGCGTACGTGCGCTTCGTTCCAATCGCGCGAGCGAGACTTTGTTTCCTCCTCGAAAGGGAGAGTTTCTGCGTTTTTGACCCTCTTCGGTGAAAAATCTCACCAACGCGTACGCGCTAGGAAAGCACCCAAACCGCTAAGGCGTGCACTCTTTTCATTTCATTGCACGCACAAAAGTCTGCACTTTGCCATTCGTCGACTTTTTCAAACTCTAGACCTTCGCGTCACCGTCTATTCCCGGTCGAATTTCACTCGCGCGCGCGCGTTTTACACAACGACGCAAAAAAATGGGAGAAATTTTGCGTACCTTGCGCGTACAAAGACGCCTTCCCGGTTTTGTACTGCGTCACTTTTTGGATCGCGTGCTTCTTGCATCCCTTGCAATACGTTCGTCGAGTTTTTGGAACCTGTGTATGATGTTCGGAAGAGACCGCGTGGGGTTAGTTTCCGGAAATTTCTCGCTAAACTACCACTGATGATTCAAAGTCGTTTCGCGGAGGTGGAAAAATTTTGTGCGCGCGCGTATTAAAAAAAGAAAGGATACGCCCAGACGCGAACGCAGAATCGTCGTAAAGTTGCGTCGCGTTTGAGAAGAAAAACAATATCGTTTAAAGTGGACGCACGTTGACCATGATGTGTGTGTGTGTAAAGACTAGCTAAATGTGTGAGGATGTGCTGAGTTTTGTTTTAGGTGGGTCTTCTCCTTTGGTCCTTTTTCGAACGAGAAAATTTCGTTCGTCTGTCTTCCTCCCACCCAGACACTCCCCTCAAAATCGTCAAAACAAGAAAGAGCAGAAACGCGTCTGTTTTCTTCTCTCTGTTTCAAGTGGCATAGAAAGATGGAAAAACACCACAAATTACGACGACCAGCGGGATCGAGCATCCACGCGTGCAACATATGCGGCATCGAAGGCCACCAAGCCATGAACTGCGTGAACGGCAACGTCGATTGGTCCAGAAAATGGCCGAAAGAAATGTTTCAATTCGAACAGTTTGAGTACGCGAAGAGAAGAGAAGAACCGGATTACAACCAGATCGCGAGAGAGGCAAAAGCGTACGCAGCGAAGATGCGAAAGAAAATCGATAAAAGAGAGAAGAGAAATCGAGGCGAGGACGTGAGCGAGAGCGAAGAGGAGGAAGTAGAGGCGAAAAAGTTGGACGAGAAAATGCGAGCGAAACAAACGAAAGAAGAAGAAGAAGAAGGGAAGAACAAAAATACGACTAAAAAGAAAGACGGGTGGTTGGTGTATTACGATAACTTAGGACGCCCGTATTATCATAACGCAAAGTTAGGGAAGACCCAATGGACGCCACCAGATACGAACGTTTAATAATAACTTTGTAATAATAGTAGTTCCTGTACGTA
>Ga0115553_1001268_pt1 | contig 15933 bp, 9 predicted proteins | sample COGITO_mtgs_1103_2_FD_87284 | JGI IMG/M metagenome (GOLD analysis project Ga0115553, IMG submission 87284) | Pelagic marine microbial communities from North Sea - COGITO_mtgs_110331 | ecosystem: Environmental > Aquatic > Marine > Epipelagic | place: Germany:Helgoland, sampling site Kabeltonne... | reverse complement strand
TAGGAGGGAGATGCACGAGATGGGTGTTGTTGTTTTCTAGCCGCTCTTTTGCCTCACGTTTGAGTAAAAATGAGCGCAGACGAAGCTGCGGATTTTGCGCGTCGGCGGGAGGATGCAGACGAAGAGGAAGAGCAAAAGAGAAGCGTGACGCCGAACTTTTCGTTCAGATCGTTCTTCGAGAAATCGGACGCCACCGAAAATGAGAAGACGAAGAAGAAAAACGCGTTTCAAAAGTTCATGGCGTTCGAACCAGAATCGGTCACCAAAGACGAAGAGGAGGACGATATGGAGGATTTTGAGGAAAACCACCCGAACGGATGCTCGCCAAACTTGAAACGACTGGAAAAGTTGTTCAGAGAAGAAGCAGAATTAAAAGACAACGGGGAGGAAGAAGTAGAGGAGAAGAAAAAGAAAGGCGGCTTCGGCAGCGGCGGCGGGTTTTCGCTGTTTCAATTCGGGACGGACCGCTACGGCGAGAATCCCGCGGATTATTTGTTTGACGATTTGGGCGGGTTCGTGCCGCCGAGAGGCGCGAAGTGGGTGTCGACGAGTGCGGAAGAAGTGCAAGATAGCGGTGGCGGAGAAGGCGGCGAGAAGAAGAGCGAAAAAACAGAAAAGTCAACGATTGAGACGGTTTTAGAGAGGACGAAAGGGACGAACGCGTCGAAGAAGTTACCGGGCGGGATCGTCTTGCGAGCGCCGTCAAATGTCATCATGGCAAAAGACGAGAAAGGAAGAACGCTGCCAGTGTTGCCGGAAAAGATGGACGATGAGACGCTCATGAGGACGACGCACTCGAGAGATCCTTCTGAAATTCCCGAGGACGTCTTGCTCGCGCTCGAGGAAGAGGCCAAGGAAGAGGCGCAGAAGACGACGATGATGAAGAAAGAAGGAGGAGAAGTAGAAACCGCGCAAAAATTAGGAGCTCCGACGCCAACACCGACGCCGACGTCGACGCCGATAAAGAAAGAAGGTGGAAGTAGCAACTTCAGAAAGAAACAAGATTTGAAGAAAGTCTCCGGTGTGACTATCCCTTCGTCCATGTGGGAAATTGTCGAGTTTAATCGCGCGATGATTCGAGTGATGACTATGCTCATGAAAGAGTTGAAACCGTTGGGTGTTGAAGGTATGACGATATTTGACCCAATCGCGGGTATTATGCTGTGGAGAGAACAACGCGCGGAGGCGAGATTGAAGAAGACGTCGAAACAGTATTTATACGGCGACGACGAAGATGAAATGCACGACGAGGCGTTGTTTTTTGACAACAATAACAACAACGCCAACGCGAGTGGTAACGCTAGCGTTAACAATATCTCCGTCAGAAGAGACGGAGAAGTATCGCTGGAAGCTATGGAAGAATTAAAACCTGCGTTACGACACGCGTCTGCCGCGTACGGAACGCTTTCTGCTTTGCTCATGAACGCTTCGAATAAGGAAAAGTTTGCGACGTTTGCGAAACACGTAGAGATTCAAAACGAGAAAGATCCGGACGTTTTGCACGACAAAATTACGGAAACTGCAGCAAAACACGCGAATGTTTCGCCCGAAGATATATTAGTCGCCGATTGGGAAACGCTACAATTCTCTCCGGCATCTTACGTCGCCGTCGACCGAAACGAGAAATTGGTGGTCTTAGCCATTCGAGGTACCGCGAATGGAAGTGATTTCATCACGGATGCGTGTTCGACGTCTGTGCCTTTCCTCGGAGGGTTCGCGCACAGCGGCGTCGTCATGTCTGCGTGGCAAATTATCTCCACGAGATTGCCGCAAATGACGAGAGCGTGTTACGAAAATCCAGATTTCAAAGTGTTACTCACCGGACACTCTATGGGTGCAGCTGTCGCCGTGTGCGTCGCCATGCTTTTACGATCTGGTGACGTTGATGTCATAAGCGCCGCGCAAAAAGGTGTCGAGGGTTTACCAAACAGCGAAGGCGCTATTGCGTCTGTCATGCATAACTGCACGGTCGTTTCCTTCGCCTCGCCGGCGGTGGTTACTTTGGATTTATCGTTGAAGTGTCAAGACTACGTGACGTCGGTTGTCGCTGGGAAAGATGTCATTCCGAGGTTATGTTATGCCTCCGTGCGCCGACTTCTGAGACGGTTAAATGCCGCCTCTCCCGCGCAACCAATGCTGAAGTCCATCGGAGGCGCATTTCGTGAAGTTGCCAACGGATTACAAAATTCAAGCAGAAGCAATAGCATTAGCGAAACCACTAGCGAACAAATAGAGCTGACGAATAGAAATAGCAACGGCGAAGCTAATAAAACCGACGGCGGCGAGGTAGACGAAAGTGCCGACGATGCGACGACGACGAACGGTGGTACCGAAGGTGCGGAAAAATCGAAGAAGAGAGATTCGGATCAAACAAGCTGGCAAGATTTAGGCGACCAGAGCGGATTGGAACTTCGCGATCATTCGGGAAGCGATTTCCTCGTGCAACCAGGACGCGTGATTCACTTGCGCCGACTGTCCAGCCAACGTCCTGTGGCGCAACCGAAACACGCGACAGCGTTCACGGACATTCCTTTAAGCACGAGAATGATGACCGATCACATACCGATGGTGTACGAATCCGCGATTTTAGAGATTTGCGAACGAATGAAAGCGGAACGAATGGAAACTATGCACGAAGTGGCCAACAGGTTCCGTCGCGTGACGAGCGTCGACTTGATGAATTCCCCCTCGCGGCATCATCCAACGCGAGGAGTGCTTTCACCCGGTTCAGAGTTCAAACGAAGCGTCGCAGAAGGCGCAAAAAACAAGAAAGAGAAACAATCAATGCTCGCCAACGCTGCGCCTCGATTCGGAGAAGAAGAAGAGAAGGAGAGAAGGCAACGAATGCTTTTTTCTTCCGCCGCCGAAAAGACGACGACTTCAAAAACGGAGGAAACCACCCAAACGTCCAACAGTAAAGGCTGGCAAGTCGTCCGAAACTTCTTCTCGACCATGATGTCAGACTCGCCAACGGGAGACTACGATAAAAGTCCCACCCGAAGCGACGACGAGAATACGCTCCTCGACGGCGACGACCCTAACGACAAAGACGACAAAGGGCAAATCGTCGACGAATTCCACGCCGCCGCCGCTTCTGCCGCGTATAATAGCGCACAGCGATAGGATTTTAATACTACCATTTATTAAAACTTTTGCAACAGTTTTGCTTCATTTTCGTCAGAAAAAAAGAAGAAGGATGACATCACCGACACCAACGACCACCACTTCCTTTCGACTTCCGTTTACCGTCGTTTCGGTGACGAGCGAGGTATTATATGCTACTACTAATGAGTATCATCAGGAGTGCACCTCCTGCTGTGTTTTCTACTCGTCTTTCTCGTCTTTCTCGTCTCGCGTTTACCCGTCGTTTCGTTCGTTGTATCAACGGGGAATTTGGAAAATTATTCAAAAATGTTGACTTTTGTGTTACGTTTTGCGCGTTACGATGACTCACTCTTTTTTGTGTTCTTCTTGTTGTTATTATTATTACTACTGTTAGGATGAAAACGCTAAAGCGGCGAATCTGGAGGAGCGTTTATCGCCGGCTTTGGATGGTGAAACATCAACAACGACGGAGATGACTCAAAATTCTTCACCTCTGACGACGACGACCGAAAACGAGGACCCAAAGAAGAAAACAACGGGAGGAGCATCAACATCCGCAGGGTGGTGCTCGAGAAAAAATCCGACTCAAAACGAAAAACAAACGCTGATATTGAAACTTGTGAACAAAAAAGCGACGGTACATCGACTGTTGCTCACCTCGCACGCGTATAAAATCGCCTCTAAAGTACACGTCTCGGCGGTAACGGTGAACGAAAAGACCGGTACAGAAGAGACGAAGAAGCTCGGGTACGTGTCGTTTACGGAGAACAGAGAGAGTAATTTTTACGCGAGAGAGTTGAAGACGATACATTTAGTGGCAGAGAACTGCGTTGGGTTGAAGCTAGAGTTTGACGAGGCGTACGTGAACGAGAAGAACGAACACAAGCAGATTGGCATCGCGAAGATTCAGATTATCGGGATGACGCTCGAGCAAAAAATGGCCAACGCCAACAACGCCAACAACAGTCTTTTTGCAGCGGCCGCGAGAACACCGGAGGCGAAAATTGTGAATTCAAACGCACGCTCGATGCATCCGTCGTCCTCGTTTACCACCACGACGCGAAAAAACAACGCGACGACGAATACCACGTTCACGTCGCCGCCGATGTTTGAAAACGCGCCGTGCGACGCGAAAACGGCCAGACGAATCCAAGAGACGCAAGCGTTGAAACAAAAAGCAGTGGAAGTGGAAGATTACGACGAAGCGAAGCGATTGAGAGACGTGATGAGTCGTTTGCGTAAGTTTGGTGCCGCGGTAGCTGCACTCGAAGCGAAGAAAATGAACGCGGTCAGGTTGGAAGATTACGACACGGCGAAAACGTTAAAAGCTGAAATTGAAAAGATGGATTTCGACGCGTTTGAGAAAAGCACGACGACGACGCATCAAAATAACAACAACAATAATAGCGCGGCGAGTAGTCCAATCTTAGGCATGCGCGTGAAAAACGACGAGAATGGAAACGAGATCGTCGTTAATGCGACTAATAAGTCGTTCGATTTTGATCCAGACGACGGCGGCGCGAAAGGGAAGAGTGTTGCCGCGCAGTTTCCGCTTTCCGAAAACACAAACACGCGGCCCGACGACGCCAGCGCTATTGGGTTATCGAACGATGAAATCCCTGCACGCGCGAGTGGTCGCGCAAAGTCTCCGCCGACGTCGCCAGGTTTACAAACTGGGAACAGCGACGGCGACGGCGGATCTTCTTTCACTCCAGTCAGTAGATTTTCCTCTCTTGGATCGGAAATAATGAAGAACGGGGAGAACAGCACTCCTCAGACAACCACCGCCGAAGAGGAGGAAGAAACGTTGCAACTCTCCGCGAGCGAAGAAAGAGACATGGAACCGATGTTCGCTATGTTTAGCGCGGATGTAGTTGCGAGACTCATCAAAAGCGAACGATGGCGCACGCGAGACGCCGCTTTGACTGAAATGAACACGGTTCTACTCAGTGCAAAAAGTGTTACCGTGGAGGATACGAATCAATTCTTCGTCTCGGTCTGTCGCGTTCTGGCGCAAAAGTGTCTTTGCGACAAAATAGCATCGGCGTTCATTCGCGCGTGCGAAACGCTCCGAATTCTGTGCACGTTTTGTTGCGAAAAAACAAACTTTAACGCCAAAAGTAGCGGTAGCACCAACGTCTCGGCCGTTCTTTCCATTGAAGTTGTGCCTTTCCTGCTCGAACGTTTAGCCGAAGCGCACGCGCGGGCGAGAGATGCGGCGAAAGAAACGCTCGCGCACGTTGCCTCCACGGTGGAAAAACAGCACGAATCGTTCATCATTTTAGAGAAGATAGTCGAAGCGCAAAAGAAGAAAGTCGGTAGCTCTGGAGGGAAAGGGAAAGGGTCCTCTGGTCGCTCGTCCTCGTCGTCGTCTTCGATCGTTTCGTCTGCCTCGTCAAAACCAGTCGCCCCGCGCGCGATGGTCAAGCGCTTAGAAACGCTCGGCTTGATTTGCTCTAGTTTCGGTATGAACACGTCTCACGGTGTGCACGCGGTCAACGCTGCGTCTAAAGCGTTGACGTTTTGTTGTGAAAACTTGGAAAACAATTCTGGCGAGGTAAGGAAAGCCGCGGTAGAATCGTTGGCGTTCATCGGGACGTTTACCGGTAGGAGCAAAGTGCGCGATAAGCTACCGAAAACGTTGAAGAGTTCAATTCGCGACGCCGTCGAACGCGCGGTAGATGCAAAAGTATCATCAGTCGAGGATAAAAATAAGAATAACGACGACGAAGAAATCAGCGACTTGAAAAAGAAACCGAGTGAATCGGCGACGAAGAATCAAACGAGTAGTAGTAGAGTAGCGGTAGAAAAAGAAGCGGCTTCGAAAGTATTCGAAGCGCCGTCAAACTCGTTTGAGTTTAAGAAGAAGAGCGCCGCGAGTGAAACCGATAAAGCGATATTCTCTCGTCCGCGCGAAGGAGAAAAACAACCCGAAGTCGATTCTGAAGATGACTCCGATGATGATTCCAACGACGACGACGAAGACGAAGACGATTACCCGTCCATCGAAGAACTCCAACGCGAACTCTCCGCGCTCTCCGTCACCAAAGGCACCCGCCATCCAGACTACGCGCGCGTTCTCGTCGACCTCGCCGCCGCGAAATCCGACCAAGAAGACTACCTCGGCGCGGTCCCTTTATACGAACAAGCCTTGCGCATCCAAGAAAACGCCCTTGGCGACGACCATCCGAGTTCCGTTCAAACGCTCACCGACTTGGCGATTTGCAGATTAGATTTAGGCGAAACTAATAAAGGGAAGCCGTTGTTAGAACGCGCGTTGGTTCTGCAAAAGCAACAATTAGGCGACGACCACGCGGACGTCATCGCCATACGAGAGGTTTTGATGAGCTTGTAAGAGTAGTAGTAAAAGATATATATATGATTTTCTTATTATTATTATTATACATGTGATGAGAAAAAAGACTTGAAAAAAGACGTTTCTTTCCTCATTCTTTTTCCTTCAAGAAGAGTGAGATGCACTTTCATCACTGATGTTGTCGTCGTCTTCTCGAAGTCATCGCGCGCTGGTTTCTTTCGTCGGGAGTCGTCGCTTTTTTGTCTGCAGCGCGTCTTCGTCGTCGTTATCATCCTCCTCTTTTCGAAGACCTTTAACGACTCTGAACGACAACAACAACAAAAACAACGACTCCGATGAGAATAAAATTGCACAGTTGCGGGAAGATTTCCGTCACTGCGCCGCGACGTTACGCCAAAACGATTACGAAACCTACCTGTGCACGAACGCCATCGACGCCTCGAGACGCGCCGGACCGTTAGCGTTGAGAGCGTTGAACTGCGAAACCGCCGGGATTGGCACGCATTCAGGAGGAGAAGAGAATAAAGATATCGCGCTGGTGAAGTTGCGATGGTGGATGGACCATTTGGAAAGCATGTTTACGCCTGTAACGACAAGGAGGAAAAAATCGCGCGTTCCGGAACATCCGATCGCGAGATGTATAAACGCGGTCGCGACGCACGCGAAAGAAGTCATGGGATCCGATCCTTCGTTTAACGAGACGAGATACGTGACGTGGATTAAAAGAGCGATCGAAGCACGAATGGAGGACGTGGAGAAAGGATCGAACGCGTTCGACGCGACGAAGGATTTAGAACTGTTCGCGAGAGAAACGCACGGGAATTTTTTGTTGGTGACTTTAGACTGCGAGAATATTCGGTCGATGGCGAGCGATCACGTGGCGTCGCACTTAGGGACCGCGATTGGGTTGACGAACAGTTTGAGAGGGGCGAAGATAAACGCGAGGAATAGGAAGACGTATTTTCCGATGGATTTGTTAGCGGAGGAGAATTTAAGCGCGGAGACTGTGTACGAAGGTAAAGTCGGAGACGAACGCGTTAAAAACGTGACGCATAAAATCGCGAGCGCCGCAGTCGGGCACTTAGCCGCGGCGAGAAGGAATTTTACGGAGAATAAGTTAGGCGAGAAGTACCCGCACATGGCGAAATTACTGTTGCAAGCGACGACGACGGAGAGGTGGTTGGAAAAGTTGGAAAAATACGATTTCGACGTGTTTCGAGAGGAGTTGCAACGAACGCCGCCGCTGCTGACGCAAGGCAGAGTGTTCGTCCAAGCGTGGAAGAATCAATTTTAGAATAGAAGTAGTAGTGGTAGTGGTAGTGGTAGTGGTAGTTATAGTAGTTGTTTAGGCTAAGTGTAGTAATTCAAGTATTAATATTATTCTAGGACTGTGTTTGGCTAAATCTCTCAAGCGCGCTCTGGCGTTATTAGATGTTGCTCGGATACAACATGCATCTGATCTTACCCCCGATGCTGGTCGGCGGCAAGTTGTGCTTGAACTGCGCGCGAACAACCCCAGACGTCCCGTGTGCTCTCGTCACCTTACCCCACATGGTTCTGTACACCGTCCCTTGTTTCTTCGTGTGCGCCTTGTACACGTAGCACAATTTCTTCCCCAAGTAAAACGAGGTGGAGGATTTGTCCGGAACGTTTTCCAACTTGATCAGAGAGGTGTTTTCGTATTGGTTCGTTCGCGCTCTTTTGTACCCCAAAATGACGCCACGGACGTATAATCTGTTTACAGTTTTCGTTGTTTTTAAAAGAAGAAAGAAGAGAAAGAGTGAGGTCAGAACAAGAAGAAGACAAAGAAGAAGCATTTTGGAAAATGGATGGGGCTTTGTACACCACCGCCGGCTGGAGAAAGAGGGAGAAAAAAAGGAATCTCTCCCGTCGGAATCCTCCTCGAACGGGCCTGTCGCGAACGGCACCTCGCGCAGAAAAAACGCGAAACACACATCTCGCGTCACGTTTTATGCGTTTGCACAGTCATCCATCCTTCGCACCGATCGCGTTCTCCTTTCTCTCTCTCTTTCTCACCCCAATAAAAAATTCGCGCTTTGCGCATCAAAAATCTCATCATCACCATCGTCAAAACGAACGCCGAAGAGAACGACGCGACGCGAAACGAGAAACGCCACCGCATCTCTCCTAAAACCAATAATAAACAACGCGTATAATTATTCGTACCTGCACGGTTGTCTGCTTTCTTTCGGCATATTTTAAAAGTTATGTGTGTGTATTATTATGCGCTAAATTTGTAGTTATTTTATGAGGAAGGAAAATGTGGTTTTCCTGTGGTTTGGTCGTTTCTGCTTTTTACATCGACCGCGTGTGAGAACAAAAAAGCAGCAAAAACGAGGAAAAGAGCGGCAGAAAGCATGGGAGGAGGATACGTGCCACCGCACCTGCGCGCCTCAGACGCGACAGAATCAACTTCTTCTTTAAGTGGTGGTGGTAATGGTGCCTTTAACAACGACGACAGCGGCGGCTTTGGCCCTTCCGCCGGGGAAAGGTCGAATCATCAACAACATCGTTCGAGAACAACAACGGCGGCTGAGGATAATACCACGACGAACAAAATAAAGACGAAGACAAAATGGCAACCGTCGGAACGCGTTCTAAACCTAACCAAATCACAAATCGAGGACATGAGAGAACGGCTAAACGTTCTCGCGGAAAGCCCGGAAGAAGACACGAACGAGTACGCCCCGATCGAGAGCTTCGAGGACATGAAATTGGACAGAGAGATTGCCTTGTCGATTAAAGCGCACGGGTTCGATAAGCCGACGCCGATACAGGCGCAAGGGATACCGGTGATATTATCCGGGAGCGATGTCCTGGGGTGCGCGGAGACTGGGAGCGGGAAAACAGCCGCGTTTGCGATACCGATGATTCATTACTGCGTGTCGATTTCGGACGCGTACGGCGCGACGAGAAGAGGAGACGGACCGACGGCGATTGTTTTAGCGCCGACGAGAGAGTTGGCGCAACAAATCGAGAAAGAGACGAAAGCGTTTTCGCAAGCGATCGATAAGAGACGCTTTAAGACGACTATCGTCGTTGGTGGATCGAGCATGAACGAACAGAGAGGCGATTTGAGAAACGGCGTCGAGTGCGTGGTCGCCACGCCGGGGAGGTTGATCGATCACATACACCAAAATAACACCAATTTACGACGCGCGTCGTTTCTAGTCTTGGACGAAGCCGATCGGATGTTAGATATGGGTTTTGAACAACAAATTTTAGAGATTTTAAACGCGACTCCGAAACCGAGGCAAACGTTGTTGTTTAGCGCGACGATGCCGCCGGAAGTTGAAGTTTTAGCCGGAGAGTATTTAGTGAAACCAGTAAAAGTGAAAGTAGGCACAGTCTCGGCGCCAACCTCGAACGTGGCGCAGAGTTTAGAAAAAGTACCGAACGATGTCGCAAAAATCGATCGATTGTGTCGGATGCTCGTGGAGGAGAAGATGGAATCGGTCGCGCATGGCAACGCGCCGCCGATGTCCATCGTGTTTGTCGAACGTAAAGCGAAAGCGGAAGACGTGGCGGATATGTTGAACGCGGAAGGTGTGGCTACGGCGTCTTTACACGGCGGGAGAACGCAAGGCGAACGCGAAGCAGCTTTGAAGGATTTTACCAGAGGCTTGTGTTCCGTCTTGGTCGCTACGGACGTCGCGGCGAGAGGATTGGACGTCAAAGGCGTCCAACACGTCGTGAACATGGACTTGCCGAGGAACTTTGAAGATTACGTCCACAGAATCGGTCGTACCGGACGAAACGGCATGACTGGTAGAGCCACGTCCTTTTACACAGACTCGGACGCTTTCATCGTCTCGCAAATCAAACGCGCTTTACAAGAGCTCGAAAGCGGCAACGCGTTTGCTTTCGCCACCGGTAAAGAAGCCAGAGCGAAAGAAAAAGAAGCGCAAAGAGCGTGGAGGGAAGAGCGAAGCGCCGACCAATCGAAAACAGAAACCGACTCGGGCGGTATCATCTCCGTCGACGACAAGTTCAAATCCATGCTCGTGACGAGTGCCAACGCCGCGACCGGAAATCAATCCGGCGCCGCCGACGACGCCTGGGGAAGCGACGAAGACGACTTTTAATAAGAAAAAGTCCGTCGTCCTGATGAGGATGAGAGAGAAATTATGGTTGTAATATAAATATACGCGAATAAGAAGAAAATTTGAGTTGTTTGTTGGAAAAAGCACAACAGTATCTCGTCGTCACAAACAAACACACCGATACTTAAGAAGTTTTATGAGCACGAAACAACTCGCGGACGGCGCGCAAAAACTCGTCGCCGCTTCGCTCGGCGTCACCACCGTCGTCGCCGCGGGTTGGTTCGTCGCCTCCGGGGCGAGAATCATTCTCAACGCGGGGAATACCAACGGAGATGAGAGAAACGACGACGAACGGAAAAAGTGAGACAAACGCGATGAATACGACGCTGCAGAACACGTCGCACGGTTGGATGGGATTAGGAACGTGGAAATCCTCTCCCGGCGTGACCAAAGACATCGTTTTCGAAGCTTTAGCGTCTGGTTTGTGCCGACACATCGACTCTGCTCCGGTGTACCAGAATCAGAGAGAAGTCGGGGAGGCCATCGAACTTTATGTGAAGGACATAAACGGAGGTAAGCGAGAGGATGTGCACGTGACGTCAAAGTTGATGACGTATTCCTTACCGCCGGAGAAGTTCGAGGAAGAAACGAAGAGGCAGTTGAAAGAGTTGAGGATAGAGAAACTGGATTTGATGTTACTCCAGTGGCCGGTGACGACGAGCGGGTCGATCGAGGCGCAATGGAAAGCGTTGGAGCGTTTGGTGAGGAAAGGTTTGGTGGAAAGAATTGGCGTGTCAAACTTTTCGAGGAAGAAGTTGGAACAGTTGCTGAGGTGTTGCGAAATCAAACCGAGCGTGAACCAAATAGAGTGCCATCCGAACTGGAGGCAAGACGATTTGGTCGAGTTTTGTAAAGAGAACGATATCGTGGTGCAATGTTACGGGCCGTTGGGTTCGGGCGACCAGTTTTCCTCGGACGGTTTAAATCGAAAACGGTCCGGTGCGCCGCCTTCATCGAATCCTATAGTTGTAGAGTTAGCGGAGAAGTACGGCGCGACTCCGGCGCAGATATGTCTCAATTGGGCGGTGTTTCATCGAGGTACGGTGCCGTTGCCGAAAACCGTGAACAAAGAAAGGTTGAGAGAAAATAAAGAAGCGCTGGATATTGTCATCTCTTCGGAGGATTTAGCGAAAATAGATAGCATCGAGGAACAGTATCGATTGCAACACGGCTCTTTTCACACCGGACCGACAAAGGAATTTAAAACGCTCGAAGAGTTATGGGACGAGGACGTGTCTTGGGCCGAAGGGCTCGATTTTGAAAAGCCAGACGGCTTTAAACTGCGCAGTAGTGATTAGTTGTAGCTGCTACGTACCCTGGTACACCTAATAATTTACCACACATCTATCTATCTCAAAGGATCGGAATCGTCTAACATGGCAATCATCTTATCGATGATTCTTTTCCCGTCTTCTCGAATGCCCGAGTGCATGTACTCGTTCGTCGCATACACTCGCACGTTCGGACCCATGTAGTTATTGACGACATCCATGGCTAAATCAAAATCGACGAACATGTCGTCCAAATATAACGCGCACGCAGTTTTCGTTTTACACGTTCTCAATTTCTCTAAATCGTACAGTTTCGGCCAATCCGTTCGGTCTTGCAACGCCTGCGCGACGCGCTTCATCGGCTGCAAATAGGACAGTTCGTCGTAAAAGAACGGCAAGACCATCTCGCCGGTGAACAAAACACCATCGTCCCCGTGTTCGGGCGCGACTGGGTCCCAATCGCTCGCTCTTTCTTTTATCGCACGCTCGGCAGCCCAATTTGAACTGTTGTTATCGCCATTCATATAAATAGATTCGTGCATCAACGCGTACAACGGGTTCGAATCAAACGGGTGGAACTTATCGAACGCGTTCATAAACTCATCCGACACTCTTCTTTTTCCATTCTCCTCGCAAATCGCGTTCTCTAACATGTAATGCAGCCTCTCGAACCCACCGGCGGTACCTAACGAAAATCCTAAGGCCTGAACTCCTCTGGCGCTGACGATGTTCCCGTTTAACGTTTTCACCCGTTCCTTGGCGTCGCACAATTTCGCGAGCTCTTTCATAATCTCCTTATCTCTCGGAAATCTCGAATAATACTTCTTCGTTTGCGTCTTCACTCGATCTAATAACTTAACGTACGAGTCTTTCGGATCTTTATTACACAATGGTGGCACCCCGCCAGTCAACAACGCCATATCTATCGCCTCGTTCCCGTACCTGCTCAAATACGTCGTCAAACAGAATCCTCCGAAAGATTGCCCGAGAACGACGTCGTATTTCTTCTCCTCTCCGAGCATTTCTTTCCTAACGAATTCGCAATCTTCCACGATAGAATCCGCTCGATAGTATTGCAACGTCTCGTCTATTGAATTTTCTTCTCTGAGTAACTTTTGTCTTGTCATCGGCGACGAGCGCCCGGTCCCTCGTTGGTCAAGTAATAACACTCGCATGTTCTTCTCCTTCGCCAAGTGTCCAATCCAACCGCCTATTTCTTGCACTCTCGCGCATTCAAATCCAGGCCCGCCTTGTAAATACAGCGCGGTTTTTAATGTCTCTCTTTTCTCAGAAGCTTTATTCGCCGAACTGACGATTTCGCGGACGAATATTTGTATCTTTTCGTTCGTTTTATTGTACTCGAGTTTCGCGTGATGCAACGGAACGGTGAACGAATGGTCGATGATTTCGAGACCAGGGACGGCGAAAGACACTTGATTCAAAGAAGACAAAGAAGCGAAATTGGTGGTGGTCATCGCGCCTCTTCTTCTGACGATGTTTTTACCGCCGCTCTTGCAGGAAGGAGTGAATAATAAGAGTCTCGGAATACTTTTTAGAAGAGCGTGATGCATCTTTTTTATGGAGAGAAAACGTCCGTCCTTTTGGCATCAAATCTGCTTTTTTCTTCTATTACAACAGTTTGAAACACTTTTATATAAGTTACTATCCGGTGATGCTGCTTTCGCTTTCGTCGTCTCCATCGTCGACGCTCATGTTTGCCATTTTATCGTCGATGTCGGAAAACTCGGCGCGATCTTTGTGTTCGATTAATCCTTTCACGGAGGCGACCGCGGCCATGGCGGTTTTCACCGTGTCGTCCTCTTCGCGTTGTTCGGCGATGCGTCGAGCTTCTTTTAACTCGGCTCTTAATTCGTCGTATTTTTGCATCAAAGCTTGTCTTCGCGCGGTGAACTGCGACGGAAAGAGCATTGGGAAGTATTTTTGAATGAAGGAGTACACCAACACGTGGCCTAACGGCGTGATGGGGGTGATGAGGATGATGATGAAAGGAATGAAGGTGAACAGATCCAAAAACGTTTGGCGAACGGTTTGGACTTCGCGAGGTTTCAAGGAGGTGCCTAACAAGGCGACGCCGAAAAGGCGGCCGGTGGCGCCTAAATCGGAGAAGAGGAGCTTGAACCCGCGGAAGAGGAACACCGCGCCTTCTTTCAATTTCGACCCGGCGTCGTTGACGGAAGCTTTGAACCGTTCGGTTTGGATTTCCAACGAGAGCGCCGGCGAATCGCCGCCGTCCTGGATGCCTAATCGAGACTTCATATCCGGGATATCCTCCGCGAGTTGCGCCAAAACTTCGTCTTCGATTAAAAATACTTCTTTTCGATCGACTAAACTGACGAGCTTGCGTAACTGCGCGTCCATTTTACCGAACTCGGCGACGAGCAAACCCAACTCACTTAAACTGGCTCGATCGGGCGCTTCGCACGCCTCGTCGTCTAAAGCGACCAAAATTTTCTCCATTTCCGTTTGTAACGTTCGAACGGCAAAGACGCGACGCATTAAAGAAACTCGCTCCTCAGACTTTCGGACTTTTTCCGCCAAACGAACGCGAGACAACGAGTCTTTGCCTTCCTTGGCGATCGCGTCTCGTGCTTTCATGACTTCCAGAAACATTTTATCTCGGTCTTGCACTTCAATCAATAAGCGCAAGATGAGTTTTTCCTTCTCCGTTTTCAACGATTTCGGTTTCGGGAGATTCGAGACTACTCCTTGCGCGAGCTTCGCGGTGGACGCGTCTAGCTCGTCCTCTGGGTCGCCACCGTTGAGGCGAACCCAGACGTTTTTGGAATAACTCGCCACGGATTGAATAGCTTGACCCGGCTTTTCTCTCACCGATTTTCTCACTTCCGGTTCTAAAACCTTATTGACGACGTTCTTTACTCTCGGTGATTTCAACGATCGCTCCACGCGTTCGACGGTTCTCACTAACGGTCTGCGAAGTTTTGTGGGAGAAGAGCTCGGTGATTCGCTCGAACCTCCTTCGCCGTATCCTCCCATGCCGTCGCCGCCGGCGTACTCGCCTGGACTTTGCTCGTCGATTGAGTATTCTTTCACGCGTTCCAATCGATCTCTCACCGCTTGCACTTCCGTTCCGAATGCGCACTTCTCCATGAATGTGTTCCCTAGCGCCTCCAACTCTTTGTCGTACTTTTTGACAGTATCGATGACGACCTCCTTGTCCTCTTTCGCCTTGTCCTCGTCGAACGCAATCTCCCACGCGTTATTCTTCTTCGCGGATAAGGCGTCTTCAATATCGTCCTCGTCGTTGGAGGACTTCAAAGACGACGTCAACATCGTCGTCAGGGCGGTCAAAGGCGCGTCCATAAACCCAAGCTTCTCTTGCAACCGCTCGCGACTTTGAAAGATATTCTCCACTTGCTCCAACACCGCTTCAAAGTTGGAACATCTCTTTTCTAAACTCACCACGGTTTCCCCGTCTTGTTGAGAGGATTGGCCGCCGCTCGTATCGGAGTACTCAAACGACCCTTTCAAATCATCCTGCAGAGGCGTCGCGTCGAAATCTTTCAGCTCTTCCAATAAAGTAGCCGCTTCGATGAGTTCTCGATACAAATCTTTCAACGCGACTAAAGAGCTCAACCGAGACACTCTTCGCACGGCGTCTCTCTTCGCCTCTTGGTCGCTCGCGAGAGGCGGGACGCCCGGAATCGCGTACGTTTCGTCCAGCGGTTGCGCGCCTTCCACCTGTTCGATTCCGTTGCTTGTGCTACTACTATTATTTGCTGTCTCTGCTGAGGTATTCGAGTCCGGAAGAATCGCACGCGTTCGATGTTTATTTTTTCGGTTTCGCAGTTTCGCCTCCGAGACGACGACGATTTGATCTCGTCTCGACGCAGAAAAACTCTCATCACATCCTCTTCCGTCGTAATCTCTCGTCGCGCGAGGACGACTAAGAAACAGAGAAGAAGAAGAAGAACTCGTCGAGCAGTTCGTCCAGGAATTCATTCTGCCGTCGTTTACGCCGCTTCTCGCCGAAGAAGAAGTGAAAGAAGAAGACCAAGAAGTCGCGGTGGTTTTCTCGCGCGCGGAGGAGATCGGCTGCTGACGTGTTTTCGTTCTTCTCGTTAATCTTTTCCGCCGG
>Ga0115553_1001242_pt1 | contig 16039 bp, 10 predicted proteins | sample COGITO_mtgs_1103_2_FD_87284 | JGI IMG/M metagenome (GOLD analysis project Ga0115553, IMG submission 87284) | Pelagic marine microbial communities from North Sea - COGITO_mtgs_110331 | ecosystem: Environmental > Aquatic > Marine > Epipelagic | place: Germany:Helgoland, sampling site Kabeltonne... | reverse complement strand
GTACTTTTTGTTTTTACGAAAAACAGCGGTCTGTCTTTGCGTCGCGTTTTTCGCCACGACGACGTTTTGGTCCAGTTTTGTTTCCATGCTATCTACTAATTTGTTGCTCCTGCTTAACTCTCGGGAAACTTCTTCGGCGTTCCTTTTGATTCGAGAGGCTAAGTCGACCATTTCGTCCGTAAGATTCTCTTGCATTTTCTTTTCATTTTGTAATAATTCATCGCCTTCTTTGGATATGGTAAACTTCTTCGGCGCGTAGAGTTTCTTCTTTTGTGTTGTTGTTGTTGTTGTTGTTACTGTTGCAACTGGGACGTCGACATTCTCTGCTGCATTTTTCGCTGCTGCCGTCGTCGCCAACGCCGCCGTTGCGGAAGAAGAAGAAAACGAAGAAGATAACGATGATGATGAACTCGGAATGGCTGAAGCAGTTGCCGAGACGAACGCGGGATGTTCGTACGCCGGCACTTTCTTTTCAATCTCGTTTATTTTCTCCTCGTAAGCGCGAAACTTTCGCTCGTCGCGCTCTTTCTTCGTATGGTTTCGTTTGTCGGTTTGATAGTGTTCGTCGTTATGTTCGTCGTCCTCATCGTCCTCGTCTTCGTCCTCGCGCGCGCCAACGAAAACTGCCGCGAGTAAAGTACTCCTCTTCTTCTTTAACTTCTTCTTATTATTATTTGTCCTGTTGTTAAAGTTCTTTTCTCCTTCTTCTTCTTTTTCTTCTTCTTCTTCTTCGAACGCGTACAACTCCTCCGTCTTTTCTCTCAGCGCATTCAACTGTCGACGGAGCGATTCCGCGTACACGTGCGGTTTCACGCCCGTTTTCCATGTCTCCACTTCAGTTGTTGCAGTAGTAGGAAGATGAAAGTTGTTCACAAACGCGTTCAACGCTCGAACGAATTCAATCTCCATCGAACGAACGTCCACATTTTTGTTCTTGTTGTTGTTGTCGTACGAGTCGTCCATTTTCTTTGGTGGTTCTGTGATGTGATGGGGGGGGTGATTCTCTTCTCTTTTGTTTCTTTTTTCATGTGAACGAATTTTTTCACTTTTTCTCTCAAATTTGTTCTTCACACATCCATAATAATAGTCTTTTCATTCTTCTTCTTCTGTGTACACAACAGTTCAACTAAAACGTAACCATCATACGGGCTTAAATAAAAATGATGATGATGATGATGCACACTCCACTCCCCGTGCAACACTTGTCCTCGTCGTCGTCGTCGTTGAATATCTCAACGAAGAGAACTGCCGGCAGCGGTGGTGAGGCAAAATCCATCTTCACCGGTTCACCCAAACTTGTTTTAACGACTTTTTCTAATAATAGAACGCGACGAAGAAGGAAAGAAGGAGGAGGTCGCGCGAGAGCTTTAGCTGCGGATAGAAACAATAGCGTTGACAAAGCCGTCCTTCAAATCGAGCGAAAGCAGCAGCAACCACGCTCAATTGACACTTTACGGAAGGAAGCTTTGGGTCAACTCTCGTCGACGACGATTTCGACGAAAGGAACAGAGCTGACGGGTAAAAAATTTGCAGGTTTCATCGCGGTGCCTTCTCAAGCGCAAGCAAACTCGCGAAGTTTCATCGCAGAATACTGCAGGAACATTAACCACGGCTCGCAAGCGGCGTTTTCTTTCGGAGGAATCCTCCTCGCCGCCAGTTTAGTAAAGATTAAAAACGTTTTAGATACGCCTTCGCGGACGTACGTCCAAGGCGAGAACACCGTCGGTAACGAGTACGACGCGTGGACGAAAGAAGAGATTTTGGAGTATTATTGGGGAGAACACATTCATTTAGGATATTACAACGACGATGATTTAGCGAAAGGTGCGGGAACACTTCTCGGACACAAGGTCAAAGACTTCATCGAAGCGAAGGAAGACTTTGTGGACGAAATGTTCAAGTTTTCCAAAGCGGAGAAATCAAAAGTGACGTCAGTTTTGGACGTCGGGTGTGGCATTGGAGGTGCCAGTCGACGCTTGGCGTCTGTATGCGTCGGTAGTGGAGCTCAAGTCACGGGCATCACTTTGAGTCAAGAACAAGCGAAGAGAGCGAACGATTTAGCCAAGAGTCAAAACATTCCAAACGCTAAATTTGAAGTCATGGACGCTCTGAACATGTCCTTCGCGGATAACTCGTTTGATTTGGTTTGGGCGTGCGAGAGTGGCGAACACATGCCAGACAAGAAAAAATACGTGGAAGAGATGATGCGCGTTTTAAAACCAGGAGGTTCTTTGGTTCTAGCGACTTGGTGTCAACGCGAGACGCCGCCGGAGTTGACAAAAGTGGAAAAGTCTCAGCTCCAATTTTTGTACGACGAGTGGGCCCATCCGTATTTCATCTCCATCCAAGAGTACGGAAGACTCGTCGAAGCGTGTAATCCAGGAGCGGCTGTTACATTGGACGATTGGACGAAACAAACGATCGTCTCTTGGAGGCATTCGATTTGGGCCGGCGTTTACGATCCTCTCCCCGTGTTTACGAGACCAAAAATTTGGTACAAGACGTTGCGCGATATCATTTGCCTCGAGCGAATGCAGCGCGCATTTAAACGAAAGCTGATGGTGTACGGGATGATGCGTGTCGTCAAGAAGTGAGGATATATATGCGGTATGTGTGAGCGTACAACTGTAACACATCATTCAGATATATGTATTTGTTGGTTTGATTAATGGTAGTATTTAAAAAATTTCTCACTTTAAGTTGTTGTTGTTGTCGTTTGATTTTAGTAGCTGCTAGTATGTTTTGAACACGAATTTACAAGATGGCGCGCGAGAGAGAAGAATTACTTTTGCAACTCGTTTCGTTTCGACCAACTCATCTTCGCCGCACTCATCGAACCATCCGTCACCGCGTGCACTTTCTGGGCGAACGACATGCGCTCCTTCGTGCAGACTTCGCAATCGTCGTCGTATTTAGCTATGTAGTCCGTCATCGGCTGGACAAAGTAATTCTGCACTTGTTCTTCCATGCCTTTCTCGCTGATGAAGTTTCGCACCCACTCTTGACCATTTTTGGCAATCTTTTCCGCTTTCTCTGGATTGCGCTCCGCCCACTCGTATTTAATCTTCAAATCGGTCAAATCCACCGCGACCGGAACGTAATGCACCCACGGTTTCAACTCGTCGTGGAAATGATCCTTCATCCCAGAATCGTGATGAAAGAGCAAACCCGGCATGGCTAACTTATCGATCGTACCTTGCCACGTGGTTCCACCGTTCCCACCGATATCGATGTGGTACTTGAACCTCGCCATTTCGCACTTGGTCATCGGCTCGACCGTTTCCAAACCTTTATACTGATCGTCGATATCGCCAAATCCGGGGATAACTTTCGGTCGCAAGAACTTAACGTCGATCCAATTCGGTTCGGCTTTCGATAACAACGCCGCGTGCAATCTCGGCGGCAAGTTTTGTTCGCCAACAGTCTCGATGACTTTAGCGGCGGATTTGTCCTGCAAACGCAAGCGAGCGTTTCTTTTGAAGAACAAAGCGGCGGTTTGTCCGGCGTCGTCGTTCGAAAAAGCGGCAACGAACGGATAATCCGCGCCTCTCCACACGACTTTCGGCGTCAACGTGTTGAACGGGACGTTGTCCCAAAGCTGCACTTCCCCGGCATCTAAAAACGACCAGTTTTCTTTCGATTTATCTTCGCAGTGACCTTCGTATTTGGTTTGCGGAACGAACCATCTGCACTTCCCGTGCTCCGGTTCGCTCTTCGCCGTCATGTGGCCCCACAAGCACTCTAAAGTGGAGAACGTCGGCATTTGCTTCAAATTCTCCATCTTTCGGTCGACGTGAGTTGGGACAGACCCAAAAGTGAACACCGGCGCGGGAAGTTTGGCGCATTTTTTGTTGTTGTTCGGGTTGGAGCACGGAATAGTTTGGTAGTCCGCGTGCGAAATGACCACTCGAAACGGTCTCGGGTCGTGCACGCCGTCGAAACGTTTCGGGAAGTAGGTTTGTAACCCTTTTTTGATGAAATCAAACGTCCAACCGGGTCTTTGCCAACGATCGATGGAGGCGTCCTTCATCGCCGCCTCTTTCGACGGTCCCAAATCAAACATCTCGAATCCAGCTTGAGGCGTCCAAGAGAAAACGTGGAGACTGTTCGATTGACCTCTCGTTTTATCTCTCTCGTATTCCAACTGTCGAAAGGAGTCCGCGACGTCCTTCAGCGTGTAGTGTTCCGAGCCTAACAAAGAGGACAAGTTGTTGTTCTCGCCGTCGTCACCACTTCTTCGAAAGGACGGGAAAATTCCTTTCGTCCAGCCCGCGGTCTTTGATGCGAACCAGTTCGTTCCCGAGGTTGTCGTCGTCGTCGGTACTCCGGGTTCAGGCACGACGTCGACCGTTGATACTGATGATCCAGCACCCATCTTTTGTTGCACGGCCATGACGCACGAGACTCCGACAAAGGTGACGATTGATGTCGCGACGACTTTGGAACTCCACGAGGAGGAAGAAGATCTCCCACCCCCCATCGTGGCGCCATCGTCGTTTTCGACGACTTTGAGCAACTGCGTGGACTCTGGATTGGACGAGGAAGCGCCGTTGTGCGTTCCAATGCGGTACTTATACCCACCCATTGTTATTACTCCTTTAATAAAAACTTCTTCTTATTAGTAGTAGTAGTAGTAGTAGTAGTAGTATTAAACTTCAAGTATGTAGAGAGAGTGATTTATTCTCACGACTGTTCGTGGTGGAGTTGTTCTGTCTCACAAGTGTTATTTATCAGTTTTTTCATAGGAAGAGAGAGCAGAGAGAGAGAAGAGAGAAAGTGAAAAAAAAAATTGGGGGCGCGGGGAAAACACATTTTGTCTCTCGAAAATTCCTCCCTGAAAAAAGAAGAAGAAAGGGAAGAGTTTTGGTTTTTAATCCCCCGCGGGGCGCTCGTACTTTTCATCATACTTCAAAACTTTATCAGAGTGTATCACGACAGAGAATAATACTGATACTACTAAGAAGAGAGCACTCTGATCTGATTTGATCATCAATTAATCATCATGTTTCGAAACCGAGGAGGAGGAAGAGGCAGAAAGAAACCATCATCATCCAAAAAGAAGGAAGAAATCAAACGCATTTTAGTGGACTTGACGGAGTATAAAACGACGCAATGTTGTGGCATTTCCTATTACAACCCGTTCGTGCAGTTTTATTATTACATGAGAAAAATGATCATCATTTATGGATGGCCCTTAGTCTTCATGATCGTCTCGGTGATGTTTGGCGTGAAAGGAGCGATGATTGGTTTAGTCGGGTCGAGTGGACTTCCGTACGCCCAAAAATACTTGAAATTGAGCGCGATTGAGATGCAAAAATACGGCATCGTGGCTTCGTTTCCGTGGACGGTGAAGCCTTTGATTGGGATGATTAGCGATGGAGTTCCTATTTTTGGATACAACAAGAGATGGTACATCGCCGCTTCGTCTTTAATCGGATCGGGTGCGATTTACTTCATTGCCACGTATAAGTTTGATCGATCGAACGGTTTGTATTACATCGCCGGCTTGACGCTCATCAACGCCCAAGTCGCCATCGCGGATTTACTCACAGAAGGGAAATACGCCGAAGCCATGCGATACAATCCAAGCCACTCTGCGTCTATGGTTTCGTACGTGTGGGGTAACATTACTTTAGGCGGGATTTTAGCGACGGTCTTATCCTACATCGCGCTTAAAGATGAAAACTATCATCTTCTCTTTTGGATGGCGTTGCCTTTTGCCGTGCAATGTTTTCTCACCTCGGCGAGCGGGTTATTGCCGGAATTGAGAGTAAAAAGAAGCAAGAAAGGCGAAGTTGTCGTCGATGACGACGAGGACGACGACGAGGACGATGGAATGGGACCGAGTAACGCGAAGAAATCTGTCACGTTTGCAGACAGTGAGGAAGACGAGGAGACGAAGAAAGCGAAACGAGAAAAAAGATCGATGAACATGATGGCAATCTTGATGGGTATCATTTGCGTTGTTATTGCTGGCATTCAAATTGCAGGTTTAGATGAGACTACAGTCTTAGCCATCACCTCGATTTCGTGCTTACTTTTGTCGATGTTGATATATTTCTTTCTGCCGAGACAGTTGGCAAAGGCGACGTTTTTCTTATTCATCACCTCCGTGCTATCGGTATCTTTCGGCGGAGCCATGACGTATTGGTTCACCGTCGATGAAAAATGCAATCCAGGCGGGCCACACTTTGACTACGTATATTTCACCGTCTACACGTCCATCGTTGGGCAATGTTCTGGAATCGTCGGTATTTGGTTGTTCAACATCTTCTTCTCAAAAGGGAGCTTACGAAAAGCGTTCTGGATTTCGAGCGTGATTTCGTCGCTCGGATCGTTTTTCGATTACGCAATCGTGAAGCGATGGAATGTGGACTATTTGAGCATTCCCGATAAAGCATTTTACATGTTTGGCGATGCGGTGTTAGAATCTATCGTCGGCATGATGGCGTACATGCCGTCTGTAGTGTTGATTGCGAAAATGTGTCCGAAAAATTTAGAAACGACAATGTTTGCCATTTTAGCCAGTTTTGCAAATTTAGGGGGGTCTTTAAGTGGTTCTTTCGGGACATTTGCGATGGATTACGCGGGCATTAAAACCGATTTGACTTCGGGAAGTTGCAACTGGGATAACTTGCCGAATCTCATCTTGATTTGCGGTATTTGCTTGCCGCTTCTCGCGATTCCTCTGACGTTCATCTTCGTTCCAAACATTTTGATGACGGATACTATCACAGATTTCGATAATTCCTCAAAGAAAGTTGGCGATAAGTACGTCACCGAGGAAGAAAAGAAATCTTTGATAAAGTGAGAAGAAGAAGAAGAAGATGGAGAGAAAAAGAGAGAGAAGGATTCCTGTACAACAAAGATTTATTTATAGAAAAAGCAGCAAAGCGCTCGTAGCACCATTTTTGTAGTATATGTGTTTATAACAAAAACAAAAACAAGTATTCAATATAAATTACTAGCACCAATCGCAGCACAGATTAAAGAATATAAAACTACTACCTACTAGTAGTACTACTGTAGTACATGTGCAGCAAATTATTGCATATAAAACTGCTAAACTTGGCAGACTAAACACCCCATTAACCCTCCCGGTTGAAGTTCGTAATGCGTCGCTTCTTCGAAGCCCGCTGCTAAAGCTAAATCGACCAACTCCGGTCCAGTTGGAAACCTCTCAATGCTTGGTCTCAAATATTTATACTCCGCTTCGACGTCGTTCATTTTCGCGAAAGGGACGACGACGTTATCGAGAATAAATCCAGATACTTGATTGGTCGTCTCGTCTCTGGAGTTGTTGAAATCTAAGATGGCGACTTTCGTGCCGTTTTTTGCTACGCGTTTCAACTCGGACAACGCCTTTGGAATATCTCTCACATTTCTTAGCCCGTACCCCATCGTGATGGCATCGAACGTGTCGTCCTCGAATGGCAAATCTAAAGCGTCGCCTTGTACCCATTTAATTTTTGCCGTGTTCGTTTCGTTACTCGTCGACGGCGTCTTCTCTTCCATCTTTTCCGCCGCTCGCCTCAGCTGGTTTTCCGCAAAGTCCAAACCAAACACCGTTCCTTTGTCGCCAACTCGATCCGAAAGTCTCTGCGCGATATCACCGGAACCGCAGCAGACGTCTAGAACTGTATCTCCTTTTCTCGCTTCCGACCATTTCACCGTCGCTCGCTTCCATGCGCGGTGTAAGCCTAAAGATAAAACGTCGTTCAATTGGTCGTACACTGGCGCTATGTCGTTGAAGAGGTCTTGCCTCTCCGACGCGGCTTGAGTGGTTTGCTCGAACGGATTACCCGCAATATCAGAAGAAGATGATGATGTGGAAGCGACGAGCGCAGTTCTCTGTCCTCTTCCTCTTTTCCTTTCCGTCGTTGCAGTCGCGTTTTTAGTACTGCGCTGACGCTGCTTTGGAGGAAAGGACGAGGAAGAGGAAGAGACGCTTCGAGAAAATCTTAAATGCTGTTTCCTTTGTCTCTGTCGTTGTTGTCGTGTGTTTGTGGCGGATGTGGTCGTCGTCGTCGAATGCATTCTTGAAAAGGAGGCCAGTTAGTTCCTTCGGATGGGCGTCTTGCTCGTTCCCGTAGGATGATGAGACAGATGATGATGAGAGTGAATTGTGGTGACTTTGAAGAAAGAAGGAATTTGAGAGATGAAGTTTTTTTTTGTTATCAAAAAAGAGAGAAAATACACGAGGGGAGGCCAAGAAAAAACGCGACTCTTACTTCTACTGCGACTCTTACTCTACTACTCTTACTCATCACTCCTATTCTCATCGCTGGTAGTATTGATTGACGACAAAAATGACGAGGAGGAAGAGCGTGTCCTTCTTCTCTGCCAAGGGGCCATTAATGCTGCTGCTGCATTACGTCTTCCTCTTCGTTTTGTTTCTTCTTTTGTCTCCTCCTATCTTGGCTGCTGCACAAACAACCACGAAGAAGTCGTCTTGTCCATTAATTGGAGAGAATGCCGATATTACGAAAGGTAACGACGACGAGATAACGAGTTTTACGAAACCCCTCCGTTCATCGTGCGGAAGTGATATTCTTTCGAGCGATGGCGCGTGTACGATTTGTGCGTCAGCAATTGATACTCTCATCCTCTCCAGGATACCATTGACCAGCGAAGAACTGAGAACATTTGATATGAAAGCGTGCGGAGCTTTTTTCATCGAAAGCGGCGCATCCGTCACAACGCTTCTCGGCATGAGAAAGTGCGAGAGAGAAGAATCTGCGGCGTATCGTACGCTTCTAAACGAGGAGAAAGGGCGAAAACAAGGAGAAGGAGGAGGAGGAGAAGAAGAAGAAGAAGAACGGAGAAAAGAGGATAAAGCGGGGAGAGATCCTTCCGTGTTGTATTGCTTCTTGTTCTTTTGCAGTTTTCCACTACTCGATATTGGAATCAGTGAGAAGTTAATTCCTTTTTACTTTGCGTTTGTGTTCATAATTTCGTTGGGAGTTTTATTTGTAATGTTGTGCAAGCTATTTCTCGTTCGCCAACGTCAAAGACGACGGCGGAAAGAAAAGGAAATAACGCGCGAAGACGACGTGGGCAGTCAAAGTCCCTCTCGTTTAACTAGTTAGTTGCTACAGGTATTGGTTGGTATTGGTTTTAAACGAAATTATATCCCAAAAAGTAGTAAATTCAATACACTCATTCTCATGATCTCTTCTTCTATAACGCTGATCTCTCTCTTATTCTATTATTATATATACGCTTCACTCATCACAAACAAAAATTTACACGAGAAGTGATCCTTAGGCGGCGGCTTTGGCATCAGCCTTGGCCTTTTGGAGCTCTTGTTGGATATTCATCGGCACCGGTTCGTATCTCGCGAGCTTCATGGAGTAGTTCGCTCTGCCCTTCGTCATACCTCTTAATTTGGAAACGTAGTTGAACATTTCCGCCAACGGCACGAAGCACAAGACAGTCTTCAATCCACCTGGCTTGTCACCGAGCTCACCAATTTGGCCTCTTCTACTGTTCAAGTCCCCGATAACATCACCCATAGATTCTTCCGGGCAGATAACATCGACTTGCATCATCGGCTCGAGAAGCTTCGGCCCGCACTTCGGGATACCTTCTCTGAACGCAGCCTTGGCGGCGATTTCAAAAGCCATGACGGAGGAATCGACATCGTGGTAGCCGCCGTCAAACAACGTGGCACGAACATCAACAACCGGGAAACCAGCGATGACACCCGTCATCATGGAATCCTTCAAGCCCTTCTCGACACCCGGAATGTATTCTTTCGGGACAGAACCACCCTTCAAGTCAGTCGCAAACTCGAAGCCTGTTCCCGGTTCGAGCGGTTCAAACTTGATTTGAACGTCGGCGTATTGACCGGAACCACCAGATTGCTTCTTGTGCGTGTATTTGATGCTCGCCGGCTTGGAGATGGATTCTCTATAGTTGACTTGCGGCGCACCGACGTCAGCTTCAACCTTGAATTCTCTCTTTAATCGGTCGACGATGATTTCCAAATGCAATTCGCCCATACCTTCGATGACGGTTTGGTTCGTCTCTTCGTCGCGAGTAAAATGGAAAGAAGGATCTTCGGCGGCCAACTTGACCAAACCAGTAGACATCTTCTCCAAATCCGCCTTGGATTTCGGCTCGATGGCAACCTTGATGACTGGATCAGGGAATTCCATTCTTTCCAAAACGATGGGTTTGTCGTTGTCGCACAAAGTGTCGCCAGTCGTGGTATCTTTCAAACCGGCAACGGCGATGATATCACCAGCTCTGCACATTTTGACATCGTTTCTTTCGTTCGCGTGCATTTCCATCAAACGACCAATGCGTTCTTTTTTGCCCTTGACGGAGTTGTAGACGTAAGATCCACTTTCCATAACACCTGAGTAGACTCTGACGAAAGTCAAAGTGCCGACAAACGGATCCGCCATGACCTTGAAGGCCAAACCGGCGAAAGGTTCGTCATCGGACGGCTTTCTCGCCATGACTTTTTCAGCGTCACCTTCGGCGGAACCCTTAACGTCAGGCAAGTCAGTCGGCGCCGGGAGGTAATCGAGAACGGCATCCAACAGCGGTTGCACGCCCTTGTTCTTGAACGCAGAACCGCACGCAACCGGGACAAAGTCCAAGGCGATGCAACCCTTACGGATGCACTTTTTCAAGTCTTCAACGCTCGGTTCTTCGCCTTCCAAGTACATCATCATGATATCCTCGTCTTGTTCAACCGCAGTTTCGATGAGTTGAGCTCTCATTTCCGCGCACTTTTCTTTCAAGTCATCCGGAATTTCTTGGTATTCGAACGAGGCGCCGAGTTCTTCCCCGTTCCAAACGATGGCTCTGTTTTCAACTAAGTCAACAACGCCGGCGAATTCTTCTTCGGCACCAATCGGGACTTGGATAACGAGCGGTTTCGCGCCCAAGTTCTTGACGATCATATCGACAGTTCTGAAAAAGTTAGCACCCATTCTGTCCATCTTGTTGACGAAGCAAATTCTCGGGACGCCGTACTTATCCGCTTGTCTCCAAACGGTCTCTGATTGCGGCTCAACGCCGGCAACAGAGTCAAAGAGGCAGATGGCACCATCTAAAACTTTCAAGGCACGTTCGACTTCCAAAGTGAAATCGACGTGACCCGGAGTGTCAATGATGTTGATACGGGAGTCTTTCCACGCGCACGTCGTCGCGGCGGAGGTGATGGTGATACCTCTCTCTTGTTCTTGTTCCATCCAATCCATGGTGGCCGCACCTTCGTGGACTTCTCCAATCTTGTGAGATTTACCGGTATAGTAAAGGACACGCTCGGTGCAAGTAGTTTTACCCGCATCGATGTGCGCCATGATACCGATGTTACGGTACTTCTCCAACGGCACCACGCGCGCCTCCGCTTCTTCTTTGGCAGCACGAACGATGACGTTCTTTCTCGAGGCTTTCTTCGAGGAGCCTTTCGCGCGAAGCTGTATTTATTTTATCAAGTTTTGTTATACGAGTATATAGAGAAAGAATAAAAGCGGTCAGTCTTTGTGATGATGATGATGATGATGATCAGTCGTTCGTAAGGACGGACGCGCGTCCGTCCTCCGGTCTGTCACTTTTTCTTGCCTATTTTTATATAATCTTTCACCTCACCCAATCATGAGTGAGATAGATTTCGCGTGTGACGGCGAGAGGAGTAAAAACAGATTACGCGCGGCGAAAAGTGACACCGAGCACACGTTGGAGCGAACTGAAAGACCGCAATTCTCGTACTCAAAGTATTTGTACGCGAGAATTGCGCTCTTTCAGTTCAAAAGGAACATCGGAAGACCTCGTCGCGCTCGATGAAGCTTTTATCCATCTCATCAATGTGGACGTCACTCCGCCCCCAAATTGAGCACGGTGGGCGCTTTTTTTTCTCCCAAATTCGCACGACACAACAAAGGAGGAAAAAAATAATAATACTAACGACAACGTACCGCCGAGGCATTGGTTAACACTCTGGATGAGCTGAGCGCTTGAGACATTTTAGTTTGTGAATGATTGAATGTGCGACAATTTAGTGACGTTTGAGGTTCGCGTGCGCTCTTTTTGCTTTCTCTTCTGTTCTTCTTCGAAGATGATTTTTCAGTTTGCGCCTAAAAAAAAAAAGAGCAACACACGCAAAATGAAAAGGGAGAACCAGAGCCGCAAACTCGACTTTGTGCTGATGTCATCAATAAAGCAGCGAAAAAACAAAAATAAGCACTCGTAGAAAATCGTAGAAAACGTCACACAAAACACCTCTTTAAAACAACAAGAACAAAAGATGTTCATGCTCGCGGCATCATCTTCCACCGTCGTCGTGGCAGGACGCATCTCGTCCTCCTCTTCCACCTCTTCTTCCTCGAAGACGAGCGCATCCATTCCTTCTTTGGGTGGTGGTTTAATCAGCAAGAACTCAAAAACGAATAATTTCGTTTCCTTTCATAAATCATCATCAACACAAAAACAACAAAAACGAGGAACCCGAGAAAACGTCGTCATCAGAGCGACGGAGAACGAAGAAGATGAATACATGTTCAAACCGACGGCGAACGCGGGAGGTAAAGGCGGCGTCTTAGATCGCGATAACCCTTTGTTGGAGGAGAAATTTGCAGTCATAGGCGACGGCGAACACGAGTAAGTCGTTTTATTCTTTGTATTCTCTCTTTCTTTCTGTCAGTCGTCGTCCGAGAAGTTTTGTTCTATCTTCTTTGTCTTCTTTTTGTCAGTCATCATCTTTTCAAGGGAGCGAAAATATTGACGACAATAACAACAAACTCATCACGCTCTCTATCTATCCATTTATCCATCATCTATCTTTCCTCCTCCTCATCAAACGAAACAGATGCCAATCGTGCATGTACCAATATTCACCAAAGAAAGGGGACGACTTCTATCCAGTCTCCGCGGGAACGCCGTTTAAAGACTTGCCAGAAGACTGGAACTGCCCGGTGTGCGGCGCGTCCAAGTCAAAGTTCAAATCCATCGGCAGACAAGTCGCTGGCTTCGAACAAAACCAAGGTTACGGGTTTGGAACGAACAGTATGACCGAAGGCGAAAAGTCAAAATTGATTTACGGCGGTTTGGCTTTATTCTTTGCGTTCTTCTTGGCTGGATATTTGTTAGAATAAAAAAGAAGAAGAAGCGGAAAGGCGAAAGAAAGACTAAGCGCGCATTATTCTTTCTACTTTGGAATGTGGCGTCGTCGTCGTCGTGTTTACTCGATTGCACACGCGCTCTTTTAATAATACTATCTATTGCTACTACACATACTGCTCACATTTGAAGTACGGTTTTCCCATCACTCGCTCGCTCGCGACGCGTTTTCGCGAAGAACGACCACAAAAGACGTCGTCCAAACCTCACAAAAAATAGGTGAAAGAGATGTCGATGATGGAAACAACAACAACAACACGAACTCGTCTGCGAGGACGAGATATTCGTGCGATCTTCTCATCATCATCATCACCACCATCTTTTTTCCTTTCTCATTGCGCACTACTCGTCGTTTTGTTGTCATTCATATATGTCGTTGAAGCTTCTTCTTCATTTTCACCCTCATCGTCCTTCGCATCCATGTCGGAGCTGAGCATGTCGCACGTGCAGAAAGCCATCGATGAACTGCAAGAGAAACGAAACGAAGCGATTGAATACACGAGTGAGAACAGAAAATCTTTAGACGTAATCCCAGAGGCGGATGATTTAGATCAATTAGAAAGAGAGGAAGAGGAAGAGTCCAGCTCAGTGAGCGTGTTGTTGGGTGGACAAATAAGCGAGTTGGCGTTAGCGAACGCGAAGAAAAATACGAAACCGAAACCGCCGACGTTTGGGAGTTGTTCTTCTACGTCTGACTGTCAAGGGGATCGAATGTTTTGCATCGACGGTAAGTGCAGATGTCCGGTGTTCTTTCCAGATGGAGAAAATTGCGACGTGCCGAGGGAGCCAGAAGATGGAGACTGGTGTTTGACGCCGCTCAAAGAGTGGCCGAAAGCTGGGCCGAAATACAAGAAGAACAAGAAAGTGTTGCACGACTTTAGCACGTGCGCGATTGTAGGGTCCGCGGGAACGATGCGAAACTCAAACTTAGGCGGCGAAATTGACGCACACACTGCGGTCTTTCGATTCAACGAGGCACCACACAAAGGCTACGAGAAAGATGTCGGTTCAAAGACGACGCTTCGATTCCAAAATCGCGACCGATCGGGATTCGCAGAGAAGGATGGAGAAATTTGCGTCGTTCGGGAAGGGAAGTGGTACAAGGGACAAAACTCGAAGGGAAAGTGTAGATTAGAACAAATGCCGGATAAGGTGGAAAAGTACGTCGACGGACACTGGAAAGTACACAAAACAAACGCGCCGAAGGATGTTGGACGACCGTGGATGAGTAACGGGATGGCGGGCATCACGTTCGCAATGCACATGTGCGCACGAGTCGATGTCTATGGTTTCACTTTCGGTACCGGGTATTATTTCAAGAAGTATTTAGGTAAAGCTAAGGATTGGGGACGTCCAGGTGGGTTTATTCGCCCGCCAAGCAAAGGTTTAGCGAACAGACACTCGTGGATAAAAGAGCGAGAGTGTTTATTAAAGCTATCGGAAGAGCTTCCGAATTCAGTTATCGTACACGAGTCCGCTCAAAAGGGCGGCAGAGGTGGTGGTTTCGCACATTCGACGAAAGGACGTCGTTTATTGTTGAACGATACGGCAACGATGCACTGAAGGAAACAACAATTAGCGAGCTCATGCGTTGTAAGTAACCTTTAATTAGATTCATAAATTATTATGCACGTGTATATAAATAACAAGAATTTTTAAGCTTCGTTCTCCTTCTGTTCCGCCTGTGTGCCACATTTAGAGCTTCAACACCTGGACCGTGATATCATCGGTGGAGCCACCTTTTACGGCGGCGGCGATGAGTTCTTTGGCAACGGTTTGCGGGTCAGCAGTCGTCGCGTTCAACATTTCCGCGATCTTTTCGTTCGTCAAACCGCCACCCCCGCCTCGGACTTCGTTCTCGAACAAACCATCGGAAGCGCACAATACCCAAGTGTCTTTCTCCGTGATTTGTTCAAAAGCGCAATCTGGTTCCGCGTTCAAACCAAATCCAGACCCATAATCGGCATTCTTCTCTCCGATACCTTCGAACTTCCCGGAAGTTTTCAAAAAAGAATCACCAAACGCTCTCGAAAGCGCCAAAACGCCGCCAACTCTCCACGTTCCATTCGTAAACTCAACCATCGATTTTCTCAAGTTCGGGTTTCCTCTGTCGATTCTCTTTCTCTCGTTTTCATCGTCCGGAATGTGGTCGACGGAAAGTTGCACCGCTTTCCCGTCTCTGATTAACAAAACTCTCGCATCTCCGACGTTCGCCGTGCACAATTTATTGCCATCAACGATTGCCGCTAAAGCCAAGGTACTGCCGCACTTGGCGCCGCCGATGCCGCGTTCGCCGAAGGATGCCCAAAAACCTTCCGGGGGCGCAATGCACACTTCATCGCACTCTATGCAACTCTCCGACAACGCCTCCAACGGAAATTTATCTGGATTCATATTCTTTGTGATCGTTTGATGTAAATTTTTAGAGAGCCAATCCGAGACGGCATCGCCTCCGTGACCATCCAAAGCAGATATGATTACCGAAGGTTTCCCTGGTTGCGGAGTTGGGTTAAACGTCGCCGCTAATCTGTCTTCGTTGCTTTTTCTGACCGTACCTCTGACGGTAGCAGAACCTAAGTTCTTCTCCGAGTACACCGCATTGACGACGACGACGGCACCACGACCAACCTTTCTGTTGTTGTTGTTGTTGTTCGTCGTGCTCTTGAGAGAGGAAGACGTCGTCGTCGTGGAAAGTAATCTTCTCGAAAAAGAAGAAGAGGAAGAGGAAGAGGTGATACTACTCGTCGTCCTCGTCGTCGCGGCATTGAAAAGTGATGCGCTCATTGTTATTATGTTTTATTATACTCTCTTATTATATTTCAAAGTTTCAATCGTTCTTCGTGCGCGCGCAGTTAAAGTGTGATGTAGAAGAGAAGAGCGGAGAAGAAGTAGATATCCGTCCGAT
>Ga0115553_1001213_pt1 | contig 16240 bp, 15 predicted proteins | sample COGITO_mtgs_1103_2_FD_87284 | JGI IMG/M metagenome (GOLD analysis project Ga0115553, IMG submission 87284) | Pelagic marine microbial communities from North Sea - COGITO_mtgs_110331 | ecosystem: Environmental > Aquatic > Marine > Epipelagic | place: Germany:Helgoland, sampling site Kabeltonne... | reverse complement strand
CGCAATGACGGCTCTGTCGGCTGCTGAAATTGCGATCAAGGTGAATGCTGTCGTGCTGCCCTATTACGGGGTGCGCAATCCTGACGGCATGACCTTTACCGCCATCATTGATGCACCCATTGCGGACTCTGACCCGATCAGCATGACCAAAGAGATGAACGCGCGTTTGGAGACGCAAATTGCGGCGCACCCAGAACAGTGGTTCTGGGTGCATCGTCGTTGGAAAATGCGTAAGGTTTAAGGCAGATCGACCGCAGCAAGGATGGGGCCAAACTGGTCTTTCTGGATCACGATCACGGCCGGACCTGAACCTTCCACGGCTGCATTCATCGCGAGTGGGCTGGTCCCGTCCCAACGCCCAATAACCTGCCAAGACGTGACGATATTGACGTAGCTAATTGATTTACCAGCGTTTTCACCACGCCTAATCGCGACGGTTTCTTCGGGATGATAATGCACAAGCTGCACGACCATCGCGCCCAGACCTGCCGCATGCGGGGTCGCGGAGATTTTGATGTATTGACCGTCACGCACCGCATTCAAACCAACCTGTGCTGTTTGCGCACGCTGTGCTGCGATATGGTCCATCACGGCCATCGCCTTGGAGCCGATGACGTGATCTGTACCTGCAATCACCATTTGAGGGGTGTAGACGGTTTCGACGTTAGCGGCACGTGCGTAGCCATGTTGGCGCGCCGTGAAATCGCGGCTGCCAAACTCATCTTTCCAGCCCAAATAGTCCCAATAGTCCACGTGAAGCGCCAAAGGGATCACGTCATCGCGCCCCACAAGATCTGCAAGCAGCGCGTCAGCGGGCGGGCAGGACGAGCAGCCTTGCGACGTGTAAAGTTCGACAACGACCTTATTGTCTTGGGCGAATGCCGCGGTTGCGCTTAGGGCGCCCAAAACGGCGAGTGAAGACAAGAAAATGCGCATGTTTCTTCCGATTTAATGCTGGTCTTTATTGTCTATTGAGGTTTTGCTGAAATGACCAATCAACGAATTGCGAGTGTTTCGCGAGGGATGTTTCAATTTTCGCTGAAACCATCAATGATGGGTTGGCAATTTTCGGTGTGCAATGGTATACAAAAAGCAAGCTGCCCCCTTGATCCACCGTCCTACATGGGGCAAAAGCCAGTTAAATTCATTTCTATGGGCCTTCGAAAGGGATAACCAATGACCGTTACTGTCGGCATCGATACCGCCAAAACTCGCAAAACATTAACCGTTGGGTCACAAACTGTGTCCTACTATTCCATTGCTGCGGCTGAAGCTGCTGGCCTTGGTGATTTTTCCAAACTGCCCGCTGCGTTGAAAGTGGTTCTTGAGAACCTGCTGCGCTTTGAAGATGGCGGTTTTTCTGTTTCTGTCGACGATATCAAAGCGTTTTCCGAATGGGCCACAAACGGTGGTCAGAACCCGCGCGAGATTGCCTACCGCCCTGCCCGCGTTTTGATGCAGGATTTCACCGGCGTACCAGCCGTGGTTGATTTGGCTGCGATGCGTGATGGCATCAAGGCGCTTGGCGGCAACGCCCAGCAAATTAACCCGCTCGCCCCTGTTGATCTGGTCATCGACCACTCGGTTATGATCGATGAATTCGGCAACCCACGCGCGTTCCAGATGAACGTTGACCGCGAATACGAGCGCAATATGGAGCGTTATACGTTCCTGAAGTGGGGCCAAAAGGCGTTTAACAACTTCCGCGTTGTGCCACCGGGCACGGGCATCTGCCACCAAGTGAACCTTGAGTATCTGGCCCAGACTGTTTGGACTGATACAGACCAGAACGGCGAAATGGTCGCCTACCCTGATACGCTTGTTGGCACTGACAGCCACACCACCATGGTAAACGGTTTGGCCGTACTTGGTTGGGGTGTTGGCGGGATCGAGGCCGAGGCCGCGATGCTGGGCCAGCCTGTGTCGATGTTGATCCCTGAAGTTGTTGGTTTTGAGCTGACAGGTCAGATGGTCGAAGGCACGACAGGCACTGACCTTGTGCTGAAAGTCGTCGAAATGCTGCGCGCCCACGGCGTTGTTGGCAAGTTCGTTGAGTTCTACGGTAAGGGTCTGGACGTTCTGCCACTGGCCGACCGTGCGACGATTGCGAACATGGCGCCGGAATACGGTGCGACTTGTGGCTTCTTCCCGATTGACGGTGAAACACTGCGCTACCTGCGTAACACCGGCCGTGACGAGGACCGCATTGCATTGGTTGAAGCCTACGCAAAAGAGAACGGTTTCTGGCGCGACGCGGACTATGCTCCTGTTTATACAGCGACATTGCACCTCGACATGGGCACAATCGTGCCTGCGATTTCGGGTCCAAAGCGTCCGCAGGATTACGTTGCATTGACCAACGCAAAATCTGCGTTTGCCAACGAGATGGAAAACACATTCAAGCGCCCAATGGGCAAGGAAGTGGCCGTCGACGGCGAAGACTACACCATGGAATCAGGCAAAGTCGTGATTGCGTCCATCACATCCTGCACCAACACATCGAACCCCTACGTGATGATCGGCGCGGGCCTTGTGGCACGTAAAGCGGCGGCCTTGGGCCTGAACCGTAAGCCTTGGGTCAAGACATCTCTCGCACCTGGTTCTCAGGTTGTATCGGAATATCTGGAGGCCGCTGGCCTGCAAGAAGACCTTGATAAGATTGGGTTTAACCTTGTTGGCTATGGCTGCACGACCTGTATCGGTAACTCTGGCCCGATCCTGCCCGCTCTGAGCAAGGCGATTGCCGATGGTGATCTGGTGGCAACCTCTGTGCTGTCAGGTAACCGCAACTTTGAAGGGCGTATTTCGCCTGACGTGCGCGCCAACTACTTGGCCTCCCCACCGCTGGTTGTGGCCTACGCTTTGGCTGGCACGATGGATATCGACATCACCAAGGATGCGATTGGTCAGGATCAGAACGGCAATGATGTGTTCCTGAAAGACATCTGGCCCACAAACAAAGAGATCAACGATCTGGTTGCAAAGACAGTGACCCGTGAAGCGTTCCTCAAGAAATACGCTGACGTGTTCAAAGGCGATGAGAAGTGGCAGGCGGTTCAAACGCCCGACTCTGAGACATATGACTGGCCAGCTGCCTCGACATACATCCAGAACCCTCCTTACTTCCAAGGCATGTCCAAGGACCCGGGCACGATCAAAAATCTGAAAGATGCCAAAGTCTTGGCAATCTTAGGCGATATGGTCACAACCGACCACATCTCGCCAGCGGGCTCGTTCAAGGACACCACACCAGCGGGCCAATACCTGCTTGACCGTCAGGTGCCAGTGCGCGAATTCAACTCTTACGGCTCGCGGCGTGGGAACCACGAGGTCATGATGCGCGGCACATTTGCCAACATCCGCATCAAGAACGAGATGCTCGACGGCGTTGAAGGCGGCTACACCAAGGGCGCTGACGGCAAGCAAACCTCGATCTTTGATGGAGCGATGGCGCATATCGACGCAGGCACACCGCTGATCATTTTCGCGGGCGAACAATACGGTGCAGGCTCCAGCCGTGACTGGGCTGCCAAAGGAACAGCACTCTTGGGCGTGAAGGCCGTGGTTGCCGAGAACTTCGAGCGTATCCACCGCTCCAACCTCGTTGGTATGGGCGTGGTGCCGTTCGAATTCACAGGCGGCGACAACCGCAAATCGCTTGGCCTGACAGGCAATGAGACGGTTTCGATCTCTGGCCTTGATACCATCAAGCCGCTGCAAGAGGTGACTGCGACAATCACTTATGCAAATGGCGACGTGAAAGAGATCCAAGTGAAATGCCGCATCGATACAGCCGTTGAGATCGAATACATCGAAAACGGTGGCGTACTGCACTATGTGCTGCGTAACTTGGCCAAAGCGTCCTAATCAACGCTTTCCAAAAACAACAAAGGCCCGCGTATCCTCGCGGGCCTTTTGCTTTTTCGTTGTCCAAATATGCCCGCCGGAGGCATCAACAATAAGACAACCACAAACATTGCCTGCGGACTGCCCCGTCTACACACCCACTTCAAAAATCATGAAATCCGCAGCAATGCTGCGGTCATTCAGGTCAACCGCCTGTGGCTGCTTGCAAGGCGGGTAAAAAGCGCTGCTCGTAGTCCGAACCCACAAGTGGTCCGGCAAAACGGAACAAGACCGTCCCATCGCCGTCCACGATGAAAGTCTCGGGCGGTGCGGTTACCCCCCAATTGATCGCGGTACGCCCTTTGGGGTCAAAGCCCGTTTTGAAAAACGGATCGCCCTCTTCCGCCAAATACTTCACCGCCTCATCAGCGGTATCGCGAAAGTTGATACCAGCCACGCGGTAGCCTTGCGCTTGCAAATCCAGCAACGTCGGATGCTCGGCGCGGCATGGCGGACACCAGCTAGCCCAATAGTTCACGAGCGTCACTTCGCCACTGCGCAGATCGATGCCTGTCAACAAGTCCGTTCCAGGGACGGGTTCAGGTGCTACGTCGGGGGCTTGAAGCCCGACGAGCGTCGAGGGTAATTCATTGGCGTTGTCGCGCATCATGCCCGCAAAAAACAAGCCTGCAAGGGCCGCGAAAATCACGGGCGGCACAACCATCATTGGGGATATTCTAGCCATTTTTGCGGGCCTCTGCTGCCTCTAGGACGCGGCGTTGCGCCACGGATTGCCGCCAGCTTAACCCGACGATAACAAGCAAAAGCAGGATGCTCACAGCATAGGCGGATGCCACCTCAAACCCGTATTTACCAAGATCAGGGATCATTGACGTACCTCACGAAGTTGCAATGCACGCACACGGCGCGCGCGAATTTCAGTACGAGTGCGCAAGAGAACGAGCGCAAAAAACAACAGCACGAACCCTGCGATACAGACCAAAAGCGGGAAAAAGAACACGTCCGAGACGTTCTCTTCTTTATCAAGTGATAGCGACGCGCCTTGGTGAAGGCCTTGGTTCCAAAAGTTGACCGCGTAGCGTGACAGCAAAGCAAAGACCGAGCCGACCATGCAAAGCACGCTGGTCAAATCCGCCGCCGTGTCGGGATCGTCGATCGCCGCCCAAAGTGCCATGTAGCCAAGGTAAAACAGGAATAAGATCAGGAAGGACGTCAATCGCGGGTCCCACGCCCAATATGTCCCCCACATCGGTTGCCCCCAAATTGCGCCGGTCATGAGCGCGATGAGCGTCATCGTGATGCCTACGGGGGCGGCCGCTTTGGCAGCCAGTGCCGAGACATGGTGGCGGCGCACCAGCCAGATCAGCGAGGCGACGAGCATCATCATCCACGCGTTGATCGCCATGAGTGCGGCTGGTACGTGCAGGTAAATGATCTTGACCGTGGAGCCTTGGCGGAAGTCGTCAGGCGTAAGAAAGAACCCCCAGAACAGACCGACCACAAGGCACAGCCCTGCCGCGCCAAAGGCCCACGGCAAAATCGGGCCTGTCCAGCCCATGAATTTCTTTGGATTTGCGTATTCCCATAAAGACATAGCGGGAGGTTAACCTTTCAATCGGGTGGTCTCAATCCTGCATTAACGCAGATTGATGCGTAAGACTGCCGCAGTAGCGAATGGCAGGAGGGCGATACAGCCCGCGGTGATCCCAGCCAGCATCAGCAGTGGCGTGGTCGCGTCAAGCCCAGCCGTGCCGCGCCGTGCCGCCTCTGCCCCGAAAATCAGCGTCGGGATGTAGAGTGGCAGCACGAGGAGTGAGAGCAGCAAGCCGCCGCGCCTTATGCCGACGGTGAGTGCCGCGCCGAATGTGCCAATCATTGAAAGCGCGGGCGTGCCAAGCAGGAGTGTGAGGGCGACGATACTGTAGCCGCTGTTGGGGAGTTGCAGGAGCACACCAAGAATGGGCGCCGCGATTGTCAGCGGAAGACCAGTGGTCAGCCAATGGGCGGTGGCTTTGGCAAGGCCCATGGCTTCTAGCGGGATTGGTGCGGTGGCTATGAGGGTCAGTGCGCCGTCCTCGAAATCAAGCGCGAAGATGCGGTCGAGGGAGAGGAGTGCCGCGAGTAACGCCGCGACCCAGAGGATGCCGGATGCGATTTTGGAGAGAATCGCCGTTTCGGGGCCGACGCCGAAAGGCACCAACACGACCACGATCAGAAAGAAAACAAGCCCAAGCCCAAAGCCACCCCCTGCCCGTGTCGCGAGCCGCAGATCACGCAGGAGCAATGCGATCACAGGAAGGCCTCATCGCTATCGGATGGCCCGAAATCTGCGGCAGCAAAGGGCGTGAGGTCGAGGGTTGTGGCCTCATCCAGCCCAAGATCGATATGGGTGGCAATGACGGCTATGCCGCCGTTTGCGAGGTGTTGGTCGCGGATGAAGTTACTGAAAAGCTTGACGGAAAAGCCGTCGAGCGAAACTGTCGGCTCGTCGAGGAACAGGACTTTGCGGTTGATGACACCGAGCCGCGCGAGGCCGACGCGGCGTTTTTGCCCTGCCGATAAGGTGCCTGCAAAGCGGTCACGCAGGTCGGCCAGATCGAACCAGTCCCAAATCGCGTCAGGCACGGTGTTGCCGTAAACATCAGCCCAGAATGCGAGGTTTTCGCGCACGGTCAGCGCCGTTTTGATGCCGTCGGCGTGGCTGGCGTAGGCCGCTTGATCGGCGGGAAAGTCGCAGGTCCCCGCGACAGGCTCTTGCAGTCCCGCGAGCGTGCGCAAGAGTGTTGTTTTGCCGATGCCGTTAGGGCCGCGCAGGATGAGCGCTTGGCCCGCTTCCACATCAAACGACACGTTGGAGAGCACTGGCATGCCGCTGCGCTCAACAGATATGTCCCGTACCTTGAGCATGGATCAGACCGGTATCAGGGCCGCCGCGATGCGCCGCCCTTCGGACAACAAAACGTTGTAGCTGCGACAGGCGGCGGGCGATGACATGGGTTCAACGCCGATGCCTGCCTCGTCGAAAACTTCGCGAAAATTCGCAGGAAGATGGGCAATCTCGGCGCCTGTGCCGATGAAAATCACGTCAATCTCGCCTTTGAGCGCCAGCAAGGTGGCCGTGTCCTCAAAGCCGCCCCAAGCGTCTACGCCGCCCGCATGGGCCAGAAGCGCGCCATGCACAACATTGCCGCCGATCCGAAAGAAACCCGGGCCGTAGCCTTGAAACGGTTTGGCGTCCGAATAGTTGACTTCATTGAGGCGCATGGTGGCTCCTTATGCGTCGATGTCTGCGTATTGGCCTTGTGGCTTTATGGATGTGGGTGTCCAGTCGCGTTTTACGCCAAGCATCAGCACGATGTTTTTCGCGATGTAGATCGACGAATAGGTCCCCACGATAATGCCCCAAGCGATAGCAAAGACAAAGCCACGGATCACGTCGCCGCCCAAGATCAGCAAAGCGACCAGCGCCAAAAGCGTGGTGCCAGAGGTCATGATCGTGCGCGAGAGGGTCTCGTTGGCCGAGAGGTTCAACACATCAACCAGTGGCATGACCTTGTATTTGCGCAGGTTTTCACGGGCGCGGTCAAAGACAACAACGGTGTCGTTGATCGAATATCCCACAATGGTGAGCAAAGCCGCGATGATTGCGAGGTCGAATTTGATCTGGAGCAGCGCAAAGAGGCCGATTGTCAGGCCTACGTCATGTGCAAGGGCCACAACGCCACCCAAGGCGAACTGCCACTCGAACCGCAGCCAGATGTAGACAACAATCGCGGCAATCGCGCCCAGAACGGAAAGGATCGCGGTTTGGATCAGCTCACCTGATACTTTTGGTCCCACGCTTTCCACGGATGGGAACGTGAGAGTAGGATCAACGGTTTGCAGGGCTGCTTCAACATCAGTGATCGTTTGGATAGCCACGCTTTCGTCACCCTCTTGGGCTTGGATGCGGACCATGGCGACGTGTTCATTGGCAGCAAATGTTGGGTCGAACACTTCGGTGATTGTCACATCGCCCAAATTCAACGGCGCGATGGCAGCACGGTAAGCGCCGACATCGACGGCCGTTTCAGACTGCGTGCGGATTGTTGTGCCGCCCTTAAAGTCGATGCCGAAGTTGAGCCCCATTGTCAGGAACATAACAAGCGATGCGATCAACAGGACGATGGACCCGCCAAAGGTGACGCTGGCGTATTTGAAAAAGTTGATGTTGGTATCATCAGGTACGAGACGCATACGCATGGCTTAAACCTCGATTGTTTTCGGCCGCTTACGCGCGAACCAGATGACGATAAGTGAACGGGTCACAAAGACCGCCGTGAAGACCGAAGTCAAAATCCCCAGACCCAGCGTAATCGCAAAGCCGCGCACAGGGCCAGAGCCGAGCGCAAAGAGGATAAAGGCCGTGATCAGCGTGGTGATGTTACTGTCCAGAATGGCCGAAAGTGCGCGCTCGTAGCCCAGCTCGATGGCCCGTGCTGGTCCTTTGGCGGTGCGGAGTTCTTCGCGGATACGTTCGAAAATCAGCACGTTGGCGTCAACGGCCATACCCACGGTCAACACGATCCCCGCGATACCTGGCAGTGTCAGCGTACCGCCGATCAAGGAGAGAACCCCAAAGATCATCGCCATGTTGATACCAAGGGCAATCGTCGCAAAGAAACCGAACAACCCGTAGGTCAGGATCATGAAGACCACAACAAGTCCGCCACCAGCCATCGCCGCGAGTTTGCCAGAATCGATGCTGTCTTGGCCAAGCTCTGGCCCGATGGTCCGTTCCTCAAGGAAGGTCAAACCCGCAGGCAAGGCCCCTGCCCGCAACAGCACGGCGAGGTTGGTTGATTCCTCAACCGAGAAGCTGCCCGTGATGATGCCAGAGCCGCCAGCAATGTGGCTTTGAATGGTTGGCGCAGAAATCACTTCGTTATCAAGGACGATGGCAAATGGTGCGCCGATATTGTCAGCGGTATAATCACCAAACTTGCGCGCGCCTGCGACGTTGAAGCGGAAATTAACCGCAGGCCGCCCATTTTGGTCAAAAGCTGGCTGTGCGTCGGTTAGTTCTTCACCTGTGACGACCGGTGCCCGCTCAAGGATGTAAAAGGTGCCTGCTTCGTCTAAGGAAGGCACAAGCATGTTGCCTGAGCCTGCGGAGGCATTGGCGTCAGATGTGCGGCCCACGACAGGTTGGAATGTCAGCTGTGCTGTGGTCCCGATGATGTCTTTGACCTCTTGCGCAGATCCGACACCAGGCACTTGGATCAAGATACGGTCGGTGCCTTGACGCTGGATCGTTGGTTCACGCGTGCCGACTTCGTCGATACGGCGGCGCACGATTTCGAGCGATTGCTGCATGGTACGGTCATCAACGGCTGCTTTTTCCACATCCGTCATTTGGATCGTCAGGATTTGCCCGCTAAGCGTCACGTCGATGTTGTTTTGCCCAGCACCCGCAAGCGAGGCCACTGGCGTTGCCAATCCGCGCACAAGGGTCAGGGCACGGTCTGCACCTGCGGCTTCGGAAAAGCGGACGCGCAATACGTCGGCTGGACCGTCTTCGCGGGTGACAAAGCCCACGACATCACGCTCGGCGGCCAATGTATCGCGTACATCAGGCCAAAGCCCGTTCATGACAGAGGCGTAAACCTCTGTGACCTGCACTTCGGCCAGCAGATGCGCACCGCCACGCAAGTCAAGCCCAAGGTTCACAAGGTTTGACGGCAGGAAGGAAGGCCAGCTTGTGTCCTCCACCCCTGCTGAAATGGCGTCGTTATGCGCCTCAACACGGCTGTAAAATCCATTGGGCAGCGCAAGCATGATCCCAATAGCGCAGGTCAGCCAAATCAAGGCCTGCTTAAACGGTGAAATAGTCAGCATAACGGCGCGCCTCTCTGGCGAAAATTAGGACTTCGCAGGCTCGGTCTTGTTCACGACGGTCGCGATTGTGGAGCGGATCACGCGCACATTCACGCCAGCGGCGATCTCGACTTCAACTTCGTTGCTGTCGTCTTTGACCTTGGTCACTTTGCCCATGACGCCGCCTTGCGTGATGATCTGGTCACCACGGCGCAATGCCGCCACCATCATCTGGTGTTCTTTCAGCTTTTTCTGCTGAGGACGGATCAAAAGGAAATACATGATACCGAAAATCAGGATCAGTGGGACGAGGGATTGAAAGCCTTGCATGGTGGGTCCTTAGTCTAAGAGTGGCAGCCCGAAGTTGAGCGTCAAAGTCGCGGCACATTATGTCTGCGCCCGTGGAATGGCAACAGGCCCACCCTGCATTAAGAGGTTCACAGGGCCTATAGTTTACGGCATATGGGGACACATCCATATTTTGCAAACCAAAGGACCAAACCAATGCATGATATTCGCATGATCCGTGACAACCCTGCTGCTTTTGATGCAGCCCTGTCTCGCCGTGGGATCGCTGGTTTGTCCTCGCAGATTCTGACCCTCGATGAAGAACGCCGCGCCAAGATTTTGGCAGCCGAAACGGCCCAAGCCGATGCCAATGCGGCGGCCAAGCAGGTTGGGGCTGCCAAAGCGTCAGGTGACGAGGCCGAGTTTGAACGTCTGCGCGCCCTTGTGGCCACCAAGAAAGCCGAGATCGCCGCGTTGAACGAAGAGGCAAAGGCCGCTGATGTCACGCTGAACGATCTGATGCTGACGATCCCGAACTTGCCCTATGACGATGTGCCAATGGGTGCCGACGAGGCCGAAAACGTTGAGCTGAAAAAGCAGGGCACGCCAAAGACGTTTGATTTTAAGGCTCTTGAGCACTTTGAAATTCCTTCGGTCGTGCCCGGCATGGACTTTGAAACCGCTGCCAAACTGTCAGGCAGTCGCTTTGTGCTGCTCTCTGGCGCTGTCGCCCGCGTTCACCGTGCGCTGGCGCAGTTCATGCTCGACACCCATGTCGAAGAAAACGATCTGATCGAGACCAACACGCCTGTGATGGTGCGCGAAGAGATGATGTATGGCACGGGTCAATTGCCGAAATTCGGCGAGGACAGCTATCAGACCACAAACGGTTGGTGGCTTATCCCGACGGCTGAGGTGACGCTGACCAACATCGTAAACAACGCGACACTTGATGAGGCCGCACTCCCCCGCCGTTTTGCAGCACACACGCTGTGCTTCCGCTCCGAGGCGGGCTCTGCGGGCCGTGATACGTCGGGCATGTTGCGCCAACACCAGTTTGAAAAGGTCGAGATGGTGACGATTTGCCATCCTGATACGTCTGACGCCGAGCACCTGCGTATGACCGCCTGTGCCGAGGGTATTTTGGAAAAGCTGAATCTGCCCTACCGCACTGTCATTCTTTGCACAGGCGACATGGGTGCCGGCGCGCGCCGCACGCACGATATCGAAGTGTGGTTACCCGGCCAGAACGCCTACCGCGAGATTTCGTCGATTTCGACCTGTGGCGACTATCAAGCCCGCCGCATGAATGCGCGGTTTAAGCCAACCGAAGGCGGCAAGCCTGAGTTCTTGCACACGCTCAACGGCTCTGGCCTTGCGGTAGGTCGCTGCCTGATTGCGGTGCTTGAGAACGGTCAGCAAGCGGACGGCTCTGTTGCTCTTCCAGAAGTGCTGCATCCTTACCTGCGCGGCAAGACAACCATAAACGCAAGCGGTAAGCTCGTTTAAAACCTGCGCGATCTGGGCCGCATATACGTGTCCAGATCGTGCGTCGCCCCGCGATCCCGCGCGATCATAAACGCTCGCAAGTCCCCCCATTCTTTGTCGTTCAGCGCATAAAGCTGATGCAAAATGCGACCCAAGGCGGCTGGTCGGTATGATCGTTCATCTTGGAAACGGTCCAGAGCGGCGAGCGACAGGTCCGAGATGTCAGTCGGCCCCGCCCGATCCTGTGTCACCAGCCCCAGCAGTAATGCGGAAAGGCCGATGGGGCCGAATTTAGAGATGGTTGGTTCCATGATATCGAAGCGGTGCGCCTGACGGTCAAAATCTTCCCAATTGAGCGCGAGCCCTGCGTCCTCGGCCCCCATTGCAACCCAATGCATCGCGATTGACGACAGACCGATTCGACTGCCGCCGCCACCGACAGAGCCGTGATCGCCCGCAAACCATTGCTGCAAATAGGCAGGCGCTTTTTGGGGGCCGTCGGTGTCAAAGCGGGCATTCAGATTGGCCAAATTGGACCATAGATGCGGTGGGAATGTTTTGCGCCGTTCATCCAAGGCCACCGCGTGGCGTGCTGACAAGACGGAAGATGAAAGCATCGTGTCGTGGAATTGATATTGCGCGTTGAACCGATCCGCGAATGGCAGGAAAGCGGGCAAGCCAAGTGCGCCCACAGTATCCCAAACCCCGAAATACGGCAGCGTGAGTTGGATGGCGGTTTGATCCCCCATCTTGCGCCGCCAGTTAAATTCCGCGCGGCTGGTCGCTGTGTCAGGTGCAAAATCGGCGCGGAATGCATAGCTATGCGGATGTTCTGGATGGGTTTCGGGGGCGCGGCTGACATAACGCGCAACGGCCTCAGGGATACGGCCAAGGTGGCTGCGCGGTGCAATCCCACAAGACCTGATCATGCCAGCTAAGGATCGGGCCGCAAACGCCCCCCTTGAAAACCCAAAGATATAGACCTCGTCTCCCTGCTCGTAGGCGATCACTAAATTGCGGTAAGTTTCCGCGATAATATCGAGCAAACCCCAGCCGAGTGAGCCGCCAAAAACGCGGTCGAGCTTGCGCCCAAGCGCGGTATTACCGCGCCCAGACCCAACACCGGGTGAATAGATGACCAACTGCGGGGTATCGGTTTTGCGGTCAAAATGCTTAACGCAGCGCGACAGGCGCACAACATTTGTGGGGTTTTGTGAGTCGGTTCGATTAAACGTGCCGTCGATAAATATGGCAATCCGTTTCATATCAATGGTTCCTAAATACGCTTAGGGTCACGAGTTACTGCCCTAACGTCAAGTACGCTTTTCCTGAGCCGCAACTGAACCAAACCCAGTTCTCATGCGTAATAAGGATATGAAAAACACACATGTATGGCTCACGCTTATCCTCACCGCGACGTTTGTCGTCTCCCCCGCCTTTACCAATCCCTTTATGGGCTTCACCGCGGACCAGTTGCCCTATCCGCAGATCGATCCGCCTGTGCAGCCCGCGGGGTATGCCTTTGCGATCTGGGGGCTGATCTATAGCTGGCTGGTTGTGTCGGCTGTGTTTGGCGTTTGGAAGCGCCGCAGCGATGCCGCATGGGATCATGTACGCGCACCATTGATAATCAGCCTTGCCGTTGGCACACCATGGCTTGCGATTGCGAACGCTTCGGCCGTTTGGGCGACGATCACAATTTTCATCATGGCGGCGGCGGCCATTGTGGCCCTGATCCGCGCACCAAAGGTGGACGGCTGGTGGTTGCAGGCCCCTGTGGGCATCTATGCGGGCTGGCTGACGGCAGCCTCCTTCGTGTCACTGGGCAGCACGGCGGCAGGATATGGTATCGCCTTGGGGAGCCTTGGATGGGCTTACCTTGCAATCATCTTGGCGCTTGGGGTTACTTTGGCCGTGATTGCCCGCAAGCCTACAGCCCCCGAATACGGGATAACGGTGATCTGGGCGCTGATCGGGATTATTGTCGCCAATCTGAGTGGCGCGGTTGGCGTGATGATTCTTGCCGCAGCAGGAATCATCGTGGTGGCTGGGGCGACGTGGAAAGCACGCAGCCCCGCCTGATTTATTTCTCGGTAGGCGTCTTTTTGATATGTTTCGACAGGCGGCCTGTCTGCTTTTTCTTCTTGTCTTTGTAAGGGTTTTTATCCCCTTGGTCGCGCAATGTCAGGCGGATCGGTGTGCCCGGCATGTCGAAATCTTCGCGTAGACCGTTGACCAGATAGCGTGTGTAGCTGGCTGGAACGAGTTCTGGGAAGGACGACATCACGATAAAGCCCGGCGGACGGGTCTTCACTTGGGTCGCGTAACGCATTTTAATCCGACGACCACCTGGTGCGGGCGGCGGGTGCTGCTCCAGCATCCCTGTGAGCCAGCGGTTGAGCTGGGCTGTGGTGATGCGACGGTTCCAGACCTCATGGGCCTTCATGATCGCCTCTTGCAAACGGTCGAGGCCTTTGCCTGTCTTGGCTGACACAGTGACCAGAGGCGCACCTTTAAGCTGCGGTAAAAGACGCGCGAATTCTTCTTTGAGTTCTTTGAGTTTGTCTTGCTTCTCGGTCTCAACGTCCCATTTGTTCACGGCAATAACCACGGCGCGACCTTCACGCTCGGCCAGATCGGCGAGGCGCAAATCTTGTTGTTCAAAGGGAATTTCAACGTCGAGCAGGATCACCACGACTTCGGCGAACTTCACCGCACGCAGGCCGTCAGAAACTGATAGCTTCTCCAACTTCTCGTGGATTTTCGCCTTACGACGTATACCAGCGGTATCGAAAATCCGCATCGGGACGCCTTCCCAGTCCTTTTGGACCGAAATCGCATCACGTGTAATGCCAGCCTCAGGGCCAGTCAAAAGACGCTCTTCGCCGAGGATTTTGTTGATCAGCGTAGATTTACCCGCGTTCGGGCGGCCACACACGGCGATTTGCAGCGGCTTTTCTTTGGTCGGAATGCGCGGTGCATCCTCATCATCTTCGCCCACATCCACATCTGTTTCAGGCGCATCCGCTTTGGCACGCTCTTCAAAGGCGTCGGCCAATGGCATCAGCAGGTGGTAAAGCTCATCCATGCCCTCGCCGTGTTCCGCAGACAGGCGCACTGGTTCGCCAAGGCCAAGCGAGAAAGCTTCCAAGTAGCCCGCCTCGCCTGCCCGACCCTCGGATTTATTGGCGGCAATAATAACGTTGGCGTTTTTCTTGCGCAGGATGTCAGCAAAAACCTGATCGGTTGGGGTCACACCAACGCGGGCATCAATCATGAACAGGCAAACATCGGCCATCTCAACGGCACGTTCTGTCAGGCGGCGCATACGGCCTTGAAGGCTGTCGTCCATCGCATCTTCAAGACCCGCGCTGTCGATCACAGTGAATCGCAGGTCACCCAGACGTGCGGCACCTTCGCGCAAATCGCGAGTCACACCGGGTTGGTCATCGACAAGAGCCAGCTTCTTGCCAACCAATCGATTGAAAAGCGTGGATTTGCCAACATTTGGGCGTCCCACGACGGCAAGGGTAAATGACATTGTTCAGGCTCCTGACGGGTTCAAACGCAGCCGTTACACCATATCCGCGTTAACGGAAAGCCAGCAGTTGACCTGATTTCGAGATGACGTAGAGTGTATCGCCCGCAACAACGGGGCTGGAGGCCGCACCACTGGGGATTTGCACTGCACCAATGAGCACGCCAGAGGCGGGATCATAGCTGCGCAAATTGCCGTCAGACGAGGCCACGATCAAGCGCCCACCCGCCAAAATAGGGCCGAAATGCGCGGCGATGGGTTGTTGACGGCGGCTTTTGGTGTCTTCTGCAACGGGTAGCTGCACACGCCAAACAGGCGCACCAGTGGCGGCATCAAGGCGCACAAGTTCGCTAAGGTCATTCACAAGGAAAACCGCGTTGCCAGCAGGCCAAACAGGACCAAGCGTGCCTTCAGGGGCTGTCCAGATGCGTTCGCCGTCAAACAAATTAAGCGCAGCGACCTGACCGCCAAAATTGCCGACATAGACGCGATCACCCACAATCACGGGATCGCCAGAAATATCGTCGATTGCAGCGGATGCTTGGCCCAAGCGACCACCAGAGATCACGGCAGTCCAGCGCTGAATGCCGCCCTGCCGGAATGTTGCGATGACTTCGCCAGATGGGAACGGGAAGACTGCGATATCAGAGGTCGCCGCCACGCCTGCCCCGCCGCCGAAATTTGCAACCGTCGGTGTGGCCGAAAGCTGCCATTGGATACGGCCAGTCGCCACATCAAGCGCCCATGCGGCGCTATTGCGGGCCACAACGTAGACAAGGTCGCCGCGCACCGTTGGCGCAGAGGTGCCCGGCGCATCAAGGTCTTGGGTCCAGATTTCACGGCCCGTTGCGGCATCCAGCACGGTCAGCTCGCCGTAGCCAGTCGTTGCAAACACTTTGCCCGCACTCACAGACACACCGCCGCCTGACATCAGGGTCGTGCGTGGGCGTCTTGGTTTCAGGTTGGTCGCCCAGATTGCCGCGCCAGAGGTCGAGGTCGCCACAACATTTGCTGCCGCATCAAGGGTATAGATGACATTGCCAGCCACAACAGGCTCTGCGGTGATCCGCGCGCGGCGACTGTCACCTGCCCCGATATCAGCGGCAAATACGAGAGAAAGGGTTGTGCCCAATGCAGGGTTGCTGATCTGGTGATCTGGTCCGCCGTTGCGGTGGGTCCAATCGGCGTTCACACGCGGGGCTG
>Ga0115553_1001188_pt1 | contig 16395 bp, 10 predicted proteins | sample COGITO_mtgs_1103_2_FD_87284 | JGI IMG/M metagenome (GOLD analysis project Ga0115553, IMG submission 87284) | Pelagic marine microbial communities from North Sea - COGITO_mtgs_110331 | ecosystem: Environmental > Aquatic > Marine > Epipelagic | place: Germany:Helgoland, sampling site Kabeltonne... | reverse complement strand
GTAAACGACGACGAGAACAGCAGTTGTTGTTGTTGTTGTCGTTGTTCTCTCCTCGCCAGCGCTCGAAGAAGGACACGAAACGCGCTCATTTTTTTTCCCTCTGACGACGACGACGAAAGAGTTTTTGTCCAAAACAGACGAGACGAAAATTCTCTAAAAAAGTATTTAGGGTCAAACCCTAATAAAGACTTGAAAAATCTCTGGTCGTTTGCCACGTGGGTCCGCGCACGAAAGAAGAAGATTATCCAAACGCGATTGAAGATCATCCAATCGCGTCATAAAGAAGACACACCAACAACACACTTTGTTTATTCTTAGTAATCAAAATGTCCTCCACAACTGCAATGATGATGCAAACGACGACGAAAGCTGTCGTCGTTTCTTCGGTGAACAAGTCCGCGAAAAGAGCGCAATCCGTGCGAACGAAAGCGTTGGCGACGCCGTATCGGTACCCGGAGCAAGGATTTACGGATGAAGTCGTGGAAGAAGTCATCGCGGCGTTCCCGGATAAAGGGATCGCGTCGAACTTGGAAGGGATGATCTTGTTCGCGGCGGATGGGTACGATGTTTTGGACGTTCGATCGGACGCGGAGATTGAGTTTGTCGGGAACTTTCCGACCGCGAGAAAGAACAAGGAAGTTGGGGTGCGATTTCATTGCATTCCGTTGATTAACGCGGTGAGAAAGTACGACTCGGAAGTCGGGGCGAAGGTGTACGTGCAATCGAAGAACGAATCGTTCAAAGAGAAGATCGAACAGACGTTTCCGGACAAGGAGGCAAAGATTATCATCACGTGCTCTGACAGCAGAGACCGCGCGATTCAAGCGTTGGAGTTGCTCGACGAGTGGGGATACGTGAACATCGTCGGTCTCAAAGGCGGCTACAACATGTGGAACCGTCAATGGGATCAAAACATGAGAAGACGCAACTTGCCGGGTAACTTCAAGGAAGAGTTTTCTCACGGTGCGGAAGGTATGGGGGTGCACGGCACCGGGGCGTCGTTCCAAAACCAAGATGCGTTCCAATACGCAGACTGGAAAGACTCGACAAAGTGGATGGAATGGACGAGTGGTACGATTCCGGCCGACGAATAAATCTTCGAATAAATTAATATTGTCTCTGTTCCTCGTCACCTGCTCGTTTAATACCATATACAATTACACATTTCTATAAACTTATTACATTCATTTATTATACATTTACTATCTATCGTCTATCGCCTTTTTATACATTATACTATCATCGTCTAATAATCAAGTCGTCCGAGTCGTCCGAGGAGGACGACGCGGAGGATGGCGTCCGAAGTTGGTCGTTTATCCAATCCGCTAATTTCTCCTCTTCCGGGTCATTAGAATCAATAACATCGATATCTCCAGTTAACATGCCGAAATTGGCGATGCCGGTGAACCTGCCCCATTCGGAAGTGCGCATTCTTCGAGATTTACAAGCGCCGACGCCTCGTAAGATGCACTCGTGCTCGTACACTTCGAGGTACCCATACGACGTTCCGCAGTCAGCTTCTAACATTGCCTCTATTGTTACATAATGCACGTTACCTCTTTGTATGTACCCCCCAGGGTGGTCGTGACCTGCTACACAGACTTTCACCGTTTCCGACTTGGATTCAAAATAACTACTAATCACGTCCGCGTTCCAAGCGACCATGCCTTCTCTCGCAGAACCGGGCGCTAATGCGTTGTGCGAACACACGATGACTTTTTTCCCTTCCTTTTCGGCTAAGTCGACTTGCTCCTTCAACCAATTAAATTGTACACTCGCAATACCACCCGACCACGGCTTTGCGTTTCTTTTCTTAAACTCCTCCGTCTTGGACGCGAGCCACGCGTGTCCTTCTTTCCACGCCTCGCTGTTCTCGTCCACATACCTCGGATTCATATCGGTGGTATCTAAACAAAGCAAAACCCAATTCCGGGGTAATTCTACTTTATAATAATCATCCTCTCCGAAGTTCATTTTCTGTTTAAACACCTCTCTGGTGACCGCCATGTCGTGATTCCCGAGCACCGACACCAGTTTCAAATCTTTCGTTAAACTCTTCTCCGTAATCTCAACCATCTCGTTAAACTCTTTCACGTTCCTCGCTTTCACCTCTTCGGACCAACTCGACGCATCTCGGAAATATAAGTTCTCGGCGCTATCCTCGTTGTACCCGTCGTACAAATCTCCCAAATTAATCACGCACGCGAGCGCGTGCGCGTTTTCGCTAAACTCGTTCAAGCAGTTTTTCAGTCTCTCCTTCGCGTCTCGGAAATATTTATTCCGTTCGCCGTACGTGCCGTTCTCTTTATCCGCGTATTGCGCGTCCGCGAATACGCCGAGCGTAAATAGAGGTTTCTTGTGCACGGATTCGAGTCGACTGGACGCGCCCAGCGATTGGTTCGACGGTTGGCGATAGGAGGAGGAGGAGGAGGAGGAGGAGGAGTCTTTGTTTATTCCATCGACATCTTCTTCCCCGAACGAGGAGGAAGCTTTCACCAAAATCACTCGTTTCCATCCTCCTTTTCCTCCTCTTCCTCCCGCGTTTTGCCTCGTCGTCGTCGTTTTTCTCGTGCTCTTAATCGTAATCCTCGTCCTCGTCGTCGTCGTCGGTAGAAAGAAGGACGACATCATCACGCTTTTGATGAAGATGATGATGATGATGCTTTCAAAAAATGAAGACTTTTCCCCGTTGGAATGGTTTGAAAAGTGCGAAGTTCTTTTCGGCACTTTCACGCGCGCAAAGAAAGCGCGCATCATCAAAAGCGACGAGAGAGACTTTAATCGCGTCACCACGATGAGACGCGAGAGATAGAGAGAGAGAGAGAGTGAAAAACCAGCATCATGTGGGGAGGCACTGACACGAATAATAATACGAGTAATAACAATACGAGTACTAGTAATAACAACAACTCGCAATGGAATCAATTCGGTGGATTCAATCAAAACAATCAACAACAGAACGCGAACGCTCCTTCTCCGTTTGGGATCGCAACGACCCCCGCGAATAACAACACGAACAACGCGACGACGTCGACGACGACGGCGGCGGGAGGTGGAGGTTTCAACAGCAGTCCTTTTGGTGGTTTCAATCAACAACCTCAACAACAGCAGCAGCAGCCAGGAATAGGAATAGGAATAGGCGGAGGATTTAATGCACCTTCTTTGTCGTCTCCGTTTGGGGCTTCTGCGAGTGTGAATGCGAACAACAGTCCTTTTGGTGGTAGCGGCGGTGGAGGTACCGCGACTGGTTTTGGAAGCGCGAGTTCCGGTTTCGGTATTCCCGTCGCGACGACGACGACGACTGCGGGAGCGGTGCCAGCGTCTCCGTTTGGAGGAGGGTTTGGAACGACGGGTGGAGGAGGAGCCGGCGGATTTGGATCGTTGAATATGCAGAATGCGAATAACAACACCAATAGTTCGTTTGGAAATACTACCACTACTGCCGCTGCTAGTACTACGCCTTTTGGTGGTGGAAGCGGCGGTCTTGGATCCACATTTGGGGGAGGAAGCGGACCTGCTACGACTACTGCGAACAATAACTCGCCGTTCGCCGCAAATCCATCGCCGTTTAGCTCGATACCGTCATCTGTTCCTGCTAATACAAGCAGCAATCCGTTCGGAAGTGGAGGTGCGAATGCGAATACGAGTGGACTCTTTGGCGCGCCGGCGTCGAAACTGGCTCAGCAAAATTTGAACGTGAACGCGTCTCCATTTGCTCCCGCGACGGCAATGCCGTCTCCGTTCGCTCCGTCTTTGTCGACACCATTCGGTGGTGGAAACGCAGCCGCTACGAAACTAGGAGGAGAGAAGAAGGAAGCGCAAACACAGAACCAATCCACTTTCGGAGGAGGATTAATGGGTGGCGGAAGCTTTAACGACGTGAAAACGACGGCGTCGGGATTGAAAATTCCAACGCCCCGGACACAGATTGGTGGTGATGGTGGTGGTCTTGCTGCTACTGGAATAGCACCGGCTGCTACTGCAACGCCTTCATTTTCCCCTTTCCTTAGCGGCGGAGGCACAAAAGCATCCGCACCTCCCTTACCGAAGACTGCACCTTTCGGTGGCGGCATGCAAGGATCGTCTCTTTTTGGGAAAACGCCACCTCCAAAGCAACAGATGAAGATGACGGCTTCCGCGATTGACGATTTCGGGGATGACTTACACAAAGCGACGTCCGAAAGGCACATCACGGGCACGTGTAACGAAATGTGTCCAACATCCGAGCTTCAACGACGGAGCGAAGAAGGCGACTTGGAACTTTTCGAGCGCGTGGATGGATCGAATAGAAATAAAACGTCCGTCGGTTTGTGTTGCAAAAAGTACACGCGCATTGTAGACGGCGTACAACCAGACATGGTGAGAACTAAATTTGGTTTGGCGAAAACAATGACGCATCTGTGGCGTATTCTCGATGAAAGACCCGAAGCGTTTGTCGTAAAATCAAAGTTTCTTTGGGATCGTTTGCGCTCTGTTCGACAAGATTTAAGTTTGCAGCAAATGTACGACGCGTTCGCCGCGAGCGCTTTGCAACAGATGGTCCGCTACGCGATAATTTCTGAGCACGAATTATGCGAGGACGCAGCGACGGCAATATCTCCTGACGGTCACAATTCGCATTTGAACGTCGAGCAACTCACGAAGACGTTGACGACGTTGCGTCACATATACGATGACCATCGCGCAAAGCAGCAAGCGTTACCGCTCGATCACGAGGCTGAAATGTTTGCGTTGCAACTGTTGTTGCGCATTGACTCTCACGGAAGATATTCCGTGTCCACGCATGAAATGCTCGGCGATTTAAGATCGGCCAGAAATGCGATATTAAATCACGCATTGGTCAATTTTGCTTTAGAATGCAGAAGCGCGTACATCGACGTGAACTGCGCGAAATTTTTCAAGTTGGTCGAGAAAGCAAATTACGTACAAAAGTGCGTTCTGCACAAGTATTTCGTCAAAATGCGTTCTAAAACGCTCGAAAGGTTCAACCAGAGCATGGCAAAAGGTCCGTTCCCAATCAAAGAGCTCGCGCGGATTTTCCGTGCGAGCGAAACGGAAACGGAGGCCTTGTGTTTGCATCACGGTCTGAGCGTTGTTCTGCATCGAGAGGACGGGAAGTGTGTCGAGTTTCGCACAACGACGTTTTCGCATCCAAGCGAAGATTTCGAGACGAAAAAGTCGCCCCTCGTGAGAACGAATATCAATCACAAATATCGACAGTTTATCGTTAGACACGATGAAATTGCTTCGGAAGGTAAGGTTACGGAGCAACTGCCGGTTGGGCAACAGCAGCAGTTACAGCAGCAGCAGCAGCAGCAGCAGCAGTTACAGCAGCAGCAGCAGCAACAACAATTTCCCGAGCTTACAAAGAAACAAAAAGAAGCGCAAGAACTGCGAGAGAAGATCCAAAGAGTCGAAGCGGAACAAAAACGCGCGAAAGCTGCAATTGAAGCGAAGAAGGCAGAGGAAGCCCGCCTGGCGCTCGAGGCAACGAAGCGCGAAGAAGAAGCTCGCGCAAAGGCTGAAGCAGAACGCAAAGAGAAAGAACGCATAGAAAAAGAACGCAAAGAAAAAGAAGCACAATTGAGACGAAAACAAGAAGAAGAGCGCATTCATCTCGAAAAGGAGCGAGCTGAGAAAGAGCGCGCCGAGAAGGAAGCAGCGGCGAAGAAACGCGAGGAAGAGATTCGGGAGCGCGAAGAAAAGCTTGAACGCGAGTATCGAGAAAAGCTGGAGCGCGAGCGTCAAGAGAAGGAACGAATACGTCTGGAAGCTGAAAGAGCTGAACAGTTACGTTTAGAAGAAGAACGGAAGAGGCGCGAAGAGGCAAGACGTCAAGCTGAACTGGCGCGAAGGAAAGCCGAGGAAGAACGCAAAGAGAGAGAACGATTGGAAGCGATTCGATTGCGCCGATTTCGGAAGAATCGAAAAGCGATTTTACAACTGTTCTTGTGGCGTTGGCGAACAAGAAAAGACGAGAGAATCGCGACGAGGAGGAAAGAGAAAGCCTTGTCCATGATGTCATCGTCACCTTCGACGTTTGCCTCTCCAACCTTTTACACTCAACAGAAGCAGCAAGCTCCGGCGAACGACGATCTGCGTAACTTGCTCAAGAAAAGAAACGTTGAGTCGTCGATACCGACGGAAACAAGAAGCAAGAGAGAAGAAAAAGATGGAGCGTACTTTCGCGCGCTCGCAATACAAACGACGACGCTCGTTGACGTCTCTTCCTCGTTCGCGAGACCGCTCGATGTGCCGAAAATTTTAGAATCCACTCGCGCGTTTGCCGCACCCGGAAAAGGAGAAGCGAGACAGACGCGCATTTGGAAATTAGTTCTGTGTAGTGGTGCGGAATACGAACCTCCTTCTGTACACAGAGGTACGAGATCACCAAATGCTGTTGCCGTCGCGGCTTGGTTGCGCGCAAAATTATCCAAAAGCGCGGCGGCAACGAACAAAAGTAGCGAAGAAGAAGGCACAGTTCTAGCGTCGTACGCGTCAAAGCTTTCAATGCGAGAGCCGTTTCACTGGATAATTATCAGAGACATTCCGGGTAAATCTTGGACGCCACGTTCGCAACAAGACGAAGAAATGGAAGAGCAAAAGTACGAGGAACAAGTCGCCGGTCTCTCCGCCGGCTGCTTTGTTCTCGATTGCTCGTCTTTATACGAAAATCCGCGAACGAAAATGAAGGAAATTTCGAGAAACGAAGTGCATCGATTGAAACGTTTCGCCGCCGTGACAAAGCGTGGAAATGCACCACTTTTAGTCATCGCTGCGTCAAGTAAAGATCACAGCACAAGTTCATCCAAGAAATTGATCGAAAAAGCGTTCAGAGAGGCGGGAGTTCCATCGTCAGCGTTGATTATGCGCGTGGACGATGCGTTGGCGCGCTTTTCCTCGGCGGCGGCGTCCGGAGGAGAGGAATCTACGATGGAGAAGAAAGACGCCGCGTTCATTGAAAAAATCAATCGCGAACTCGAGAACCAGATCAAAAGATGCGGAAAGGCGTTCACCGGTATTCCAAATCGCGTGGAAACTTCGCTCGCGGAAGTGCTCGAACACGAATTTGCCCCCGTCGCGACCGATTTCGAACGAAAAGTATTGGCAGATTCTTCAAACGCACGAGACGCTGGGGAGAATCCTCCCTCCTTGACGGACTTCAAAATCGTCGTCGATTGTTTCAACGAAGCCATCGATAACGTGAAGAGAAAAATTCGAGAGGCGTGCGAGGAAGATAACGATTTCTGGCCGTACGTCGAGTTATCGGGCGCGTACGCGAACGAAGAGAAGAGAATATTCTTTGAGAATGTCCCTGATCCGCTTTGGCGTAAAGATGTGCCGTATTTGATCGACCAACTCGAAAGGGCAAAACTTCCGCGACCGCCGGTGGATTCGTCGGAAAACAACAAAAACTTTTTTGAAACCTTATCTCGATACGTTTCAGTGTTGGAAGACTCGGAATTCATCGGCGCCGCGCGACGACATCTCCAACGCGCTGGATTTGATTGCGTGCGAACGGCGCTTTCGCTGTGTGAATCGCGAGCGCTCACTTTGCACGCGAGCACGTCTGATGTGAAAGCGTACGTCCGAGACGACGCGTATACGCACTCGTTGCTTTCCTTGAGTAGTAAGAAACGTACGAACGAAATTGGAAGGAGTACTATGAAGAAACGTAGGCAAAGTCCTCTCTCGTATTTATCTCCAACGCGGTCGGCTGGATATCCATCAATCTCTTTGCACTTCCCCACAACTGCTGGCGAAATCGAAGAAGAAGAAAGATTTCCTCACATAATCAATAACCATCATCACGACGACGACGACGACGACGACGACGACAATACTCTCATCGACGAGCGCGACGAAGATAATCGAGAAACCGCCGAAGAAAACGCGCTTCGGAATCTGGTTCGCGCCGAAGTCGCCGCCGCGGACGCCTTCGAGCGATCCTTCGCGATGCCAAAGAAAAAGCCGCGATTACACGCAGACGCCGTCCAAGACTTTACAGAAAAGCTAAGCGAAGAGTTGCACGCAGAGGCAAAGCTCAGAGCGCTCTTTTCGTGAGACAAAGTCGAGAGATTTTAATAGAGAAACGTCGATAGTATTTTATAGCCGCATAGACGAATTTTAGAACGAATGCTTTCCTTTTTGGAAAAGCACGACATAAAAAAAGGCAAACACTCGCGGACCTTTCTTGGGCGGAAAAAGGTTTCATCGCAGACAGACACTCGCTCGAAGTTTTCTCGCTCGAGGAAGTCGCGGTTTTGTGCGCTCTCCTCCTCGCGCGAAGGAATTTAGTATTGGTTTCAGTCGCAACTCTCTCTCTCTCTTTTCTCCAATCCGCCGCCCCCAGAACGGGAGAAACCAAAATGGGATTCTCGAACGCCGCCGCCGCCACCGCTGCCACCACCCCCACCACCACCGTATCTATCGAGAATCAAAAATACCAAGGCATAGACGTCCACTCGTTCGGCATGCGCATCCTCAAAAAGCAAGGCTGGCGAGAAGGTACCGGTTTAGGCCCGAACAAGAGCGGATTGAAGAAACATTTACACGCGTCGAGACGAGAACACAACAGCGGGTTAGGGACGGACAGGAGAGATACCACCGGCGTCGTCGGCGCGGATTGGACCAGGAACGCGAAGAATTTTGATGCCGTTTTGAAAGGACTGGAAGATTACACGAAGAAAGAAGACTTTGACGAGGATGACGAGGATGGGAGTAAAGGAGGAGGAGGAGACAAAAAGAAAGACAAGAAGGAAAAGAAGAAGAAGCGGAAGAAAGAGGAGGAGGAGAAAGCAGAAGAAGACGTTCCGGAACGACCGAGGAGTGCGGTTGGACACGCGGGGAGATATCATAAACGAGAGCGGGAGAAAATGCGGGAGTATAGCTACGACGATTTGAACGCGATTTTAGGCGGCGGAGCGTTTGGCGGCTTGGAAGAAGTGAGAGCGAATCACGATTCAGACGACGATAGGAAAGATAGCGATGCGAGCAACGATAGAAAAAAAGTAGATGATGACGTTATTAGGAAGAAAGATGACGACGACGACGATGGAAAGAGGAAAAAGAAGAAATCGTCGAAGAAGGAGAAGAAGAATAAAAAGAGTGATGGTAGTAAAAAGAGCGACAAAGAAGGTTCGCCTTCGGACGAAATGATGACGACAAAGTTTACGTTTCCTCCGAAACCGAGAGATTGGTGGGGACATGCGTTTGGGTTTTGTCAAGAAGGATGCGGGAAAGACAGCGACGGGTATAACGCGACAGGTAATAACGACGCGATGAACGAAAACAAAGACAAACTCGGCTTTACCGAAGACGAGCAAATCGAACTCTTCGAACGGGCGCACCTCACCGCGACGACGAAATCCTCGCACAGAGGTCTCGGACTCAGCAGCTCTGGGAAAGAAGTCGGTCACGATTTCGAAGGCACAAAAGTCGCGCTCGACCACGACGTCGTCCCCGAAGACGACGAGGACGAGAGGAAAGCAAAAAAAGCGCCTTGGTCTTCGCTCGCCAAGAAACTCTTAAAGAAGAGCGGAAACGACGGTAAACTCGACGCCGACGCGTTCTGGCAAAAGCTCATGAAGAAAGCCTTAGACGGAAACAAACCGGAAAACGCGACCGTTTGGGACGACGCCATGCGATGGACGATTCGGAGAGACGGGAAATTCATCGTCGGTTACGATTTCGTCACCTTGTGTAAATAGTACGCAACTAGACTAAATACTACTAGACATACAATATTCCGCCCTCTCTTTACAATATACTACACACCCACTCGTTTTTACACTCCATGCACACGACTAAAACCTTGCTCTCAGCATCAGCGTTCCCCCACGTCTCCGCTTTCCTCACGTCCCTCGCGTCGCTCAGGTGTATAAACTTCGTCTTTCGCCCTTTACACTCTGGACAGGTATAACTCTCGCTCTCGATGCCATCCGCAAACACCGCCCGTTCCTTTCGTTTATCCATTTTTACTCGCATTTGCTCGACTTTCGTTTTCATCTCGTCCGTCATGAATTCCTCGTCGTGCATTTGGAGCACATCGTATGGCTGTATCCTTCCAGAAAGTACGTCCTTTTGCACGCTTTCGTTCCGCTTAAAATTTGCGCACAAGAATCGGATTTTAGATTTATACTGAACTTCACTGACGTTGTGAAACACCGCACTTTCGATCGCCGTCGCCACGTCGAGCAAAGGCGTTTCGTCCTTTAAGCTTTCGCCGAGCATCACGATCGAGTCGCTTCGGATGTCTTCGTCCTCATTTATCATATAGTTTCTCTCTCTTTTAAGAGCACTTCACTTTGGGGAAAAGCAGTTCACTTTTGCTCTCTGAAAGAGAGAGAGAGAGAGGATGGAACAAAACACGACCGCGAGTGGTGGTAGTAGTAGTAATAACAGTACTACTGGTAGCGATTTTGCGTCGTCGGAAGCTCGAGCGCGTTCCTCCGCGCTCGCGTCTTCTTCTTCTTCGTCGTCGTCGAACAAATCCGATTCCAGCGCGGGGAACGAAACGAAGAACAACAAGGCGACGACGGTAACGACGACGACAGAAACGCCTCGCGATACGAATCATCATCAATCGAAGAAAACGCTCCCAGCGAGAACGCTGCTCGGTTTAACCGTTTCCGGCGTCTGCGCCGGCGTATTCGTGGAAACTTTGTTCTACCCTTTGGATACCATCAAAACGCGTTTGCAAGCCGCTCGAGGAGGAGGAGGAGGAGGAGGAGGAGGCAACGCGAATCTCTTCAAAGGCGTGTTCAACGGATTATCGAAGAACATCGCCGGGTGCGTGCCAGCCACGGCCTTGTTTTTCCTCGCGTACGAACCTACGAAGCGATATTTAGAGCGAACGTTACCGCCGGAGCAAAATTACGCGGCGATGTTCGCCGCCGGCGCGACCGGGTGTTTGGCGTCGAGTATCGTGAGAGTGCCGACGGAAGTGATCAAGACGAGAGCGCAAACTGGGAATAAAGTGCAAAGTTTAGGAGGGATTTTACGGGCAAGCGGTATCACCGGGTTGTTTGTCGGATACGGGTCGTTTTTAATTCGGGATTTACCGTTCGATGCCATCGAATTTAGTTTATACGAAGAGGCGAAGATTTCCTACGCCAAGTGGCGAGGACGGACGCCGAGCGAAGTCAGTCGCGCGGAGGCGACAATTTTAGGCGCCACCGCAGGGGGCATCACTGGATTCGTCACCACGCCGTTAGACGTCATCAAAACCAGGTTGATGACGGATACGTGCACGATCAGCCCGCTCAAAGGCGTCGTGGATTGCGGCACGAGAATCGTCAGAGAGGAAGGCGCCAAGGCGTTGTTCCGAGGCGCCAGTCCTCGAGTCCTGTGGATCTCCTTAGGCGGTGGCGCGTTTTTCGGGGTGCTAGAAAGCGCGAGGAAAATCTTCGTGCCTGAAAATTGGTAGTTCATGTATTTGTGCGGGCGGTAATTTGCGTCTTTAGTCGTTAGAGTATAGCTTTGTCTTTATAGATAGCCGCGCATAACGAGAGCGAATTGTTCGTGAAATCCAACTCTCCTTTTCCCCATAAATTCATTCGTGAAAACGAATTCTAAAGACATGTCCAGTGCTCGCGTCCTCCGCCGCGCGTTGCGCTCTCGTTTCGCGTCCACCTCCTCGGAATCTTCTCCTCTCTTCTCGTCCTCTTCCTCGTCCTCCTCCGCGGCGGCGCACGTGGAGCCAGCGGTTCCTTCTTCTTCTTCTTCTTCTTCCCGGGGTGAAAACAGATACGATGCGTCGTCGCTCAAAAGCGACATCATCAACCACATCGGCCAACCGACGTTCCAAACGCACCCGCACTTGTTCAGTGGGGATGATGACTTAACCCCTGGAATCTCGAAAAGTGAATACGCGTCCAGACGAACCAGGTTAGGGAAACTTTTACCGGAAAATGCCGTCGCGATTTTACTCAGCGGAGACGTCTCCTATTACCCGAACACAGTCATACCGCACGCGAGTTATCGACAAGATTCCGATTTTATGTATTTTACCGGGATGATGCAACCACACTCGGCGGCGATGATTATAAAAGACAGAGAAGACGCACCGTTGAGATACGTTTTGTTTACGAGACGGTACGATAAACGAGATGAGATTTGGAACGGTTGGAGAGCGCACCCGGAGGTGGCGGAGACGTTTTTCGGGTGCGACGAATCGGTCGCGATTGAAAGCATGGAAGAATACTTGAGGAAAGTTTTGAAGTCGTCGTCGTCGTCGTCTTCATCGTTTTTAAGTGGTGGTTTATCAACAGCGAGAAAGGTTTTTATGGATAAAGAGCGGTTTGCGACGACTGCGCATGGGAATCAAGTGTTGAAAGTAGTCACCGACGGCGCGTTCCCTACGCAAGCGTTGAAAGCAAAATCGCAAGCGTTGAGGTGGAGAAAATCGGAGAGCGAGTTGATATTGTTGCAAAAATCGGCGAGCGCAAATTTAGAAGGTATAGTAGCGGCCATGAGAAGGTCGAGAACGAACGAGGTGGTCACGGAGAGGGATTTAATGAACGTGCACGAGTATACGGTCAAATCGCTCGGCGCCGATCGATTGGCGTTTCCAACCGTCATGGGGGCTTCAAATCGTGCAACTATTGTCCACTACTACCAAAACGATAGAATTGTTCACCCGAACGATTTGTGTTTGATGGATGCGGGGTGTGAAATGAACGGTTACGTCTCGGATATCACGAGAGTGTGGGCGGGAGGCTCGGAAACGGCTTCGTTCGTCAACGACTACCAAAAAGCAGTGTACGATCGCGTGTGCGACGTGAGAGCTGCGGTACTCGCGAAATTAGAGCGCGATATTCGCTCACAAACACCGGTTTCGTTACACGATTTACACGTTGCATGCGTAGATGCGACGTGCGATGTCCTCGTCGACTTGCTTCCGTCTCAAACCGGCGGCGAGTCCATCACCAAAAACTCGCTCCTCTCCAAAGGCAAATACGCCCAATACTTCCCCCACGCCGTCTCCCATTGGCTCGGCATGGACACTCACGACACGCCTTTAATCCCAGGCTCCACTTCCATCGAAAAAGGCGTCTGTTTCTCCGTCGAACCGGGGTTATATTTCGACCCAAACGATACGACTTTACCGAAAAGTCTCCGCGGCGTCGGCGCGAGAGTCGAGGACGAGGTGTGCCTGAATGTACGAGGCGAAGTGGACGTTTTGAGTCGAGCCGTGCCCGTAGACAGAGAAGAGTTGGACGCGTTTATTACGAGCAACAGTAGTACATCTGCTGCTACTACTACTACGACGACGACGAGGAGTCAAAAATAGATAGCAGCAGAACGACTAAAGCGTAGTATTAGTATTAGTATTAGTATTAGTAGTAGTATTAGTATTCAGTTTTTCCCGCCCAAACTGACTCAAAGAGCAAGGCACCAAAAAACACCCGCCTAAAAGTACCACACAGACGAGAGAGAAAAAACGAAGCGTCGAGCGTCACAAAATCGTTTTCGCCGCGCAAGTCCGCAACGAAAACACATACATACGAATATCCATTCGCAAACGTTTGCGCACAAGTAGCACGCGAGACTAATTATTTACCCGTTTGCGAGTCGACATCCATCTTTAAATGTCGATCCAACCATGCGCGTAAACAAAAAGAACAACGACATCATAACGTGTTCGTCTGTCTTGAATCACTTGCGCTCGAAAAGAGTTTGTGTTTTTTATTCGCTTTTGTTCTTAGCGCTGTTAGAGGTACGCACATATTCGCGAAAGACGACGTCGATTGATTGGAGAGACAGTCGACGAGTGATATTTTCTCGTTTTCTTCCACGCGCGATGGTCGCGAGTACCGTTTTCGAGGCGGATTCCGCGCGTTGTTTTCATTCATTCAAATGCGCTGGGAAGAGCAAATATCGCCACTCGTCAAGTCTTTTCAAACGTTCAAAAATTCAAAGATTGGATTCAAAAGTGTTGACTTTTTTCTTTCACTTCTTCTTCCTTTGTGCGACGGCTGTATTCTGACTGACACGTGATTCATCACCATCATCATCGAAAATGATCAATCTTAACAACAGGTCCTTCTCTGGTCCGTCGTTTTAGTCCCGGGAGACGCAAACTCCGTCTGGAATTTAAGCGCGCAACAGTACTACCAGCGAGAAACTGGAAATCTCAAATCGTTCCAACAACAACCGAGATTTCAAATCCAAGTCAGAGTTTTAGATCTCTATTTGGAATCGCTGGCGCATAAGCAAGAACATTTGTGGAGAAAAGAAGAGTTTAATCTTTACGACAAAAACTTACAACCTTTACACCCGGAACCACCAGATAAGAGGACGGGAATAGGCTTGAGTTTATCTTCGTTGGGGAGGTGTTTATTGGAGGAGGTGGTGTCTTCGAAGTTTTCGAAGTCAACGGCGATTGGCGAGCGCGTCAGCAACTACAATCTTAACGTTCGCGTTTAGTTTAATAGTTTCAGAGGCTCGCTTACTATATAAATCGCTGTATCACTACTAATCTACATACATATCCTGGTCGAAGAAGAAGAAGTTTATAACACACAAACACTTCAAGACGCTAGTTGGACGACAGAACGAACAACTACTACTTTAGAAGAAAAACTACTATATTATTACATATATATATAATCAACAACAACAACAACAAAACAAAAAAAAGGAAAAAATAAAATGGCGAGATTACAACGACCATCCGGAGGCGGCGCCGCGACGAAAGTTGCCGAGTCTGGGTACGTCGAAGCTTCGGTAGCGCCGGCTTCGGCGCCGCCGAAAATTACGTTGCGAAACGTCATTCCGGTGAACGACGTTATCGCGGGCGGTTGCGCTCGTGCCGCGTCGCAGTCGACGATTCACCCACTCGATACCGTCAAGGTCCGCATGCAAGCGTTAGCTGGCAAGGGGAAAGCTGCACAGGAAGCTGCCGCGGTGCAGAAAGCGGCTAAGGCGGTATCCACGGGTAAATATGGCGTCGGGAGCGCCTTCATGGCGAATGGCGGAAGCAAACGCGTCGCGTTGGCTCGAGGCGCTTCAGCCGTCGGCAAAGAGTTTTCCGTGCTTTATAAAGGCGTGTTCGGTGCCGCGAGTGGAGCTGGACTTGCTATCGGCACTTACTTTGCTTTCTACGGTGCCGCGAAGAAATTGTTGGAACGATATTCCGACTACTCCGTCTCCAAGACTGCTTTCGTGGCTGGCGGTATCGGCGCCTTGGGTTCCTCCTTGGTCAAAGTACCCGCCGCGGTTTGTATTCGATCCGTGCAAGCTGGAGTATACCCGAACGTCTTTGCTGCCGCGGGGACAATCACGAAAGCTGCCGGCTGGAGAGGTTTGTTTACGGGGTACGCGCCGACTTTGCTCGAAGACATCCCAGACATGGCGGTCAAATTTGCGGCTTACGAAACTTTGCGAACGATGCATCGCAACTTTTTCAACAAAGACGACGATGAAGCCGATGCTTTTGCAGACATCTCCATGGGTTTGATCGCTGGATCCGTCGCAGCTGCTGCGACGACGCCTTTGGACGTCGTAAAGACGCGCATGATGTGTAACGCCGCTGCGAGACCATCTTTTGGCGGCGCCATTGTGGGCGTATGGAAAGAAGCGCCGGCTGGCTTTATCAAGGGCAAACTTCCCATGTACTTTACTGGTGTCGGCCCTCGTGCATTCTCGAACGGTATCAACTCTGCCATATTCTTCATGTTCTTTGAAGCGATGCGTGCTGGGTTGAAACGTCGCGAAGAGCGCGTCGAACTCGAAAAGAGAAGGTTACGAAGAGTCGGGTACAACGGCTCCAAGAACGAAGAGTTTCGATGGGCGAACACCGACCAACAAGTCGGCAGAGTCACGGAAGCCTCCGTGACGACGTCCACTTTACGCCACAAGTTTACGCTTCCCAAGTTGAAGAAGTGTTAAGCGTACTTCCTTTTATTACCACCACCTCCGAAAAAAAGTTGATTGAAAATAATATAAAAAAGCTCGAGACGAGAAGGTTCTGCAAGAAGCTCGCTCGACGAGATGGTGAAACGACGAAAAAACTCTGTGTTTCCAATTTGTACTTACTTACTTAATATAAATCGTACTATCATCATCCTCAATACTAAAATAATGTTACTGTGTATTATTGTTGTTTTACTGCGTTCTCTCTCTCTCTCTCTCTCGTTCGCGTTTGGTTTCTAATATATATCTTGTTGTTATTTCAATTCGCATCGTTTACTAAATTTATATGATTCTTCATTTTACGGTTTCACGGCCAAACTCATCGCCTGTTGCTGCTGTTGCTGCGCCACGCGCATCCCAGCCACGTAATTTAAAATCTTCAACCTCGGTCCCGGCGGAATTCGTACCTCTTGCAACGCGTTATCGTTCAACAAAAGCAAACAATCGTCCGTCAACAACCCTCTCTTAAAATTCTTC
>Ga0115553_1001136_pt1 | contig 16812 bp, 10 predicted proteins | sample COGITO_mtgs_1103_2_FD_87284 | JGI IMG/M metagenome (GOLD analysis project Ga0115553, IMG submission 87284) | Pelagic marine microbial communities from North Sea - COGITO_mtgs_110331 | ecosystem: Environmental > Aquatic > Marine > Epipelagic | place: Germany:Helgoland, sampling site Kabeltonne... | reverse complement strand
GCTGCGGCGGTTGAAAATTTTGCCTCTGTTGATAGTGTTGTTGATGTTGATGTTGTTGGAAACCTCCTCTTTGGTATCCTCCACCACCCATGTGTGGCATTCCTCCGAATTGCCCGCCTCTGTGCATTTGTGGTGCGTATTGCATCATCGGGTTCTGGTACGGAGCACCAGGGCCCATGCCATACCCCATCATCATGTTCATCTGCGCCATTTGCGCCTGGTAGTTCATAATCGCCGCTCGTTGCGCGGCGCTAATGGCGTCCTGCGCTTGCATTGGCGGTGCAGCAACGGCTGCAGCGGGCTTTTTTGTCGGGACGAACGCAGAAGCTTTTGCCGACAAAGAAAATGCAGGCGCGTTTGCGGATAATTTCGAACCAGTCGCCGCTTTTTTCGCTTCCGCCGCCGGAGCGGCGGGAGCTTGTTGAGCTGCTGCTGCTGCCGTAGATTCCGTCGCCGTCTTCTTCGCGTCCGCCATGGATGCCACACTAGCAGGAACTTTACCAGCTGTTGATCCCCACGCCGGCTTCGACGGTGGTGGGGCTGCTTTGAAGCCTTCACTACCCGGCGCTCTGGACACGGAGGAATACTTCGCCTCTTCGTCGTCGTCAAAGTCCGAGATGAGTTTTTGGTTTCTCTCCTCCGCGACGTGCGGATTCGAAGACACTTTACCTTCAATTTCTCTCGCGATTCGTGCGGCTTCTTGTTCGGAGATGCGGATTTTGGACTTGTCGATTTGTGTCGTGTACACGGACTCGTCGAATTTGGTTTCCACCCCGAACAGTTGTTTGTTCGCGGCGAACTGATCCCATTGTCCGGGCGGTGCCTTCCTTCCCCACGCGCCGCCTTTGGTATCAAATCTTCCACTCGACCGTCCTCCTCCTTGCCCATCTTCCAAACCTCCAACGTTAGCCGAGGTGTCGTCGTCACCGGGCGTCCAAGCGACCAGCGTTCGATTTTGCCCCGTCGCGCCTTTGGAAATCCCCACGTCAGTGAAGTCGTTCATGTCGTTCATTCGAGACGGCCCCAAGGCCAAGTCGGACATGCCGACGTTGAACGCTTGAATCCACGCGATGTCTTCCAACGGAACTTTCTTTAACTTTTCCGGTTTCTTTCTCGGCGCTTTCTTCGGTTCTTCTCCATTCGGTCCTCGAGGTGTAAGAAATCGAGTCCACGCGTACGCTAAAACGATGTGTTTTTCAATCTCTCGGGTGTCGGCTAAGACACCGTTGAGTAAGACTCCGGACGTGAGCTGCACGTCGACCGAGTAGCCTTTCAAGGCGGACAGCGTGAAGATCAATCGGTCTTTCGCCGTGACGGTCATATTTTATATTTGGATAGTCTTCTCTGACTCAGAGTAAATATATAATATTAGGTGCAAGCGCGTGGGGACGACGAATTCGATCACACGAGACCAGAGGAGACGCCACCTCTACCAAATTCCTTCTTTCTTTCTCGTTCTGCCTTTAATAGGGGAGAAGAAGTTTAGGTGTTTGATGCGTTGGTGTTTTGACAAGTTCGTAAGGCAGCGTGAATAAGCGCGAAAACTCTCTCTCTCTCTCACACACACGCGCGGCGCTCTTCCAGGAGGAGTCGAGCAGCCGGGGCGAGTTTCGACTTCCCCCGCGAAGTTGTAAAGAATTAGTTTTAGCATCGTCAGAGAAAGAACGACTCTCTTTTTTTCATTTTTGGTTTTTCGCTAAAATGTCGGACTATTTGAACTCTGTTATAAATCTGACTACTACATCTAGAAAACTAAAGACTATCAATGCTCTAACTACATAATCTAGAAACGCTACGCATCCTTCGTTCCATCATTACTTTTCTTCTTCTTGTTGTTGTTGTTGTTAACGAGGGACATCAAGTTCACCGCTGGCGCTACCTTTTGCGAGGTTGTTCTTCGGTCGTAAGTGCCTTTTTGCATCGCAGATGAGTGACCCATGTACATAGCCAACGCCTCTAACTCGTTATCAGAAGCCACGCCTTGACCTCTGACGTGGGTAATGATCATATCTCGCACCAAGTGCGGGTTAACTTTTTGGCCAGTCACGCGCAAAGCGCATCTGGAGAATGCTCGGGAAAGTTCCGACGCCGTGTACGGTTCACCGTTTGGTCTCGTAAAGACTAAATTGTGTCTTGGATTGAACGCTGCGCGGTACTCGTTCAACCAAAGCTCCAAAGCTGGATATACACGCGAGTCGAGCACTAAATTCGGACGCGTGCCATACACGTTCCCGGTTTTATAATCGGCGGCGTTATGCTTAATAAACCACGTTTTCGTGGCCGAATCGTAAAACAACGTTCGGTTAAATTCCAACTCGCGCAACGTTCGTTGACGATCGGGTATGCACGCCAAAACTGCGAACATGAGGTAAAGCTGTATGCTTCTCGCAATGTCCGCTTTATTCCTAGGCTTACCGCGCTTATCAAAGCCGGCGCACTCGAGCTTCAAACACTCAACGAGAATGAGATATTTTGGCCAATCTAACCATTTCTTAGCTTCATCTGCCGCTCTCGGGGCCACTCGCGCGCGCGCTCTAGCACCGCGTTGCAATCGCATAAGTTCCTTCACGACATCTGTGTTAACTTCTTCACCAGCACTTGATAGTAAAGAAGATGAAGACGCCGCCGAAGAGTTCTTCTTTTTACCAGATCCCGAGGATAGTGATGATGCCGATGCCGATGATAATTTCATCAACGGCGGATAAAGCCATTTTGCAATGGCAATGAGCGAACGAACGTAAGCATCTTCCGTAGAGCTTAGTATCCCGCGCGTTTCAACCATCCATTGCATGTATTCGATAGCGTACTGCGCACCTTCTGAATCTGAAGATGGGAACGCGTCCTTCAAGCTATAGTTTTCAGCGTTCTCATTCAAACCTTTTACATTCACCAAATACCCACAAAAAGCTCGAGCGACATCGCGATGATTCTTCACCGTCTGCGCGCGAACTGGCACGCCTTCTTGCCCGACGCGTCGCGTCGTCAAATCTCGAACGAATTTATCGAGCTCTTTCTCGAGGGTTTTAGGTAGACTTTTCTCGCTGATTGCGTAATCCGGCAAACGTCGACGCGAGGTCACGCGTTGCTCGCTCAAAGGTACGTCGTCCGGTCGTCTGTTCGTTCTGTACTCTGTCGATAATTTCCTGTGAGAATCTTTACTATCGTCACTAACGGTATTGTGCTCTTCAAAGTATAATCTCGACTGTAAAGGCACGCGGGCATCGAGCGGAATATCACCTCCAATCCATCCTTCGATGTGTTCGAATTTCTTGTATGAAACTACGGTATCTATATCTTTTTCTTCTTCTTCTTCTTCCTCATTATAATCATCATGAACTGCTTCCGTTGAGTTCATCGAGCGCGCCAGCACCGCATTGTACAACTTCATCGGTAATCTCATCGCAATCCACTCTTCTGGTTTCACTAAAACGGTCCCGTCCTCGAGCGATATCAAAGCGTCGATATCGTCGAACCAGTTTTCTCTCAATATTTCAACCACTTTCTCCGCTTCTTTCGGCGGTCGGTTGATGTCCACGAAACATTTTTGCAGAGTTGAGAGCAAAATATCATCTCCTTCTTCGTCTTCTTCTTCCTCTACTACTTCCTCTCGTTCCTTTCCCTGCCGACGCGCTCCTGCGATACACTTCGTTCTTCTTCCTCTTCTTCCACTCGCGCTCTTCTCTTTTGCTTCTTCTTTTCCCGAAATTCTTAGCGACGACGATTTACTGTGCAACGTCGTCATCATCATCGCTCGGAGAGAAGTTCGGAGAGAAGTGCACGTCATCTTTCTCCTGCTTCTCTTATTCCATCGCACCTTTCATTCACGCGTGTGTTTCCGTCCGTCTGTCGTGGGTTTTTTATGTGTGTTTTGTAGAACTGTTTTTTTGTGTTGCTGTGTGTTGTTTGTCATTCTTTGTGAATTCAAAAATTTTGGAGGCAAGTTTCGTATCACTCAAAAACAATTTCTTCAAACATCATCATCATCATCATTGATCGTTAATTCCGCCGTTGCGCGCCTGAAAAGCACGCATCTCCCTCCCTCCCTCTCCCCCCTCTCTCTTTCTGAGTGTTTCTGTGTTTCTGTGTGCGAACGACAGGGTGGGGCGCATAACCAAAAAGGAGAAGAGGAGGCACTTTTCATCAACAAAAATGGCGAAGAAATCTTCGAAAAAGGAGATGATGAAGACGAAGGCGAAGAAGAAGAAGAACAGCGACAAGAACAAAGAGAGGACGATGAAGCAAAAGCCAACGAATGCGGTATTAAGAAAGCTCGTGAGTGAAGCCCGAGTAAAAGAAACTTCTCTTGATGGTAATGAAGAGACTGCCGGAGCAAATCAGAAGAAAATTCAAAATCATCACCAGGAACACAAGAAACAGAAGAAGAAGAAGAAGAAGAAGAAGAAGAAGAAGGCGGATGAAAATAATAATAATTCTAGCAGTGATGGTGATGATTACGCGTCTCTTTCGAACGACAACGACGACGACGACGACAATAACTACGACAACAATACCAGTATTGGACTAAGAGAAGAGAAACCGTTCGACACGAATCGGAAGAAAAAGATCAAGGATATGGTTGAATACACAGGCGGCGTGGAAAAGTCCACCAAAGAACAGCTGTTGAGGATCTTCAGTCTACACATAGATAGAGACGCGGACGATTTGTTTCGACGCATCGGTACAAAGATGAAAATAGAAGAGCTAGAGAAGATGGATCTTGAGCCATTGAAAACGATGTATAAGGTGGTCTACGATCATTTGGACAGTAAAGAAGAGGGGATTGCATACGCGAAGAAGCATTTGTTTGTGCCAACGTCCCCGAAAGAGAACAGAATGTCGGCGCCAATAGTGTACATCTCGCCCGACAAAAATGAGCACTCTGATTTGTTCCCCAAAAGATACGGAAGAAATCCGAACAAGAAGAAGCGGCAAATCGACGAAGGTGTTGCGTCGATGATAGACACGAAGAAAAAAACGAAGAACGAGAATACCGCCGAGACATTTAAAGCGACGAAAGCGGCATCAACAGTCTGCGCGCGCAACAAAAAGGAACACGTTTTGATAGAGAAGAACGACGCGCGAGTATCCAGAAAGAACAGCTCCAAATCCGATCTTGCTTTAGCTCTACCTTCTACGGATAGAAATAATAAGCAACAGAAACTCCCGGTAGGGGTGTGGAACAAGAAGAAGTTTTATAAAAAAGTGAAAGTTGAAGACGAAGTGTTCAAAGTCGGCGACGATGTTTACGTGTGTACTCCCGAAACGGTTGATTTGACCGAGGACGTCGACCACATCTGCGAGCTTTGCAAAAAAACGGGCGTCGAAGAAGGCGCCGATGGCAAAGAAGTCGAAACAGAAATGCTCGAGTGCGATTATTGCGTGAGATCATGGCATCTTCGGTGTTTGAAATTAGATCACGTGCCGGACGAAACATTTTGGAGTTGCCCAATGTGCGTCGCTGCGCCTTCCGGTATCGCCGCGCCGCAAAATTTCCACGAGAGACGTACGCCTTGCGGTGAATTTCTGGCGGGGAGACTTTGTTTGGCTAGAATCGAGAGCATCTGGGCAAACGTAGATGAACTCAACGACAGAGATCCAAAAGTTCGAGAAGAAGCGTTTAAGTTCATCGCTCGCTTATACGTGCTACCGGAACATACTCACACGGGAAGGCAACGTCATCACATTCGCCGAGAGGTGTTTCTTACGAACATCAAAGAAGAGGAAAATTGCGCCGCGATTCTCATGGGCGCAAAAGTCCTCGAGCCTGCCGCATTTCGCTCGTCCGGCGGTAATGACGACGTCTACATGTGCGAGTATTCGTACGACCAAAATTTTTCTCGCTTTCGACGGAGAACAGAATGGGAGGACTCTGATTTCTCGGAAGATGAATGTGACATCGAGGCTAAAAATATCCTGTGGAGCGAAACTGAAAGTTCAGACGATGACGACGACGATTACGATCACCGCAAAGAGAAGCGAAAAGCGGAAAAGAGAGCGCACGTGCGACAAACGAAAGCAGATATTGCCGCCTCAAAGAAAGCTGCGGCTTCTAAAAAAGGAGCTAACGCTTCGTCAGAATGGAAAGAAGCCATTGGCTTGGGTAAATCAGGCATTTTGGCCATAGACTCTGCTCAAAATAATGGGTCGCGCACTGCTATTGAGCGCGCGAGAAAAGCGTTACAGCTGAGTTCCATCCCGGCAAAGCTAGAGTGTCGGGAAAAGGAGCGCGAGAAGATCATGCAATTCACAAAAAACGCGATCGGTGCGTACGGTGGTGCGTCTTCATGTCTTGGCAACTCGCTTTACATTTCAGGCGTTCCCGGTACTGGGAAAACGGCAACAGTTCGCGAAGTCATACGAACGTTGCGCCAAGAAGCCGCGAATAAAAAAGTTCCAAAGTTTAATCACATCGAAATGAATGGTTTAAGGCTACAAACGCCGCAACACGCGTACAGTTTAATAGCAGAGGAACTCACGGGTAGAAGATTTTCACCGAGTCGCGCGGCAGAATGGCTCGAGAAACGGTTCAAGGAAGGCAAAGAGTCGGATGGAAGAGTGCTCGTTCTCGTCGTGGACGAGCTCGACGTTCTCGTCACGCAAACGCAATCTGTTTTGTATAACATTTTTGATTGGCCGACGTACAAAGCGAGTAATATTGCAGTCATTGGTATTGCGAATACCATGGATTTACCGGAGCGTTTGTTACCGAAAATTGCTTCTCGCCTGGGCTCGGGTCGGGTGACGTTTAATCCATACAACACATCCGAACTGATAAAAATTATTGAAGCGCGCTTACGCTCGACCGGTGATTACATCAGTGACGGTAAATACGACGCGATCACGCAAAACGCGGTGCAGCTGGCGAGTATGAAAGTCGCGCAAATTTCAGGCGATGCCCGACGAGCTCTAGAGTTGTGCCGGAGAGGCATTGAAATCGCCGAGGCGAGGATCGCGCGCGAACGCGATTCTGGAGAACTGAATTGTGTCTCTCGATGTGGTCCGAACGATATATCTAAGGCGCAGAATGAAATGTTTTCGGCGACTTACATGAAGATGTTGAAAGGACTTTCAAAACACGAGCGCATTTTCCTCGCCGCTTTACTTCTGCGCACGAGACAACTCGGCTATAAAGAAGTGTACGTCTCCGACGTTCTCGAAGTTCACGAGAAGCTGTGCATGAACCATTCCGTGCAAACGCTTCCGACGGGTTTCGAAACAACGATAGTGTGTCGTTTACATTCCATGCGCTTGGTATTGGCCGACCCTGGATACATGCGTCGGTTACAAAAAGTAAGCTTGAACATTCCGCAGGAGCAAGCGATGTACTCTCTCAAAGACGATATGCTGTGTGCGGACATGCGGTGGATTAAAAATGCGCTGTAATATACTACTAGAATTCCAAACTAAATGCTTTACTACTATTTATGCTCCATTCACCCTCGCGAAGCTTGCTCGAGCTCCGCCAATCGCGCTTTCAAAAGTCGAATTTCGTATTCTTCTTGAGATATTGAAGCGACAGCTTTTTGTCTAGACTTTGCCGCCTGTTTCTCACTTCTTTTCGAGCGTAGTTGTTGTTGTTGTTGTTGTTGTCGTTTTTGTTTCCCAATCTCTTCCATCATCATTTGCTGCGAACTCTGCACAAAATCGTAAAATTCCGCATCGTTTATATCCGCTGGATTGACATTTACCTCTTTTTCATCGTGCTGGTGGTGGTTTTGATGACCTCTCGCTCGATGTCTCGATTTCGTCGACGGCGAAAAGAACACTACGACGTCCATCGAGAACGAAAATATAAAAGTGATGTATGTCCACAGAATTTGTATGAAATGCACGATAAAATTCGCTCCCGGTGGTCGCTTACCTCTCGGTCTTTTCAGTTTCTTGTTTGGATCGTCGTTATCATCTTCTTTAGCGTCGTCGTCGTTTTCATTTTCTCCTTTTCTTCCTCGTCGTCGTCGCATACCTCCTTCTCCTTTCTTTTGTTTTTTTTCCTCCTCCTCATCAACAAACTTCTTCTTTTCCCTTGTCCCTTTTTCTTTTTCTTCTGTACTGTCATCCTGGTCTAATAAACTCGTCGTTGTTGTTGCTGTTGTTTCTTTTGTTGTTGTTGTCGTCCTTTTCGCGGCTGTGGTAGCTTGCTCGGGTGCATCCGCGTGAGCGCGCGCTGGTGATGATGATGATGTTGTTACCTTTTTTACTTGACCCACTTCGTCCTCCTCGCTTTCGCTTTTGATTTCTTCTTCTTCAGCCGCCGGCGACGCGTACTTCTCCTCCTCCGCCGCCTCTTCTTCTTTCGATGGAGAAGACATTTTGTGCGCGTCGTCGTCCTCGTCCTCGTTCTCGATCATCTCCTTCGACATCGTCGATTTGCGTCGTAGGTTGTCTCGTTTTCGTTTGTGTGTGTTTGTGTGGTGTGTTTTTTGTGTGTGTTCTTTTTTACGTTGTGTGTTTTTGTTCGGTGCAAAAAAGCAAAAAAGAGAGCTCAAAAGAAAAGATTTTGATGTTTTGACTCATCTCCAAAAACTTTCTGAGAAAGGCACACCAGAGGAGACCTGTTGTCCTTTCTCTTACCACTCTTCTTCTTCTTCAGGTCTTCAGCTCTTCTCTTCCACGAGAACAAACGCGTCCTCGTTTCCCTCTCTCTTCTCTTCTCTTCTCTTCTCTTCGCGAGGCTCCCTGACGCGGAGAAAAAACCGTTCAAAAATCACGGGAAAGGAAATGATGAAGAACTTTATGAAACGCATATCGTCCACGGAGACTCTTAATAGTAACGCTAAAAACAACAGCGCTCATCCTCATAACAATGAACTGCTCGGGAAAACTATTCAAGTGGAAGGGAAAAAGTTTCGATTGGTGGAAGTGCTCTCCTCGTCGGGTGCATCTGCGGTGGTGTATAAAGCAAAATTTGTTGAAGCTTCTTCTTCAACGACTTCTTCTTCTTCTGCTCTGCACGGCGCCGCGGATAATAATAATAATAATGCAAACCAAAGAGAGGACTTTTATTGCGCGATGAAAGTGTTAGAATTACCGGATGATTCGACCTTTGTGAAAAAAGCGAAAACGGAAGTTTCCGTGCACAAATCTCTATCGAAGAACGCGCACGTGGTGACTTTATTCGGCGCGGAAATCCGAGTGGCGGACGAACGACGAGTCTCATCGAGAGAACGCGCGTATAGGATGTGCATGTGCATGGAGTTGTGCGATGGCGATCTGTCCATGAGATCGTTTAGTAATGATAGTGATAGTAAGGGTAGTGATAGCACCATTAGTAAAAAAGAGTTAGAGAAGATCTTGGAACCGTTTTTGGCGGTGTGTGACGTGTTAAAAACAATGCACGGGTCAAAGTTGTGTCATTGGGACATAAAACGCGAAAACGTTCTTTTTTCCAAGTCTGAGAATCTCTATAAAGTGTGCGATTTCGGGTCGTGCGAGTTTGCGCCTGCGAGCGAGTACACGTACAAAGACGCGACCGAACGACACAGAATCCAGGACGATATGAAATCGAAAACGACGCCAGCGTACAGAGCTCCCGAGATGTGGGATTGTTGGAAGTTTCAAAAACCGCCTTCTTTGGCGGCAGATCTGTGGGCGCTCGGTTGTTTTTTGCACGAGCTTGCGTACGACGAGTTGGCATTTGGCGATGCTTCAGAGGCTATGCTGCGTTCGCTGAGTGGTAGGGGTGCGGGAAGTCGAAACGCTTCGGCGCTATCCGCTACTCCAAACGGTAAAAAGTTCAGTAAAGAGCACGAGCGTGAGTTTCCTAGGCAAATTCCCGGAATAGACGCGTTAGTTCGCGACTTGTGTAAACTCGATCCGGACGATAGAATCAGCGCGTCAGAGGCACAAAACAGAGCCTTGCGGTTGCTATCAGACCTGAATGATTTTCCCAAGCAACGCGAAGAACAAAACTTGTCTGTAGTAACGACGACGACGACGAGAAGTGAAGAGAAGACACCGCCGGCGGAGTGGGTCGGTTTCGAGCCTTCTTCCACGGGCGGTTATGCGAATGAGGACCCGTTTTTATCGATGCCACCGCCGCCACCACGACTTCCAAAGGATACGAATACGCCCCCGAATACCACCGGAAGTAATGGTTCCTTAATCGACGACACTTCAACCAGCGCAGTGAACAGTATCGGCGCTGGGGAGGCAGATGCGGGAGAAACGAAAAAGATTCCAACAGATGACGACGGTTCGCACACGATTCGCGAGTTGAAATTGCTCGCGAAAGTTGAACGGCTCGAGCGACGTATTCAAGAGTACCAAACCCGCGAGCAAACGTTGAAAACAAAATTGCAATCGAGTCGAACGCAACTTGAACAAGAACGCGAGTGCCGACAAAATTTGGAGAAGAAACTCGGAATCTCCTCCTCGCTTTCAAAGAATTCGAGCGGCTCGAGTTTGAACGAAATGAATCATCTCCAAACGCCCGCGGCGACAACAAACGAACAGGGCGTGCAAACGAACCATCACACCAACAATAACATGCATCGAAGAGGAAGTCATTCGCGATCAGGCAGCGATTTGAGCATTTCGGGATTACAAGCCGTCACAGCGCAGCACGGGAGCCATCGCAGAAGCGGCAGCGGATTGTCCTCCAAATTATCCGCTCTCGAAGAAATGTCCATTGATAATCTTTCAAATCCGTATGGGAGCAAATCTATGAATACATCGCGCGGCGGTATCGTTGGTGGTGGTGGTGGTGGTGGTGGCAAACCGACTTTGAACCATCGACGTGCGGTTTCTTTAGGCGGCGAGTTTGACTTACTGCAAGAGGCGAAGAATCAAGGTAAAGGAGGTTTGTTCTCGCACGTCTTTAGAATCCCGCCTTCAACGGTTAAAAACAAGTCCATAGGTATGGACAAACCGTACGGTTGATTGATATAAATTATTGTAATATACACACGCGGCTTATTGTATAGTGCTCATCGTTTTAATAAATTAAAGGTCATCTAAATCCTCATTTAACGCGTCTTTTGTTTCTTCGTCCTTCGTCTTTTCGTATTCCGTCCGAAAATCATCGAGGTAAACGTTAACGCCGAAATAATAAATAAACCTGGTAACGGTACCGCTCCGTCTCTCTTCCCGCTATTCGTCAAAGTCCCCAACGCGAGAAGTGCAATCGCATACACTCCGACTCTTCCGCACGTTCCGCTAAAAAACGCAAACGCCGCCGAGTAGGTCAACAAAACGCTCCCGATGTAAACGACGTGAATAGTTCGCGAGTCCTCACCGAACGTTTTCACCAGTCTCTTGTGCGTGCGCATGATTTCTTTCCTCGTCGTGAAGGACTCGAAATCCGGGAAATACGGCAAACAATTATTCCTTTCGCTCCCTCCTTCCATTGATGTCGACGTCACTTTCATGTTCTCTTTCGCGTTGCACTTCAAACTTTGTGAAAGCTGAGGGACAAGTTTCGATGGGTACAAAAGCGCTCTCGCTACAAACGGAGGTTTGAGTAAGGGTGCGCCGTCGTCATCCGTGCCGCTAAAGTATTTCGTTGCAAACGCCGCGGCGCCGTCGATCGGGGCGAACGTATTTTTCGTCTTTGCGTTTAAGAACACCGGCACTCTGTCGTTTGTTTTGTGTACGGAGTAGGAGTAAGGAGTAAGTAGGGGAAACCCGCGGGTTAACTTAGGGGATTTGTTGTTCTCAAAATTCAGTCGTCCGTCGCCAAAAGTCGATTACTAATGAGAGAGACAGAGAGAGAGAAGAAGACCAAGCAGAAAAAGAAGAATAAAAAGACTTACCGAGCGACGAGCACGGCGAGCACGAGCAACCACGTCGCCAGTTTTCCTCGGTTCATTTTTTATTCTTCTTTGTTGAAGATGAAAGATGAGAGAGAGAGAAGAAGAGAAGAATTTTCGTAAAAGTGCACGATGAAAAAGAAGAGAAGATACTTGTTAGGTGAACTCATCAAAACACACACACGGACACACTTTTGCCTCAACTCACTTTTGTCGTTGTTCGAACAGTGGTCGTCAGTTGCGAACACAGACGCAGCCGCTTTTGCGTTTTTGTGCGGACACACACAAAAATGGTTGGCTTTTCCTCTCCTTCTTCGACGTCGTGTTCTTCGTATTCCTATCGTAATCACGGACATCCTCATCCACCTCATCAACAACAAAGAAGAAGAAGAAGAAGAAGTGGTGCCACGAAGACGACGACGCGCGGCGCTTTGCGAAGCTCGTCGTCATCCTCATCCTCATCAGACTCGAATAATACGAACAACAACAACAACAACAACAACGGGGACATGCCATCCTCCTCCTCATCGTCATCGAGAGCGAGCTCGTCCTCGTCCTCGTCATTCAGCGGCGTGAAAAGTAATACAAATAATAGTAATAGTAATTTGGTGTTGTTGCAAAGGATATCCACTAAAGTGGCTGCAATGAGCGCGGCGGTAGCTGTGGCTGTTGCGTCTGCATCCGGAGCGCCTTCTCCGTATTTGCTTTTGAACTCCTGGAATTCTGCGGCAACATCACCAACAATAACTAGTAATACACTTGCAAAAGGTCTGGTCGCGTACGCCGAGGAAGAGGAGGAGGAGCGGGATACCGCGAGTGATGTCGGGAGAAGTAACCCGGAAAAGACCTCTGTTGGTGATAATGATAACGAGCAGCTTTCACCGGACGCTCTAGTCGTCGATGAAGTTTGGCAACTCGTCAGCGATACGTTCCTTCCCGTGAGAAACGATATTTCCGTAGGTTTCGACCGAGAGGCGTGGAACGCCTTGCGCGAAGAGAGCGTTGTGAAAAATCCACCGAAATCGAGACAAGAGGCGTACGAATACGTAAGAGGAATGCTTTCGACGTTGAACGACCCGTTTACGAGGTTTGTTGCGCCGAAAGATTTTCAGGAGCTCTTGAAGTACGATATTTCTGGCGTCGGATTGAACATTGCGGAGATGCCTGACAATACGAGCGAAGTTGGCGTACTCGGATTGGTGGCTGAAAGTGCGGGCGCAAAAGCGGGAATAAAGCAAGGCGACGTTATTTTATCCGTCGATGGCGTCGATGTGAACGGCATGAGTGCATTTCAAGTCACGAGCATGATTCAAGGCGAAGGCAACACGACGGTGGATTTGAAAGTCCGACGAGGTGAGAAAGATGGAGAGGAAAAGTTGTTCGCGTTGAAGCGAGCGGCTGGGCCTAAGAACCCGGTGAAGTCACGATTAGAAGGAAAGTCCACCGGGTACATTCGTTTGACTGAGTTCAACGCGCTCGCAGAGAAGGACGTCGCAGAAGCCATAGAAGAGTTGCGTGGTATAGGAGCAAAGGAGTTTATACTAGATTTAAGAGATAATCCTGGAGGATTAGTTCAAGCTGGCGTTGAGATTGCAAAGTTGTTTCTACCGCAAGACGCTACGATTGCGTATACGGAAGGGCGAGTCGTCGCCGGTGGCGTGAAAGAGGATACAGATGTCGACGCGACGGTAAATGCGCGTTTGGGCCTTCAGAACGCAGGAGGCGCCGACGCGGCACCGACTAAATTAAAGAGAGTAGGGGATATTTCGTCGTTCTCATCGAGCGACAAAGAAAATAGTGATGCAGTAAGTAACAAACAAAAAGTTACGGAACCGCTTGTAGTTCTAGTGAACTCGAGGTCGGCGTCGGCGAGTGAGATTTTGACCGGTTCGTTGAAAGATAACTGTCGCGCCACGGTGGTTGGTTCCAAAACATACGGCAAAGGGTTGATACAATCCGTATACGAGCTGAGCGATGGTAGTGGTGTCGTGTTAACCGTCGGGCGATACGTGACGCCTAAGTTTGTGGACATCGACAGAACCGGCATAACGCCTGATTTTGCAATGTTCCCGGGCTTTGAAGTTTCCAAGAAAAGTTTGGATGCGTGCGAGTTGCCAAAACGTTGATTTATCATATTATTATTATGATACTAATAGTACTACGGTACCATGGTACACATTGATTACACCAACTACGCACAGAGTGGTTTACACTCAGATTTTTGCTACACTCTGCTTCTTCCTAAATGCCCCTACTTCTCGGTTGCGTAAACGCCATCGCTATCCCGTCGCTCACGCGTTGCAATGCCGGGACTCTCGACGTCAGAGGCGCGAACAGATTTTGATTCAAACTTTTCCAAGCCTCTTTGTGATAATACCCGGTGTTGTAATACGTGTATTTGATCCTGAAAACCGTGTTATCTTCGCACTGATACCTGCTTCGCAACCACATCACGTACATGAACGTTTTGCCTACGCTTCTCTTCCTCACGGAGTCGGTCACGATAACCGCCAATATGACTATTTCCATCAACGCGCTCAAGCTCAAGGCCACGTGCATCTTCTCTTGCAAGAATGAAAAGATTCTGCTCATGCCGACTTTCGTGTACAAACTCTTCCCGTCTTCGCTGTGAAAAATCTTATGCACGATGGTAAACCACTGATACAAGGCTGGCACGCATATCGGAAACAAGGCGATTATTAGCGGTCTCGAATAAAAAGCAAATATCACGGAAAACATCGTCAACTGAAACCCATTCGAACTCGTGACCGCATTCAACTCTTTCCTCATTTGTTCCTGCGTCGTGACTCCTCCTGTCAGTTTCTTCAACGTGTATCCAATCCTATAGATAAACGCCAAGCACGCGCTGAAAAACGCCACTCGATACGTTCTTTGTATATGAAATCGCAGAAGAGGAAAAAAAGTCAGGGAGAGAAACGGGAGGAACCCGGCGATGGCGCACGTCGTGGAAAGAAGCGTCGCGGTCGTGCAGAGAAAGAACACCGCGGTGCGGAAATCCATCATCTTCATCATCATCGTTCTTCTTCTTCTTCTTCTTCTTCTTCTTCTTCTTCTTCTCGGTTGTTCAGTCGTCAAAGTATTTTATTGATGATTTTGAAGAATGAAGAGAAAACTTCATCTCCTGGGGTGTCCAACACACAGCAGTTTTTGTCGGACAACAGTCAAGCTGTCAAACAAGCTGTCAAAGTCGTTTTTTGGCAGCAAAAAATTGAAAAAGATAAAATGCAAAGGAAGCAAAGGAAGAAAAAGGAAAGCACGACACAACTTACTCTCCTTATACTTATTTATCCACGAATAAATAAATAATGGGAGTCAAAGACAACGAAAAGTTAGCGAGACGCGTGCGTTCGGCGGCGTTTTTAGTCGCCGTCGGCATGGTGGTTGGCTCTTTAGCCGGGTTTTTATTCACGCCTCCGAATCACGACGACGGATTTGGCGCACCATCATCATCATCATCTTTTCATCGTCACGATCATTCATCGACTTGGCATCCGACGACGAGTTACGGGTCTTCTTCTTCTTCTGATAGTGACGACAATAACGACGACGACCACGACGACGATTCGAGTCGTCAGCATCATCATCATCATCACTCGAATAGTGGCGGCGATCATCATAACGACGGAGAAGAAGAAAATGATGACCACCACGACGGTGACGACCACTTAGTCTCGAAACCGAAAACGACCGTGAACACGAACGTGCAATCCGGTAAGCAAACGTGGACGAACCCGCAGCACAGAGAGATGTATAAAACGATGTACGACGAGTATCACAAGTTACGCTCTGGCGCGAACGTGTGCCACTCGTGCAGGTTTTTAGATGGGATTAAAAAGAGGTACAAGTTTAAGACGTTGTTAGACGCCGGGTGCGGCACGGCGGTGATGGTGAGAAAATTGAGACAAAGTGGGGTAGACGCGAGAGGGATTGAAGCCGCGAGCTTGCCGTTGAAAGAGTACGCGTCGGATTTGTTGGCGAATGGGACGGTATTTTCCACGCCAATGCAAGAAATTCCGTTCAAGTCGGAATCGTTCGATATGATTACGTCTGTCGAGGTGTTCGAGCACATTCCAGAAGCAGATATCGATCGGTCCATTAACGAGCTGAGTCGAGTGGCTAAACCTGGAGCGAATGCTTTTATTACGGTTGGACAGTCCACGTCTAGGTTTGACACGGCTGATGGTAGGAAGAAGTCTGCCGTGGCGCAGATTTCGACAAAGTTCAAATTTCACGAAACGGTGAAGCCGAGACAGTGGTGGTTGGATACGTTTTGTGCGCATGGGTGGTTCGCGGATGACGATGCGTACATGCACATGGTGAAAACGAGTAACGAAGGTGGTTTGTCTCGACCACCACCGCGAGGATGGTTTTCGTTGACGAAAGGGAAACCGAACGGGAAGCCGTGCAAGTGCAAAGTGCCTCCGGGGAGACAAGCGAGTTGGTTCTGCGGTGTCGGGAGACCGAACGCGAAGAAGGATGTGGCCAAATTGTGGAGCGATTTGAAGAAGGAAGCCAGTGCTTAAGCGTGAGATACATAAAACATAATAGACGAGAGGGAGAGAGGAGTATGTAGGAACATTTTTAATGTCACGCGTTGTTATTTTCATTTCACGAACAAAGAAATTACCAGCATATGATGGTGCTTTACATTACTGCGTGTTATTTTTATTATAAAATGTGCTAAAAGATGTAGTTGGGGCAATCTTTAATGGTACATCGGCGCTCTCCCTGCCATGCCTGCCTGTGGCGGCACCATGACGACCCTTTGCGTCGCTTGCGGTCCGCCGCTTTGATGCCACCAAACGTTCCGCTGCGGATTCTCTAAAATTCTCAGCAACTGCAACTCCTCCTCCGAAAACCGCTTCAATAACTGCATGAATTTAAACACCAGACGTAAAATGTAAAGCTCCACCATAAACATGATAAAGGTTAACACTTTCGCCGCGGCGGATTTGTTGATTATAAACAGTGCCACTCGCCAACACGCCATCCCGAGGACGTACACTAAATACGCCACCACGTTGCCGTACTTGAAAAATCTCGC
>Ga0115553_1001109_pt1 | contig 17005 bp, 20 predicted proteins | sample COGITO_mtgs_1103_2_FD_87284 | JGI IMG/M metagenome (GOLD analysis project Ga0115553, IMG submission 87284) | Pelagic marine microbial communities from North Sea - COGITO_mtgs_110331 | ecosystem: Environmental > Aquatic > Marine > Epipelagic | place: Germany:Helgoland, sampling site Kabeltonne... | reverse complement strand
CTTTTTTAGCTTCTGGTTTTAATTGACGCTCTAATAAATAGTCTTTGCCAGAAAAATCAGGCTGAACTTTATCGTCTTCTTTGAAGATAGATTTCTCTCTTTCTAACAGTTGCAATCCTACGTACGCAGCGCCTAAATCACCAGTAACGCAGATCAAGTCGTTTTCTTGGGCACCAGATCGAGTGGCCAATTTGTCTTTTTCTACCTCTCCAATTGCGGTAATAGAAATGCAAAAACCAGCAAGAGAGGAGGTAGTATCACCACCAATTATATCAACGCCATAAATTTCGGCAGCAAGCTTTGCGCCTTCATAAAAAGCATCTATTGCTTCAAGAGAAAAACGATTACTTACGGCTATCGAAATGGTAATTTGAGTAGCCTTTCCGTTCATAGCATAAATGTCAGAAAGGTTTACGATCACTGATTTGTACCCCAAATGCTTTAATGGTGCATAACTCAAATCGAAGTGAACACCCTCCATTAGCATATCCGTAGAAACAAGCAAGTATTTATCTCCAGCATCTATAACTGCGGCATCATCACCCACACCAATTTTGGTGGTTGCCTGTTTGTTCTCAAGATCCTTAGTTAAATGGTCTATAAGTCCAAATTCACCTAAATTTTCTAATTCTGTGCGTTCTGAATTTTGTTCAATCATTTCCGTCAAGTTTGCGTTTGCAAAAGTAATAGAAGGAGCAACCTGAAGAGTTCTGCCAAATATTATTTAAAGTATCTTCTATTGAAACGACAAATGGGGTGTACTGTTTTTGATTTAAGTGAACAAAATCTAACTAAAATTTTGATTTACATATATTCGTTAGGGGATATAAACTGCATTAAAGCACTACTTTCTGAAGTAATGCAAGAGCCTAATCAGAACCAGCAAAAAATTCTAGATGAGGTATTTGAACAGTGGAGAAACTATTTAGAGCAAGTTGATGACGTTTGCGTTATAGGGGTTATGATTTAAAGAAATAAAGTAATCAAAAAACGAAGGATTTAGCTGAGCGCTTGATACACTATAAGTGCTAATAAATAGGCGCTTCCAGTAGAAACTACAAACTGAATACTTGGCCATTTCCAACCTCCAGTTTCTTTGCGCATTACCGCCACAGTGCTCAAGCATTGCATAGCCAAAGCGTAAAACACCAACAAAGAAAGTACTACAGCTAGTCCGTATCGAGGATTGCCAGATTCATCTTTATCCGATTGCATTTTTTCAACGATAGAACTGGTGTCATCGCCAGCATCTTCTAGCGCATAAATCGTACTCATGGTGCCAACAAAAACTTCTCTGGCAGCAAATGAAGTAATTAACGAAATTCCAATTTTCCAGTCGTAGCCTAAAGGTCTTATAGCAGGCTCGATAAACTTACCCATTTGGCCAATGAGACTATTTTCTAGCTTAATCTGAGCCAGTTCATTTGGAGTAAACTGAGCTACAAATTCGGGTTCATTGGCTTCAATTTTAGAAAAGGTTTCGTTAAAACCGATATTCGATAATAAATAAAGCACAATTGAAATCAGTAAAATTATTTTACCAGCTTGAAGCACAAAGGATTTGCTCTTTTCGTAAATCGTAATTAGTACGTTTTTGAAACTCGGAACCTTGTAATTCGGCAATTCCATAATGAGTAAGGACCGGCCTTTATTTTTCATAACTGTATTAGCAGCCAACGCGGTTAAAAAAGACATGAATGCTCCAAACAAATAAAGCGCAAACAGCACTAGACCTTGCGTATTGAATATGCCAACAGTGGCTTCTGAAGATACCATTAAAGCAATAAGTGTGGTGTAAACCGGAATTCGTGCCGAACAGGTCATGAATGGAACGACCAGCATGGTAATGAGCTTTTCTCTTGGATGTTTTATGGTTCGTGCAGCCATAATTGCAGGTATTGCACAGGCATATCCCGATATAAGCGGAACAACGCTTCTGCCCGAAAGTCCAAAAGGACGAACAAGTCTATCCATTAGATAAACCACACGAGTCATATAGCCCGATTCTTCAAAGAGGGCGATAAACAGAAACAAAAATGTGATTTGAGGTACAAAAACCAAGACACCGGCAAGTCCCGGTATAATGCCGTCGCTAATAGCATTAGTAAAGAAGTTAGAGGGCAGGTTGTTTTGAAAAACGCTGGATAAAACGCCAAATCCATCTTCTATCCAACCCATAGGGTATGCCGACCAAGTAAAAACTGCTTGGAAAATAAGGATAAGCAGAATCCCGAAGATGATATAACCCCAGAATTTATGCATGAGCAATTGGTCAAGATTTGAGGTTTTGTTATCAGAGTCTTTGGATGAGTTTTTATCCTCAATTTCCTGATTGGATTGCAATGGAAAACTACGATCTATATCTTCTAATCTTGCGCGTAAATCCTTAGTGATTTTTAAAACCAACCCACTACCGGTAGTGGCATTTGCGTCTGTTATCCAAGAAGTAAATGCCGCAATTGTTTCATTTTTTTGACCCAGTTGCGCTTGTTCACCGAAGCTTTTCTCTAACGTTTGCTTTAATTCATTTACACCTTCACCAGAGCTTGCATTTACAGCCCGAAAAGGAATTTTGTATTTAGCTTCTAATTTCGCAATCCAATTATCGACTTCTGCATCGGTTGTTTTTTTGCGGTAGTTAAAAACCCCAATTACAGGAAGACCAAGTTCAATAATTTGTGAAAGCAGCAGTAAATTCTTATGCGGGTTTTGTATGTCGACCATACACAGCGTAAGCGGTGGTTTTTCTTGCTTTTGGAAATCCAATAATTCATTTACTGCGATAACTTCATCTTCGCTACCAGCATACAAACTGTAAATTCCAGGAAGGTCATTTATCTTACTTTGCCTGCTTCCAATTGCAATTGATCCTACTTTCTTGCTAACCGTAATTCCAGGATAGTTTCCTACTTGTTGATTCAATCCAGTCAATCGATTGAACAATGAAGTTTTGCCACAATTGGGGTTTCCTGTTAAAACAACTTCCATGGGCTAGACTATTGAAACTTCAATCATCTGGGCATCTTCACCTCGTATAATGATTTGAGTTTTTTCGTTTCTAAGCGTTAATGGTCCATTAAAGGGAGCTTGACGCAGCACGCTGAATTTGGTTTGTGTATCAAAGCCTAATTCCAATAACTTAATTTCTAGATCAGCATCTAGCACTTGAGTTAAAATGAGGTGTCTGCCAAAAGGCGCTTCGGTTAAAATCATTACAGGTGCAAATGTGCATTGCATTCCTCAATTTAGCAATACCTACGATTGGGTATAACTTATAGACCTTTAATAATTTGCTAAATAAATTTTTTGGGACACCATTTAGACTAGGAAAAGGAAAATTGAGGGCTTGTAATCAATAGATATTTAGTTCCTAAAATTAGAAGGCCAGCAAAAAGAAAATGGAAATTACAGTTACGCTAGCGATTACAACTCCTAGCTTTTTTAAATATACTCTTACTTTTTGTCTTTTGTTTACCATACTTACAGGACAAGATAATAGTTAAATCGTTCATTCTTAATACGTTTTGATTGTGTTTTTGCTAAACAGTTTAAGCCTGCTTTTCTTATAAGAAGGATCTGAAACAAATTTGGCAGTTGAGTGTTCTATAATGCACCAAGCGTGTTAGTTGTATTTAACGTTTTTGTAACAATTATGGCAAGAAATAAGGAAAAGGTTTTCTTTATTCGCGCTCAAAATAAGTACGCATGGATTTTATATTTTCTTCATGGCCTTGGTACGTTTCAGGCCCTCTTATTGGTTTGATGGTTCCAGCCATGTTATACATTGGAAACAAATCTTTTGGCGTGTCTTCAACATTGCGATCAATGTGTTCAATGTGCGTTCCTTTAAATGTAGACTTGTATCGAAAAAATGACTGGAAAAACGACATTTGGAACCTAGTTTTTCTAGCAGGAATACTCATCGGAGGAATCGTAGCAGGAAACTTTATGACTGATGGAAGTCCGATTGTATTGGGTGAAGCGACAGTCGAGCGCCTGTCTAGTATGGGAATAACAGATTTAAGCTCGCTATTGCCTCAAGAGGTTTTTAACTGGGATGATGTTTTTACGCTTCGCTTATTTATAATTGCCATCGTGGGTGGCTTTTTTGTCGGGTTTGGTGCTCGTTATGCAGGAGGCTGCACATCAGGCCATGCTATAATGGGGCTGTCTTTGTTTCAGTTGGCTTCGCTCATTGCTGTCATTGGATTTTTTATTGGAGGTTTGTTTATGACCTATTTTATGCTCCCAACCATTTTATCACTATAGAAAAATGAAGTACGCAAAATTTTTATTACTCGGTATTAGCTTCGGGATTCTTTTGATAAAAGCTGAGGTTGTTTCTTGGTTCCGTATTCAAGAAATGTTTTTGTTCGATTCTTTTCACATGTATGGTGTAATTGGTAGTGCCATTGTTGTGGGTGCTATTTCCATACAAATCATTAAAAAATTCAACCTAAAGTCGATCGATGGAGAGCCAATAGTTTTGAAACCAAAGCCACTTAAGAAAGTTGGAAACCTTGTTGGAGGAATTTGTTTTGGGTTGGGCTGGGCGCTTACGGGTGCTTGTCCAGCTCCATTGTTTGCATTAACGGGTGCGGGTTATTCCATAATGATTTTAGCCATAATTGGAGCAACTATTGGGACGTTTACATACGGCTTAGTCAAAAATAGATTGCCGCATTAAATAAGCTTAGCTCGTTTTAAAGATTCGCTTTTTCAAGAACTGCTCTAAAAAGGAGTATAGGTTGAAAATTAAGAACCCACGTCTCAAGCTGATCTACTTTATTGTTAGCGCTTTGTTATACCGCTTTTCACACATTTCTTGAACGCTAAAAAAAGAGAGAAATGACAACCTTAAATTCTGTCGTCATTTCGCCCTTTTAAAAATTATTGAAAATTTTGAATTAACTCTTCAACTTATTTTAGATCATTGATTATTTCATTTAAATCTGAGCTAGTAATCTGTTTCATAAATATAGAATTTAATGCATTTGGATTTGGTGCATCTTCTAACAAAACAAAATACAGTTTACTATCTGAAATAGTATAAACCAAATGCAATGAGGGCAGCGATGGTATTATTCTGTTGGCAGTTATTCTAGCTTTTCCTCCTGCTTCTGAGTACTGAGCTCCTCCTTGGTAAACAGAATGAACACCTTTCACTATTCCAACAAATCTTGTATTTCTTGGATCTAGTTTAGGAAGATTTGTAACCTCAAACTCACAGGTAACAGTTTGGCCATTATGTAAGTATCGATCAATGTTTATCCAGCCTAAAATCCCAAGTTTTATTTCATAAAGCGATGGGGGTGAAGGTGGTGGGTAATTAAAACGAGAAGTGGTATCCGTTGAATCTACAGGTGTCCATCTTGCGGTGGTATCTGCACTTTGTCCACCAGTAAGAAGTTGCATTCCTGCCGTTGTAGATTGTGCAGGCATTGAAATCGCTAAGGATTTACCTGGCGCCACTTTTAAAGGAGCTCCATTGGCTTTGGCATCTATAAAAAACTCGCCACCTGATTCTAAAGGAATTCCATACGATTCCGTATATACTTCAGAAGTAATAATATCCCATTTGCTGTAAATTTCTTTTATACGTACTACAATGTTTCCAACAGCTGCATTTCCTGAGTAGTCGACAAGTGAATTTGGAGAAACTTTTATTATCATACCTTTTGTAGTATTAAAATTTCCACCTACAGATGCATCGAAGCTAAACGTCTCGAATGGTATTGCGTTAGCTTTTCTAAAAGCATCAAGAGATGCAAAAGTCTCTGTTATGACGTTTTCCTTATCGGTTGAGTCTTTTGGATTAATTGGGTCGGTAGGATCAACAGGGTCTATAGGATCATCAGGATCAGTTTTCGTCGGATACAAACAAGTGCCGTTATCTTTTTTTGCTTTCGAATTGTAATTAGTTGCTGTTGAATCAGTACAGCCCTCTTTTTTACAGGAAAGAACTGTGATGGACATTAATACTAATAGGCTCAGGGTAATTTTTCTTATCGACTTCATAGTTATATATTTTTAGGTTACATATAAACGACCTGAGCCAAAATCAATAGTTGGGATTTTATTTTTAGATGATTTAGTTCCTACCTAATAGTAGGTATATTATTAACCTATTTTCTTTTTATTTAGAACTAATCTAAATAACTTTGCAATCATGCGAACTAAGGAGTTTGCCTAATTGTTTTATAATTATGATAAAAGTATCAGCAGAAGCAAAAGAAGAAGTCCTCCGCCTTATGGCAGAAGATAAGATTCCTCAAAATGCCGTAATTCGTGTTGGTGTTGAAGGTGGCGGTTGCAGTGGCCTCACCTACCAAATGGATTTTGAAACCGAATCTAAAGAAGACGATAAAATTTTTGAAGATCAAGGCATTAAGATAGCGGTAAGCAAAAAGAGTTTCTTGTATTTAGCAGGAACTGTTTTGGAATACAGCGGTGGTCTTAACGGTAAAGGTTTTGCTTTTAACAATCCTAACGCTTCGCGTACTTGTGGTTGTGGTGAAAGTTTCTCAATTTAATATTTGTTTAAATGTTCGATTTCGGCGTTATACTCATTAAAAAAACTCATCTCGCAATTACGGGGCTCATTCGTTTTGTCCTTCCCAACGGGGAAGGTGCCGCAGGCGGAAGGGGTTCATTTTATTCAATTTTAAACCGTTACTAAATGGCAGATAAATTAGCACAACAAGACGTAGCGCTTGACGAACACATAAAGTCAGAATACAAATATGGATTTACCACCAATATTGAGTCTGACAATGCCCCAAAAGGATTGAATGCAGATATCATTCGATTTATTTCGGCAAAGAAAAACGAGCCTAAGTGGCTGCTCGATTTTCGATTAAAAGCACTTGAAAAGTTTTTCTCTTTAGAAGAGCCAGATTGGGCCCATGTTGAATACCCTAAACCGAATTTACAAGAGCTTATTTTTTATGCAGCTCCAAAGCCAAAGAAGAAGTTAGATAGCTTAGATGAGGTTGATCCAGAATTGTTGGATACTTTCAAAAAACTAGGAATATCGATCGATGAGCAAAAGCGTCTGACTAACGTAGCTGTTGATATTGTTATGGACTCAGTTTCTGTAGCAACAACATTTAAAGAAACATTGGCTGAAAAGGGAATTATTTTCTGCTCATTTTCTGAGGCAGTTAAGAATCATCCCGATTTGGTGCAACAGTACATGGCCTCTGTAGTTCCAATAAACGATAACTACTATGCTGCTTTGAATTCTGCTGTATTTACAGATGGTTCGTTTTGTTACATTCCTAAAGGCATCAGATGCCCAATGGAATTGTCTACCTATTTCAGAATTAACGAAGCAAATACGGGTCAGTTCGAAAGAACGTTGATCATAGCCGATGAAGATAGTTACGTAAGTTACCTAGAAGGTTGTACAGCTCCAATGCGCGATGAGAATCAGTTGCACGCTGCAGTTGTAGAAATTGTAGCGCACAAAGGTGCTGAGGTTAAATATTCTACCGTTCAGAACTGGTACCCAGGAAATGCTGAAGGTATAGGAGGTGTTTTTAACTTCGTTACCAAGCGTGGGCTTTGCGAAGGTGATCATTCAAAGATTTCTTGGACTCAAGTTGAAACAGGTTCAGCAGTTACTTGGAAATATCCAAGTTGTGTATTGAAAGGTGATTATTCTGTAGGAGAGTTTTATAGTGTTGCTGTAACAAACAATTATCAGCAAGCCGATACGGGAACGAAGATGGTTCACATTGGCAAAAACACAAAGTCTACTATCATTTCTAAAGGAATTTCTGCGGGTAATAGTAACAATTCTTATCGCGGATTAGTGAAGATTAATAAATCGGCAACCAACGCGAGAAATTTCTCTCAATGTGATTCTTTATTACTTGGAGACACTTGCGGAGCGCATACGTTTCCGTACATAGAAACTTCCAATAAGTCTTCTAAAGTAGAACATGAAGCAACAACTTCCAAAATTGGCGAAGACCAAATTTTCTACTGTAATCAAAGAGGAATTGACACAGAAAAAGCAATTGGGCTAATTGTAAACGGATATTGTAAAGATGTGTTGAATCAACTGCCAATGGAGTTTGCAGTTGAAGCGCAAAAATTGTTGGATATCTCGTTAGAAGGCTCAGTAGGCTAATTAATCGGTTCAAAATGGATATTAAAACAGGGACAAAAGTCGATCATGAACGCTACGGAGAAGGAGTAATCACCGAAAGTGCAATTACTGGGTTCACCGTCATTTTTGAACGTTCAGGAAAAATGGATTTCTCTAGACTTTCTGATGAATTCGAAATCATTGAACAGGGTGATGGAGAAGCACCCAGTGCAAATGGTAAATCGGTAGACGAAATAGTTGGTTTACTAAAGAACGTTTTAGAAGAATTCAATGGCATTAGCGAAATCGTTGAATTGGGTGAAAAGTGGGAAGGCGGAACTATGGTGCTTAATCCTGGAAATCCAGACTTACAATCTAAAGAAATACCAATCGAACAGTTTTTTCACAAAATTGTGATGGTCAGAGATCGATTAAGAGTATTAGAACAAAACATAAACAGCCACGACAAATTAACTGATGAAGATAAGGTATAAGGTGCATTTACAGCAGTATATAACCAGAAGCTACGGTAGCCTTACCACATTCAACATATTATTTAAAAACAAAGACGAACAGTTCTCAAGCAAATAAAGCTATGTTATCAATAAAAGACCTTAAAGCAAGCGTAGAAGGAAAAGAAATCCTTAAAGGCTTAAACCTAGAAGTAAAAGCTGGTGAAGTGCATGCTATCATGGGGCCAAATGGTTCTGGAAAAAGTACTCTAGCTTCAGTATTAGCAGGTAGAGAAGACTATATTGTCGATAGTGGAACAGTAGATTTTGACGGAAAAGACATGTTGGATTTAGCTCCAGAAGAACGAGCTGCAGAAGGGTTATTCTTAGCTTTTCAATATCCAGTTGAAATTCCAGGAGTAAGCAATATCAATTTCTTGAAAACGGCAATCAATGAAATCAGAGCTTATAAAGGCGAAGAGAAAATGGCTGCTAAAGAATTCTTGAAAAGAGTAAAAGAGAAAAAAGAATTGGTTGAATTGAAAGACAATTTGGCTAGTCGTTCGGTTAACGAAGGATTCTCTGGTGGAGAAAAGAAAAGAAACGAGATTTTCCAAATGGCAATGCTGGAGCCTAAGTTGGCAATTCTAGATGAAACCGATTCAGGATTAGATATCGATGCTTTGCGAATTGTAGCTAACGGAGTAAATCGTTTAAAAACTAAAGACAATGCAACCGTTGTAATCACTCACTATCAGCGTTTGTTAGATTATATAGTTCCTGATTTTGTGCACGTGTTGTACCAAGGAAAAATTGTGAAAACTGGAGGAAAAGAATTGGCACTAGAACTGGAAGAAAAAGGTTACGATTGGTTGACAAAAGAATTGGTTTAATGGAAGCTGTAATTGACAAAAAAGAATTGTTTTTAGAGCAATTCAGAGTTTCAGAAGGCCTATCGGGAGAAAGTATTGCTGCCCAAAAAGCATTGCACAATCTTGATTTTCCCTCTACTCGAGACGAGTATTGGAAATACACACGATTGACAAAAATCCAAAACAGTAGGTTTTCTTTAGAAGAATCAACTGAGGATATTGCTATTGAATCTATTAATGAAGACGCAGCTCATTTAAACTGTATCAATGGTTTTTTTAGAGAGTTGATTGGGGAGTTACCAGAGGGAGTTTCTATTACTCCACTTGAGCAGGTTAATACTTCTTTAATTGAGTATCAGCATGAGTTTTTTGCGGCATTAAATACTGCATATTTTACTTCCGGTATCAAGATTACGGTTGATTCTGGAGTAGTTATGGAAAAAGCGCTACAGTTGAATTTTGCAAATAGTGCAAGTAACTTACAAGCTCAACCCAGAGTTGAAATTAAAGTGGCTAAAAATGCCTCAGCACAATTCATTTTGAATTTTCAAAACCATGGAAATACCGGTAATTTCTGGAACGTAGTTTCTGAAATGAAAGTTGCTCAAAATGCCGAATTGAACATTCATCAGTTGCAACAAGGTGGAGATGAAAATTTCTTGGTGAACACAACTGCGGTTCAGCAAAAAAGAGATAGTCGATTTGCAATTCATACCATTTGTTTGGAAGGTAAAATCCTGAGAAACAATTTGAACATTGCTGTTGAAGGAGAGAATTGCGAAACCAAATTAAATGGAGTTTATTTAGCTTCTGGTTCAGAGCATTTTGACAACCATACTTATGTTGATCATATGGCTCCAAATTGTAATTCTAGCGAAAACTACAAAGGCATTATCGACGATAAAGCAACTGCGGTTTTTAACGGAAAAGTAATGGTTCAGCCTGACGCTCAAAAGATTAATGCTTTTCAAAGCAATCAAAATATTTTGTTGAGCGACGATGCAACCATCAACTCAAAACCAGAATTAGAGATATACGCAGATGACGTTTTATGCTCGCACGGTTCAACTACTGGTCAATTGGATGAAGAAGCCGTTTTTTATTTACGAACTAGAGGTGTAAGTGAAATTAGCGCAAAGAAAATGATGATCAGAGCATTTGTTTTCGAGGTTTTAGAAGAAATAAAATTAGAGTCCTTTAGAACGCACATTGAGGACTTAATAGACGAAAAATTTAAAGTTTAAGAGTGGTAAAAGCAGAGTTGAACATAGAGCAAATAAGAAAGGACTTTCCTGTGCTTCATCAAGAAGTGAATGGCAAACCTTTGGTTTATTTTGACAACGCAGCTTCTACTCAAAAGCCAAAAGTGGTAATTGATAGAGTTGCTGATTATTACTCCAATGAGCACTCCAATATTCATAGAGGAGTTCATTCACTATCGGCTGCTGCTACCGAGGAATATGAGTTAGCAAGAAAAACAGTGCAAAGCCACCTTAACGCGTCTTACGATCATGAGATCATTTTTACGAAAGGGACTACGGACGGAATCAATTTGGTAGCAAACGGATTTTCTAGAGATTTTTTAACTGCAGGAGATGAGGTCATTGTATCTGAATTAGAACATCATTCCAATATTGTGCCTTGGCAAATGGCATGTGAACAATCTGGTGCAATACTCAAGGTTATTCCTATTACTAATAGCGGTGAATGGGAAATGGAGACTTTTCATAGCCTACTTTCTGATCGGACAAAATTGGTTGCGGTAAATCATATTTCTAATGCTTTAGGAACAATAAATCCTGTTCAAGAAGTTATAGCAGCCGCGCACTCAAAAGGAATTCCTGTTTTATTAGATGGTGCTCAAGCGGTACCTCACATGGCAGTTGATGTCCAGCGCTTAGATTGTGAGTTTTATGCATTTTCTGGACATAAGTTGTTCGGCCCTACAGGCATTGGTGTTTTGTATGGAAAAGAAGAATGGTTGAATAAACTACCTCCTTATCAAGGTGGTGGAGACATGATTAAGTCGGTGTCTTTTGAGAAAACTACTTACAACGAATTGCCATTTAAGTTCGAAGCAGGTACACCAAATATTGCCGGTGTTTTAGGGTTAAAATCTGCAATTGATTACGCAAACCAAATTGGTTTTGATGCTATTGCCGATTATGAGCAAGAGCTGCTTGAATATGGAACGGAAAAGCTGAGTCAAATTGAGGGTCTTACCATTTACGGAACCTCAAAGCATAAGGCTTCCGTAATTTCATTTTTATTGAATGGAATTCATCCATACGACACAGGAACTATATTAGATAAATTAGGAATAGCTGTTAGAACGGGTCACCATTGCACTGAGCCAATTATGACCAAGTTTGGTATTCCAGGAACTGTAAGAGCCTCATTCGCTTTTTACAATACCAAAGAAGAGATTGATGCTTTATATGAAGGATTATTAAGAGTCAAAAAAATGTTCAATTAGTTGCCCGCTGATTTCGCAGAAAATCGCAGATGACTGAGAACGAAATATCATATGAAATTAGAGGAGCAATTTTCGATGTATACAATGAGCTTGGGCCCGGCCTGCTTGAGTCTGTTTATCAAGCGGCGTTGATGTTTGAGTTATTAGAACGAGAGTTAAATGTTAGAAAAGAAGTTCCTGTGCCTGTTAAGTAAAAAGGCGAAAAGTTGGATTTAGGTTACAGGCTTGATTTATTGGTAGAGGATAAAGTTTTAATTGAATTAAAATCAGTTGAAGTTGTAATGGATGTTCACCATAAACAAGTTCTAACCTATTTAAAATTGACAAATTTGCAACTAGGTATTCTGGTAAACTTTAATGAGAATAATATTAAGGATGGTATTTTTAGAAAGGTAAATGGGTTAAAGGAATGATTCAAGTTGAAATAGACATATTAAATAAAGAATCTGCGGTGAAATCTGCATAATTGGCGCTATCCGCGGGAAAAAAGTATGACGATTAACGAAAGACAAGACGAACTTATTGAGGAATTCACCATGTTCGATGACTGGATGGAAAAGTATGAGTACATCATTGATTTGGGTAAGGACGTTGAAGGAATTGCTGAAGCGGATAAATCTGAAGATTATTTAGTTAGAGGATGCCAAAGTAGAGTGTGGTTGATTCCTTCTAAAGAAAAAGAAACTTTGCACTTCCAAGCAGATTCTGATGCTATTATTACCAAAGGAATTGTAGGGATGGTTGTTCGTGTTTTGAGTAATTCAACAGCAGATGAAATTCTGAAATCAGATTTATATTTTGTAGATAAAATTGGATTGAAAGAACACCTCTCACCAACACGCTCAAACGGATTGGTATCAATGATTAAAAAAATAAAAACATACGCCTTAGCTTATTCAGCAAAAGCAATTTAAGATGGATAAAAAAGTAATTGAGAATACAGTAATTGAGGTGGTAAAAACGATTTTTGACCCAGAAATTCCGGTGGATATTTATGAGTTAGGATTGATCTATGATATTGCTGTTAGCGATACTGCACAAGTAGATGTTTTAATGACCTTAACATCGCCAAGTTGCCCAGTTGCAGAGAGTTTGCCGGCTGAGGTGGAAGAAAAAATAAAAGGAATTCAAATTGTAAGCGATGCTAAAGTGACTATCACTTTTGAGCCTGCTTGGGAAAAAGATATGATGTCTGAAGAAGCTCAATTGGAATTAGGTTTTATGTGATTTATTGCCCGCAATTCTTGCAGATACGTGCAGATTTGAATATCCATACAAAACTTAATATGCGGAAAAATCTGCGAGATTTGCGTATTCCGCGGGAGAAAAATTATGAATAACGAAATAATAAATAAAGTTGCAAAATCTGGCTTAATTCAGCTAGATATGGCCGATTTTTTTCCAATCGAAGAAATAATTGAGTACGATATTGCCCAAAATCTTTGGCAAGAAATTGCGTTAAAAGAAAAAGATTTCAGAGCTTTTATTAAAGAAAACGATTGGTCGACTTATCAAAATAAGCATGTAGCACTGACCTGTTCGGTTGATGCAATTATTCCAAGTTGGGCATACATGTTATTGAGTTCTGCATTGCAAGAATTTGCAGTAACGATTCATTTTGGAAGTAAGCAAGAGGTAGAACAGCAGCTGTTATTGCAAGCTATTCGATCGATCAATTCTAATGAATATCAAGATACAAGAATTGTAATAAAAGGCTGCGGAGATAGAACCGTTTCTGAAGCTGCGTGGGTTGAAATTACAAATAAGTTGCAACCCTTTGCTAAGTCTCTCATGTATGGAGAGCCTTGCAGCACGGTGCCAGTTTACAAACGCCCAAAGTAATTTCCACTTACTTCCATAAATCAACCGATTATTTATTAAAAATCAATTTCTGATTTTATTCAGCTTCTAGGAGTTGGTTTTATAATACTTTAATCTCACCAATGAGGATTCTAGCTTTCATAGTTGCTTTTCTTTTAACGTCAAATTTATTGACTGCTCAAGATGCTTTGTTCAATCACTACGGAAAATCAGAAGGGTTATCCAGTAATGAGATTTATGATATAGCGCAAGACAATGCTGGGCGAATTTGGGTTGCAACCAGTAAAGGATTAGTTACTCTTGAAGGTCTAAGCTTTCAACTAAACCCTTCTAGTCGAATAGTTCAGGGTTCATTTGTTGTTGGCTTTTTTGAGTCAGAAGGAATATTAGGATGTTATACAGCTGAAGGCAGGTTATTCTATATAAAGGATAACAAGGTTTCTCCAATTGCTTTAAATACACAACTACAATCTGCAATAGCTGGAAAAATTGTTAATCAGGCGAGAATAGATGGTGCAGGTAATATATGGATGTCAAATATTATTGGCAGCGGGTTAATAGAAATTCAGCCATCTACCAGAAAAGTGGTTAACCATGACGAACCAGGAGCATATAAATACATTGTTCGGCAATTATCTGACAATAATTATATTGTAGGAAGCTCAAAACCAACAGCTAATTCTGCATCTGTAAATCAATTAAAGGTGTTTTTTAATGAAATTGAATTGGAGATTTCACTTAGTGGAAACTCTGAATACAACAAAAGTAAATTTAGCGCATTACAGAATAAGTCTTATCTGTTTAGTGCAGGCGTTGAGGTAGTAAACTTCAGTGAAAAGGGAATATTAGCAAGGTTATTTACTGAAAAAAAAGTGGAGTGTTTATTTGAGGATAGCGAGCAAAAAATTTGGATTGGATTGAATCAAGGAGGAGTGATTTGTTTTCCAACCGGAGATATTTCCTCAAGAAATAGAATCGAATATTTGAGTAATAAAACCATAACAGCTATTTATGAAGACTCAGATAATAATTTGTGGCTAGCTACGGCCAACTCAGGTATCTATCAATACAGTTTAAACTCCAATATAACTTACGTTTCACCCGATATTAATAGCTCGTTAAGTAGAGATACCGGCCGATATGTGCAGGCAATTCGAATTGACAATCCCTCTCCAGAAGGCAGTCTGTCTAATGCAATTGAGTCAGATACAATTGCACCAAAAATTTACATCTCTAGCATAAAAATTAATAACCAAGATACCGTTTTGCTCTCCAATTATGAATTGCGAGCAGAACAGAACTTTATTCGCCTGTCATTTGTGGGGTCAGCCCCGGGAAATCCAGGTGTATTTCAATATCGATATAAGTTGTCAGGGATTGATCAAAAGTGGGTTTATACCAGTTCAAGTTACGTTCAATACACCATGTTGCCACCGGGTAATTACTTGTTCTCGGTAGAAGCTATGAATAAATCAGGTATTTGGAGCAAGGAGTCTGCTCAAATCCAAATTGAGATTTTACCACATTTCTATCAAACCCTTTGGTTTAAGTTATTGTTGGCTGGAATAATTTCACTTTTAGTGATTTTTTCAGTTTGGATTTATTCTAGATCCATTAGAAAGAAAGAACAAGAAAAGTCTGAGGTAAATAAGAAAATTGCCAACCTAGAATTACTGGCTTTAAGAGCACAAATGAACCCGCATTTTATTTTTAATACGCTAAGTTCAATACAACACTTTATTTCTGGAAACAATTCTGAAGAGGCGTTAAAATACTTAAGCAAGTTCGCTAAACTTATGCGTGTAATTTTAGATAATAGTAAAAAGAAATTCATAAGTATTGCAGATGAAATCAATGCCATTAGTTTGTACCTAGACCTTGAAAAACTGAGGTTTAAGAACAAATTTGATTATCACATTACAGTGCACCCAGATATTGATAAAGAGTATGATGAGATGCCTAGCATGCTTGTTCAACCTTATCTAGAGAACGCTGTCTTACATGGGATAGCACATAAAAAAACTTCTGGGAAAATTGATATTGAGCTTTATTTAGAAAATGACTATTTGGTCGTATGTGTTCAAGATGATGGTGTTGGGAGAAAAAAGGCACAAGAAATAAGAAGTAAACAGCCTAAATACCACAAGTCGCAGGGAATGTCAATTACCGAAGACCGATTAAATATTATTAATAAAGTAAACGACAGTGATTTAAGTGTGACAATAGAAGACATTGACCCTGATAATATTGAAGAATCCGGTACTAGAGTGAAGATTTATGTACCATTAAATCGAGACTAATTATGAGTGACGTAAGAGTAATGATCGTAGATGATGAAGAGGGAGCTAGAGAGTCTTTAAGCAATTTGCTAGAAAAGTATGTAGATGGTGTAAAAATAGTTGCAAAATCAGAGTCGATTGCTTCTGCAATGGTTAAGATTGAAAAATACACTCCCGAATTAGTTTTCCTAGATATTGAAATGCCATTTGGTTCTGGTTTTGAGTTACTTGAACGAATGAAACCAATTAATTTCAACATCGTTTTCGTTACTGCTTACGATCATTATGCATTAAAAGCAATCAAGTTTTCTGCGCTTGACTATTTGCTAAAACCAGTAGATATTGAAGACTTAAAAAAGGCCATAAAGAAACACATACACACTCAAAAAACACCACCTACTAAAAACTACGATAACCTAATTGAAAACCTAAAGGCAGATTCCCAAGAGAAAAAAATTGCTATTCCGGATAGTAACGGAATCGCCTTCATTACAATTAGCAGTATTATACGCTGCGAATCTGTTGGGAACTATACTCGAATTTTCATGAATACAGGAAAGAAAATTCTTGCTTCTAAAACGCTTGGGGAGTATGAAAACATGCTAGATAACGACGGGTTTTTTAGAGTGCATAGAGGCCATCTGGTGAATATGAGTCATATCCATAAATTTCTAAAAACAGAAGGCGGAATTATTGAAATGAGCGATGGGACTCGAGTAGATGTTTCAAGAAGAAAGAAATCAGCATTTATGGAAGCGCTAAACGCCCTAAAACGATAATACCGTTTAATAAATACTGACGCCCGTTTAAGTTCAAAACATATGCGTACAGCCTTTTCTTTGATTTTTCACCTCTAATTGTCAGACATTAGTATTCAAATTAATTGTGATGAAAAAATTCAATTTAATATTAGCCTTAATTTTCAGTAGTTTTTTGTTATCTGCCCATGTTGGAGATACTGGAGGTAGTCGAAAGGGTAAAAAGCCAAGTGGTAATTTGGCGGCTAATTG
>Ga0115553_1001087_pt1 | contig 17153 bp, 13 predicted proteins | sample COGITO_mtgs_1103_2_FD_87284 | JGI IMG/M metagenome (GOLD analysis project Ga0115553, IMG submission 87284) | Pelagic marine microbial communities from North Sea - COGITO_mtgs_110331 | ecosystem: Environmental > Aquatic > Marine > Epipelagic | place: Germany:Helgoland, sampling site Kabeltonne... | reverse complement strand
CAAACTACGGAGGTCCTTCACCATATCTGGCAGCTCAGATTCAGGGTAGACAGGCTGCGTCCCTGTCGGGTCGCGCTTTAGAGCTTGGATTTTGAAGCCATGGGTGCCGCGGATTATGTCAGTCATACCCAAACTTATAATGACAATGGGACTGCAAAGGTGGTGATTAGAAATTACGGGAGGAATAAATAGAATAGATTGATTCGAGGGGAGGGGGTCGTTTCGACTAGGTTCATTCTACCACTTCTACTACTACTTGCACAAAAACAACTTACCTATCGTTTACCACATTCACCAGCGTTGTCTTATCTGATGATTCATCGCCCCCAAAAACCCTGCTATACTCCTTCCCCTCCCCCCCTTCCACCACCCAATCCTTCAGCATCCCGCCAACTTTCCCTAAATTAACTACAGCCCACTTCCTACGAACATCCCGCGCCTCAAAAACGCAGTTCAACACCCCCACCCCCAATCCTCCCGTCCCACCAAATGAAACTCCAGTATCCCCATGGCCCAACGCGGTAGAATCCCCCAGAATGACCATACTGTGCACTGGATTCGATGTCCTCTTCCTTTTACCGATCTCACGGACAGTGAGACTCAGATTCAGCCAGTTTGAGACCCTGAGGTGTAGCAAATGAACCTTTGTCCTCAGGAGGATGTAAATGTAGGAGAAAAGGGTGAGAAAATCATTGAGAGAAAAACCCATCTTTTACTGAACTGAAAGCCTCGAGGCGCTGCGACGAAGGCGATTTTGTGATCAGGGTCCTGTTTTGGTGCAAAGTCTCACACGTTTTTGCCAAGCCCTGAAAACTCTCTAACAATTGCTGGACCCCAAATAACTTCGTTAATTTTTGTTGTCCCCCTCTATCCCCATCCTCATCCTCAAGGAAACAATTCGTGTAGGGACAGATTTCCCAAAATTTGACTCAGTGTTTCAAATTCTACTGACGAATCTCTGACGACGTGGTGGGAGGCTTTGGTGATCTCTGGTGGTGTCTCTGTCAATTTTGTGGTTGTTTACCTTCTTCCGTTTATCGATTAGTAGCGAGTAGAGTTGGGCCTTAGTGGATATAGTCGCGAGAATGAACTTTGAGATGGAATTTTCAGACCCTGAAGACGAGCCTGTTGTTGGTTCCCTCGGCTCAACCCACTCCCTCAACCCTCTTTCCTCCTCCCCTCGACACCGCAATGGCAGCCACGGCTTCTCATCGACATCGCCCCACTCCACACGATCGCCGTCTCACCAGCGACGGAGAGGAAGCTCAGGAATCGATGCTGAAGAACCTGTCGAGGATGCTGACTTTGATGAATTGGTCAAGACAGGGACAAGCGTGCCTATGGCGGAATTGTCTAGTACTCGGTACGGAGACGGCACCAACAACGGCGACATTCACAATTACGAAGGGTACTCCAATAAATTTGCAAGCGATGCGACTAGGTTAACAAATGCAGCGACAACGAATGGAACAACGGGCGATATCATTACTGGGGGGATTGGAGGTCAACTATCAATGCACGAAATGAAATTGGAAGAAGAGAGAAGGGCTCGGGCTGCGGAGCTGCAGCAGGATCAGCAAAGTAAGCGGGAGCAAGACCAACCTCAGCACCAGGATGAGCAACAGCAGGGGGAGCAGCAGCAGCAACCTGAAGAAAACAATACAACAATGACAACGACAACGACAACGACAACGAGCGACAAAAATTTTATAACGCCGAAAGATTTTGAGCTTCTCTGTGTCATTGGCATGGGATCCTTCGGCAAAGTTCTCCAGGTCCGCTCCAAATCCACCCGCAAAATTGCCGCCATGAAAATCATCTCCAAGCGCCTCCTCAAGAAGAAAAATTTTGTGCAGAATATCAACGCCGAACGCGACATTATGACGAAAGTCAACCATCCTTTTATTGTGAAGATGCACTGCAGTTTTCAGACAGGGAGCAAGCTCTTTCTTGTGATGGACTTTCTGGCTGGGGGGGAGTTATTTTTTATGCTTGGGAAGCAGGTTAGTAATGTTTTGATCACGATCTTGAATTGAATAGAATGGTTCCACGAAAGAAACAATCACGCACAATAAACTCCATGAACGAAGCCAGACCAAACAAATAATCTCACAACTCTTTCCCCGCACAAATCTGAAATTAAACCTCAGGGCATTCTTCTCGAGGAACAAGCTGCCTTTTATGTTGGCGAGATCGTCTTGGCAATTGGCCACCTTCACTCTCACAATATCATCCACCGAGATCTTAAGCCCGAGAACGTCCTCCTCGCGAGCAACGGACACACATGCCTGACCGATTTCGGCCTCGCGAAGGAATTTTCGCCCTCGGAAACTACTGATCCCGATGACCCCGCGTCCAAGGCAAGAACTGTGTGCGGCACTAACGAATACATGAGCCCTGAGATGATCAGTAGAAAGGGGTACGGGAAACCGAGCGACTGGTGGAGTTTAGGGTGCATTGTATATGAAATGTTGGTAGGACTGCCGCCATTTCAAGCGGCGAAAGGAGAAGGAGCAAAGAGCCTTAACAAGAGAATTCTCTCTCAAAAAGTTAAGATGCCCTCTGGTGCATCTGCCGATGCCTGCAAAATTCTGAAAGGATTGTTGAATCGCGATGCTGGCAAACGTCTTGGGGCTGCTAAGAGCACAATGTTTGAAGTCGGCGGAATTACTGCACTTAAACAGCAGGGTTTTTTCTTATCGATCGACTGGGAAAAATTAGAAAGGATGGAAGTGGAGCCGCCTTTCGAAATGACGGTCGACGGCGAAGATGATCTTCGACACTTTCACGAGGAGTTTCGCAACATGCCCCTTCCCCGCTCGGTCACAATGACCGCTTCACCTTCGTTTCGCCCCAAGCGCTGCAATAGCGACACCTTTCAAGGTTTTAGTTTTGTTCAGCACGATTTTGTATTGCCCGAGAGGGGTGATGGGGAAGTTGATGATTATTGGAACGTTGGAAACGAGGAGGGGGACAAGGACAGTGAAAGCGACGCGGCGAGTATGAATAGCAAGGGAGAGCTCACAGAGGAAGGCAGGGAAGGCGGGAGGAAAAAGAAACGACCACCACGGAAGCGGAAGAAGAAGGTCGGACAGGGAGGAGATTTGAGCCCCATCCAGAGTCAGGTTAATTCTGCTGCAAATTCTGCTTTTAATAGCTGCGCAACAACGCCTTCTGGAAGCAGGGCCGCCAGCCCTACTCCGACTCCGACGCCAACGCCGACTCCGACTCCGGCAGCCCCCGACTTTGTCAAGCCCGCTATAATTATTCCGAAAGAAGGAAAAGAGGCCGAGGCTGAAAAAGAAGGGGACAAAGTCGAGAAAGAGGAGGAGCTCGTCAGTAAAGTCAACGACCTGAAGTTGCAGGCCGAGCGGAGAGAAAAGTCATTGCTCGACCAGAAACGGAGAGAAAAGGAGGCGGAGAAGTGGCAAGACGTATCTCCGGCCAAGAAGTCCTTCGTCGCGGCTTCTTCACCCCCCATGGTAACAAATTACGCCACTACAGGTTGGACGACGGGGGGCAACGGGTTCAGTAAGAACGGCGGGAATTTGAGACTCGGCACCGGCTGGGGAGCAAAGAAGGACCAGGAGCGGCCTGTCGACAGCGCACCGGCCAGCGGTGGAAGGTTCTCTCAAATACCGAGTACGTCAACTACTTACAAACCTCCTGTACCATACAAAGCGCCGCCTGCTAATTCGTGGGCCGCAAAGATCAGTTCTCCTCGGACAGCTAACACAACCTCAACGAAGGGCTGGGTAGCAAAACCCACCAACTGGGACAGACCAAACAACTTGGACGGATCTGTAGCTTCCGGAGGGCAAATAACGCAAAATACAGCAATTAACAGTGCAATGAAAAATAGTGCTGCCACGGGGGGCGCGAATTCGAATTTAACCCCTTTGACATCGAATCGAAGTTTACCTCAAGCACGAGAGTTCACAACCACAAGTGACGATTTCCCGTCGATTTCAGGAGATGTAAATTCAAGAAAGACAACGACACCCTCTGGAGTCGCTCCAGATGGCGTATATCGCCCCCCTGCAGGAGGATGGGCTGCTCGGGCACGTGCTCAGAAAGAGCAGACAGAAAAACATCAACCTTCAACCCCAGACAGCAAACCCCAACACGAGGAGGTCACCCCGCCGCCAAAAATCACAACATGGGCTTCTCGAGTGAACTGATAAAAACTTTACAAGACTGACTGCTGGAATGGAATGTACGCGAAAGTAAATGATTAAAGAAGAGAAATAACGACGGAATTTAAGAGAAAGGATAGGTATTGTCTGTCTGGAAATGCCTAAATTCGCCTTCGTCGTTTCTATATCACATGTCACATTCATTTCAAGGTTGCTTGCTGACTTAAAAATCTCGTGTTCATACCCAAATTTCGCTTACACATATTCATAAAAAACACAACACACAACACTCATAAAAACGCTATCGCAGTTGATAAGCACTGGTACGTACTAATCTCTGCCGTCTGCCCTATTCCTAACTATTTGTTTGCTCTCTCCTTCACATCTTTTGCCGCAATCATCCACGCCGCACTTCCAAGCTGACAAAGATTGACAATATTCTTTAGTACCATCCCAGGGAAGCAGAACTTCCAAAGATTTGAAATCCAATCCGCGCTGGAATAGAAGCTACAGTAGTGAAGCACGTAGAAAAGCTCTGCACCTACACAGAGATATCCGAAAAAAGGATAGTTGCCATAGAACCACCTCACAAGAAAAAATCTCTCTGCATTCGATTCTTCCGACTTGTGGTGAACGTTGCACAGCACACTCGAATACATCTGTAGCCAGTGACTGACGATATCGAGCGCAAGCACGCCAAAATACCAAAGTCTGAACTGGGGATACATCCACCCAAGAAGAACAAGCATTCCGGCAGTTGTAATTCTGTCAGTCAGCATATCCAGAACAGCTCCATAAGTCGAAGACTGGTTGAATCTTCGGGCGGCCATACCATCGAAAAGATCGCCGACAAATGACATGAGATAGAGAACCACAACAGTTCCCCAATTCGACCCGCCAGTAGAGAGATTGTCTTCTCCCAAATAGAGAGAGAGAAAAGTGCAGATCACTCGAAGGTAGCCGATCAAATTTGGCACGAAAAAGAACACTTTCCACACTTCTTTATCGCCCGAAGACGCGCGGCGGCGAGTACCAACACTCTTCGCGGATTTCTTTGCTGGTGTGCTCGAAGTGGAAGTTTGACTTTTTGACCGACTTTTCGAGCGGTTCGTCCGTTTCGAAGAGCTATTTTTTTCCACCCCAGCACCAATAGACCGACCCCTTGAAGGGGTTCCTCGCGTGGACATGACCATAATTAATTGAACAGGAATGATTAGTTTTCTGTTCAGTTTTTCCCGCTCGGCCAAACAAATAAATTTTCGATAAAAAATTAATCCCTCCCCGCCCCTCTCCTTCTAGCCTTCTAAAAACTACGCGTGAGTGGCCACATTCTTTCCTCTCAATTGAAAAAAACTCGAAAGAACAGAATCATTCGCGGGACCTTTCAGAATGAGCACCTTTACACCATCACCATCAATATCCCATCCCCATGGAATACTACCCCTTGGAAATTTGTATTGTGCGCAGGCTTCGCCTGTCCTTCGTAAAGGACTCCTCCTCACCCTCTCCGACTCAATTCTCCTCGATGTGATATCGTATTTTGATTGTAGATCGCTGGGACAGTGGTGCTGCTGCGGAAGAATATCTTATCTTTTCGGAATGGGAGATGAAGTCTGGCGCGACTGCTTTCTGCGATGGCTGATCTCCAGAGGCGGAGACGGGAGCGACACCAAGGAAGACGACACCATAGAAGACAAGAGCAAAATCAGAAAAGTCAAAACATCCCGAAACCATCTGCCATCAGCTATCCTAAATTTTGGCTTCGTTGCCACTGGTTGGCGGGACACATTTTCAAAGCGTGTCCTGGCTCTTTCAAACTCTGCATTGAATTACAAGCCTCACTCGCCACTGCAAAACCTCCCGGCTTTGTACTCGGAGGAGTTGTACCGGCCTCATTTGTGTGCCCATTTCACCTTCCCTTCTGACTTTCTCCGCGACGAGACTGTGGACAGGAGGAAACTCTGCGATTTGGGAGTCGGCGTCTTTGAGAGAGATTACGAGGAAAAAAACGTCCCTGTAGTTATCTTGGGCGGGAGTGAATGTTGGCCTTGCGTGAGGGATTGGGGGAAGGTCGGTGTGTTGGTCAACAAGACAAATACAAATACAAATTCAACTGCTGCCGCGGAATGCGGATCAAAATCTGCTCCCCCTACGTTCCGAGCAACCTCAGGAAAGTGCAGCATTCCCGTTGAATTTACTCTGTCTACCTACTTGGAGTATGCTAGGTGTCAGAGGAAAGATGAGGCGCCGTTATATTTTTTCGACAGGGATTTCGTCGCCAAATGTCCACAACTGGGAAAAGATTACCAATCTGAACTGAAAAAAACCTGCCCGTTTTTCTGCACGACGCCGGAGAATCCTTCTGATCTGTTCTCTTTGCTTGGCTCTGATAAACGCCCTGACCACAAGTGGCTCATCATCGGACCTCAGCGATCAGGTTCCTCGTTTCACATTGATCCAAACTGTACCCACGCTTGGAACTGCCCCATCATTGGCCGTAAAAAATGGATATTTTACCCGCCAGGACACCCCCCGCCGGGTGTCATTCCAAGTAGCGATGGTGACGACGTCGCGATGCCAATTTCCCTCGGGGAGTGGGTGATTGATTTCTGGAAGGAGCATGTCAAGAGGAAGCAGAAGCTGAAGAGAGAAGGGAGGTGGGAGGAAATGCCCCTGGAGTGTGTGGTGTCACCCGGAGATATCCTATTCGTACCTCATGGTTGGTGGCACACTGTTATTAATCTGGAAGAGGAAGAGGGTAGTCCAGGAGAGATGATGCCCAACATAGCCCTCACACAAAATTACGTCAGTAAATCCAATCTACCTGATGCTTTTCGTTTTCTGCGGAATAAGATCAGCCAAATTTCTGGTTGTAGGGACCGCGCGGAAGCGGTCGATCCGGAGCTATTTTTTGAGGAGTTCAAGGCCAAGGTTTTCGAATACGACGCTGAATTGGCGCGAGACGCGCTGGAAAGGAGCGACAAAGGATGGGAGTGTAATGCCTGGAAGGATGAAGTTAAAAAAGCTGCTGGCGATATTAAAGTAGGGCCCTCAATATTAGATAAGGCAAAGGAAGATGTAGAGAGTGGTGCCGGCGGATTCTGTTTCAACTTTGACTGATGCAGGTCAGGTCACAAAGGAGATAGAAGAAGAAAAGTGGAATACTAGATAGTTGGGTGGGTTTTTTGAAAAATTGTCCGCTTTTTCACATTTCACCCCATGGCGCAACTTTGAGCCACACAACGCGCAATGCACACAATTGACTCGCATAAAACCTTAACGTTTCGTTTCTAAGTCCCATCTCAAATATTTGTCGGCAGCTTTGTGGAGGAGTTCACCTTGGCCACGTGGACTTAAGGTTGACGCCGATGAGCCCATGACATTTCCTTGCTCTACGATTGCTGCGAGTTCCAGGAGAGGTTTAGTGTAAGAGAAGGGATGGGAAAGTGGTTACCAGAGGGATCAACAGTGGGTACGGAATTGCGCCGGCGGGGTTGGGCCGTGGAAAAAAACTTATCAATAATATAGGGTTTAATTGATTACCATTGGGTAAAATAATAGACTGGGCCGCTAAAATTAGGGTTAGATCGATCAAGAAGCGGCCCATTTTTTGATAAGAACCCTCCCGGTAGAGCTTGACCATAGCAGTGCTTTTGCCAACTTACACCCGAACTTCCTTGACCTATCCAGTCCTGATCTGACGAAATTAATTTTCGGAAAAGTTCATAGTCGCCCGTTTTTGAAAGTATGGGAAATCTTATAGCCAAGTTTAAGTCCGCCCAGATTAAGGCAACTGATAATAATGAAGAGGTTGTAGGGGACAAACCAAAGAAGAAGAAGAAAAAGCTCACAAAGGCCCAAAAGGAAGTCGACGCTGTGCTTACCCATCTTAGCGTCCCGACAATTGCAGTAAAGAAGTTTTTGACTTTCTTCAAGAAAATGGATGACGACGACAGTGGCAGCATTTCATTGGACGAGTTTGTAACTTTCCTGAAACTTGACTCTGGGCATACAGCATTTATTGAGAGATGCTTCGGGGCAATGGATTTCAACAAAAAGGGGTCATCAGGGGGTGTCTTGGATCCTACTGAGTTTACAGTTGGTCTGTACAACCTGTGCATAATGACGAAAGATTTGCTTGAAGACTACGTTTTCGAATTGTATGATGAGATTCATGATGGACAGGTGAGAGAGAATTTGCAGTTCAGTTCAAACGGAGACGATCAGCATTAGAAAAGGAACCACAGAAATATGAAATCTAATCCAAATCAACAAATAACATTCGGCAGTTATACAAGAAGAACGTCAAAACGATGGTAATGGAGAGCCAATCTGATCTCTCGCAAGAACAGATTGAATCCCTGGTTGAGACAGTATTTGATAGTCTGGACAAAGATGGTGATGGGCACATAAGCAAAAAAGAATTCTTCAAACTCGATTCGAAGAATGAAAGCATCTTGAGGCCTTTATATATCATGCAGGACACTCTCCAGAAGCGGTGCCTAGGGCAGAACTTTTGGGACGAGGAGCGGGATCGGATGAGGGCTATGTTGAAAGAATACCAAGAAAAGACAATAATCGATCTGCTAGCCAACAGGGTAGCGGCAAAATACGAGGCAGAGAGACTAGCCAAAGCAAGGGCTATGGGTGAGGAGGTCGAAGAAGACAAGAAAAAAACTTTTACAGCGAATGTCAAAGGCTTTGACGATGAGGAGGTTGACAAGAACAAGAAGCTGCAGAAAGGCTTTGTGAGTCATGGAGGACCTGTGATTACAGCTGCAGACCAGCGTGCGAAGAAAGAAGCTTACGAGAAGCAGAAGAAGGAAAAAGCTCGAGAAAAAAGGATCAAAGAGGGTAAACCTCCTGACAAAAAGAAGAAGAAGAAAGAGCCCAAAAAAGAAACTCATGTCAATATCAAAGGCGTCCAAAAGAAGCAGACGAAACAAGCGGAAAGCTGGGCCATGAAGCACCAAGATCAGCTAGAGCACAAGTGAACCTTTTTCACTTGCTTGTTTTTGTATAGTAACTGAAGCAATAGAATGTTTACTTTTGCTATAAAAAAATGGCGGCATTTAGGTCTATATCATCCAGCTGTCTGTGCAAGAACAGCTCGGCCTTCTGCGCATTAAATTCTCCCGAATCTTTAACCTGTGCGCAGCGCGTTTCTACATTTGATGTCGTTGTCGTCGTTGTCGTCGTCGTTGTCTTCGTCGACTTAGCAATTTTTGCTGTTTTTGGAGCTGCCAGAGCTCGTTCTTTCATTTTTTTTGCCTCAGCCTTTTCATCCTTTGCCGTTTTTTCTTGCACTTTTTTCTTCTTTGCCTGCGCAGTGTTTTTTTTATTCAATGAACGAGGATCAAAAAAAAGGGACGGGTTAGTTTGGTTGGAGCGACAAAAGTGAAAAACAATTTTCGCAACACCACTCACCTTTTTCTCCTCCTTTGAAAGTTTGCCCTCGTTCGTGTTCCATCCATCATTATCATCATCATCATCATCATCAATGGTTTCCTGCATAGCGAGCTCGAGTGCAAATTGAGCGTCCAATTCTTCCTGGCGCTTTCTCGCTTCATCAACCTCACATGGTGGCGCGGGGGGTGGTGCTACCGGGGAAGCAGGAGCAGGTGTCGGTGTCTCGGTCGGTGTATCGGTCAATACTTCGGTAGCCGGCGACTTCTTTTTCTTTTTCTTCAATTTCTTGACTCTATTCTTCTCTCTCGCTTTCTCTTTCTCCCTCTCTCCCCTCTCTCTCTCCCTCTGCTCTTCCTCCTCCCCTTGCAGCAACTTCCTGACTGCCTCTTCTTCGCTTTGTTTCACTACCCAAGCGTTAAACATCCGGTTCACCTCTTCAACGAGCTTAACATCAGCAATCTGGCGGATGCGACGGCTGGCCCCGTCCGCCATTCCACAAAGGCGCGTCTCCTCTTTCTCGAGTTTCTTCATATAGAATTCAGTGCACAGCAAGAAGCAGTGGTAGTGATGGAGGCTCTTCTGAGCAAGGTGAGTTTGCCTAATGATGATTTCGACCTTGTTGTGATGAAGCTGTGCGCAGCGCTGATAGCTGTCGGCTTCTTCCCTTCCGATCTCCATGTCTTGTTGCTGTTCTTTTTGGAGTTTGTGCTGCTGATCAATGACTCGCTTGATGACCTCAAGTTCTTTCTCTAACTCCTTCATTCGGCCGTCATCCAACTCGAGAAACGAACGAAAGATCTTCTCCGACGCTTCATCCACGGGCTTCACCATATCGTTATCATTGGAAAGCACCGTCTGCCAATGTAGCTCCAGTTCACTCTTCCCCGGAAAAACGCAATCTCTTTTTGTCTTCGAGTTGGCGTTATTCAGAACCTTTACTGGGTCGCCGTTGGCCGCAGTCAGTTTCACTTCCATGGGCTTTCCGACCATGGCGTCACCCTGAATGATTTGATAATCACAACGACCACCGGCAAGTCGCTGAATCTGAAGGGAAACGTTGCTCTTGTTGAGCGTCGTCGCCTCCCCGCCGTCCCTATAAATTGACGAAAGATCGAATCCCTCCTCCAAAAACACGGGCCAGTCCAGTCCGTCCTCGCCCCCTGTCGCCTCCCTCCCATTATTCTCTCTCAACGTGTGGTGCCTTACCATGCCGTGAATGCCACATAGCATCTCCATCTCGCCCGTGTGAAAGAGTAGATCGACACGGTTTGTGAATGACCGGATGAGGCGGATCTTATATTCAAGGATCTCGTACCTAATTGCCTTCGTGCGGAGTGCCTCGTGGTTCTCGTGACCTCCACCTTCAAGGTCGCCATATCCCAAACCATCAGCTCCATCACCCAATACTTCTCTCATCACGTCTTTCTTGACTGCGAGATCGCATTCCCACAGAGCCATTCGGCACGTGACGGAGCTGAATTCGTCCCATAGAGTTATAACCAAATCCACGAGGGTTTCACCTTCCCAAGTTCTCCACACACCTGTTCTCCAATATCCCTTCGGCTCGTAAGGCCAGGATAGAGAGAGGACGGAAATTGCCTCGCACATTCGCACGAGAACGCCGAAAAAAATGTTCATCTCCCCGATCCACTTGGCGACAATGTTGTCGTACGCCCTCTCCTCGGACCCGATGGTGTCAATATAATGAGTAGAGTGCGAAGAATGCTGGGAGTGCTGGTGAAAACGATTCTGCTCCATCTCGAAGTCGGTCAGAGACTCGACCAGGTGAGAAATGTGATTCTGAAACCACGTCGTCAGGAAGGGATAATTCGAATGGAAGTCTGCAGAGAGTGGATTGCAGACTTCAGATTCGTCACCGTCTTCTTTTATGCCTGCGGAAGCTTCCGTGCTATTATTATTGTTGTTGTTGTTGTTGTTGTTGTTGTTGTTGTTGTTGTTGTTGTTGTTGTTGTTGTTGTCATAAGCGAGTAGCCTCTTTACTGCCCCCCTGAATTGATCGATATCAACCTGCCCTCTCAGCTCGACATCTTTCTCTTTACACGCAGGTTTATCAGTCCCATTCTTCCCCTTATTATTGTTGTCAGGAACAACCTGAAGGCAAATCTCACTGCCATCCTTACCTTCGCCGAGGCAGAGTGTCTCCACATTTCCATTTGATAAGCCGTTCAGGTGTTCGACAAAGTAGTGCCTGCAGCACCCGCAAAAAGGCAGCAAATACTTCGGAAGCTGCACTCCTCCAGACTTCGACAAGTCTTCACCCCCCTCATCCGCCGCGCTTAGATGCTGCTTCTTACCGGATTTGGATTTGGATTTCTTCTTGTTGCCAGGTTTTCTGGCATTGTCCATGGAGTCATCCTCTTCACCCTCACCAATATAAGATTTCAGGCTAGAAATGGAAAGAGGATAAGACACGGGAAGTTTCCCCCCGAAAAAACCACATATATTTTTGTCAAGGAGCGCATTATCGCATACCTCGTCGTCGAATTTGTTGATATCGCCGTCACGGTCGTTGAGTATGACTTGAACTGTCCTCTGGAGAAGAGAGCAGTAGTCAGAATGCTGCTTACTCGGCTTGTTTCCAAATCCCCGCAAAATTCCAGAGTATTCCTGCACAAATCGACTGGAAAACGGCTCGGCAAGGGAGTGAACCGTATCTCTTAGCGACCGCGATATCTTTGCAGGAAGAACATTTGCATTTTTATCATTATTCAGGTTCCCCCCAAACTGGCTTGGGAAGTATTTATGATTGTCAAACATAATTGCCCAGTCCCTAAGGGCGGTACTAACCACGGCAGTGATTGAAAGCCACGAGCGGTTAGTGAGATAAGCTGGATAGGGGGGGGGAGCGGGATTTGCAAGGGCAAGCGAGAGGCGGGTTGGCCAAGCTGAAAAGTATAGAGGGGGGAGTATAAAGAATTGACGGACTCTCTGTGGTGAACTGCTCGATGGAGTTGATAAGAAGTGAACGGGGTGGAATTACTGCCCGAGGATGGGCTTTTTTGGTGCACAGATCAGATCCAAAATCTGAAATGTGTCCCTCAAAAACCTGGACTTACTAAGAGTTCAACTGAGGGACACACAACACAGCAGCTTAAATAGCGCCAAGAATAAAAAGAATAAGAAATCATGGTTGTACAATAGTCCACATTAGGTTACATGTATAAGTTCCAGATAAACACCCCGCCATCCTCCCCAACACTGACCACTTGCCGATCATCCGGCGAGAATTTGAGGTCAGTAATCAGTCCGCTGTGACCTTCTCCCACAGCAAGTAAGTCGAACGTGTTCACATCGAATATCTTCACCAGTTGCGCGCTACCGGCGGTAGCCAGCACTTTTCCGTCATGGCTAATGGCAATTGCGATGGCTTCATCATCAAGGTTTGGGCTCAGGTCTTTCACTGCGACTGGATTCTGATCTCGGAGATCCCAGCTGGTAACTCGCCGCTAAAAAAAAAGAAAAGCATGGAAAAAAGAAGAGATTTTGTTAGATAGGAGAAGCGTCAACTATTAGTTAGCATTGTAGGAAGCTTACGAACTGACTGCCTACACTCACCTCTTGTCCAACCGTGAGCACCATGGTCTGATCCTTGCTCAAAGCCACACTGTTGATTCCACCCATACGTTGCTGGTGGCTCGTTATGCGTCGCTCACTCCTCAAGTCCCAGCAAAGAATGCTCCTGTCGCGAGAGCAAGAAATTGCGTGAAAGTTATCTTCATATAGGGCAATACTCTTTACCGGGAGCGTGTGCTCCTTGAGATGACTGACCAGCTCCCTTGTCCGAAGCTCCCATACACGAACCTCTCCCTCAGTGCCGCCAGTGAGAATGAAGCGCTGGTTATGACTCAAAGTTAGCGCAGTTACGCCGTCACGGTGAGCATTGGCAATCAGCCAAAGTGGATCTCCGCTGTCGACGTCATGGGCACGGATCCTGCCGTCTTCCCAACCACTAACAAGCATATCCAAGGAGTAGACTAGGCAAGTGGGCGCCCCGGCGTCCTTTACGATGGCTGTAGTAAGAACTGTGTAATCACCACTATCCCAGATACGGAGCGTATTATCAACACTCGCTGTGGCAAATTTATCGCTGCTTTCCGGGGCAAAGGCCACACAAATTACCGGAGCGCAGTGGTTCTCACAGAGCAGCAAGGTTTGGAGCCCCTCCAGACGGACCCTGTAGACGAAACCCTTGCTTGTTCCCGCCACTACTTCGCTCTTGTCAGGGCTGAAACTCATCGAAACGACAGGGCCATCTAGCTTGCACTGCTGAATGTCAGTGTAGTTGCTGTCAAAGGTTGTAATTGTGCCGTCCCCTCCTCCGCAAACTACTCCCTCAGGCCAAGTGAGGAGTGATAGGATGCCCAACCGACACGCTGGAATTGTCTTCATCAACTTCGTCAATCGCACGTTGATTAGTGCAAAGTCACCGCTAGTAGTACCGCAATAAATAGTCTCTCGGTCCGCACTAAATTCGACAACCATGTTCTCCCTAGTTTGTTCGCCCCTCGCCGTCGTGTGAATTTGTTCGCTAGTCAACTCGCCAAGGTACGGGTCCAAGCTCCAAATAACACTCGTCTTAGCACCCGACGTGCACAGGAGGTACTTTTCAGTGTCCCGCCTCTTAATGTCTTTTACCATGCCTCCCCAAGTGACACAGGTAGTTGGCTGGGGGTTAGCACGAGCTGAGCACACAATGTAACCATTGCTCAAATCCCAAATAATCATTTTTCCGTCAGAATCTATTCCCACACTGCACAACAAAAGCTCATCGTCGCTGAACGAGATGCACTTGATGCCATGATCATGCTCACTCAGCCTGTAGCAGATGCACTTTTTCTCAAAATCCCACACAATAACATCGCTATTTTCTCCATTTTGTCCAGTCGCAAAGTAACGCCCACTCTTGCTCATGCACATGCAGGTAATGGGGCCATCGTGGCCCTGTAGGAAGTGCTGGTCATGGGGGTCGAGGAAGGACTGAATAACAACAGTTCCTCCAGAGGAAAAGACAAAATGAGAGCCTCCAGGATGGTAATAAAGGCCGCCCTGAATGCCACTGAAGGCAATGCAGTGCTCTAACTCGATACTAGCCTCGACAGGACCATCTTTCTGTTTAGATTCAGACATGGCAGCAGAGGTGTGTGGGGGATGCTAAAGTTTGAGTTGAGTTGCTCGTGGGGGTTGTTGGGGTGTTTAATAGTTTTCTTGCGCTAAATTTGGATAAATGTGGAACAAGTCTGCCGGAAAGATCGTTTGTGTGTTTGTTAAACGTAAAATATGACGAAATGGTAGAGGCTCATTTACAAACATGAAACATTTTATGAAACACGTGAGATGATGAAACGGCCTTCAAAAAACAACAAAGGGATTAGACCAACACAACAAGAGGAAGGCACATTACGTTTCTTTAAGTGCAACTACCCGCCGCCAAAAAAGTCCTCAGGCGCACAAATAAGAAAGGAACCGGCCAAAACAGGGGTTTTGGCCGATAATTAGCCCAAGCAGAACCTCCAAAAAATGCCAGGAAATATTGATAAGCTTCACCGGCGCCCAAAGCCTTCTGACGGCGGCTATCATAAGTGGACAGTCGCGCTACCAGCCCAAAACGGTGAAGCTATGATCGAATTCAAGGAATCCAGTGAATTTATCTGGCTCAATGGTGATCAAAGAAGCAAACTAAGATTTGAGAAAGGTGGGAACTCCTTTGCAATGGTGGGCGGTCAGCGAATTGACTTGGTCTCCTCGAAAGCCTGGGGTGGACGAAAAACTTTCAAACTATATGTCGGGGGCTGTGCAGTTGAGGATATAGGAAGCAATGGGGCGCAGGAAAACTTCAAGGGCATGCCAGATGGAGAATACGTTATCAACACCAGCCCAAAGCGGGGTAGCGGAGGGACCAAAGGTAGAAAAGGTGGAAGCTCAGTCGGTTGGCGGCGATCGTGCGGCGAAGGCGAAGAAGAAGTCAAATCAGTGGAAGAAAGAAGCCGTGTGAAAGAGGACGATTTTGATGATGAGTTGAGTGACGAGGAGGAGGAGAGTGATGAAGACAACGAGGATGAATATACTGCGGGAAAAGAAAACGTCGATGCAACTCCAGAGATTATGCCTCGCGGTGTAGAAAGAATAAGCGAAAATCAATATTCGGCTTCAATTAAGACACCCAGCAATAAATTTCAGAACCTAGGGACATTCGAGTCAGTGCGGAAAGCTGAAAGAGCATACCTAGACGCCGCCAATCGTTATCGTAGGAAGTTGTAGTTGCAAACTAAGAAGGACTAGAATTGACCTAGGACAATATACTAAAATTGAAAATGAAACAGAGAAACCACTTCCTATGAACTTTTTCTTTTTCGTTCAACCGAAATCCGAATTCATTCGAAAATTCTTGAAAGTTTTGAAGTTAGTTGGAAGATGACTGTCCCTTTTTTCGACACCAATATTTAAGTAAACAGCATTTCCGTGCTTTTATCTTTCGGAATAGTCCAAAGTGTCGAATTTATCCTTCAATCAATTATCTTAACCCCAAAATTGACATATATTGGGTCTTGACACACGAACTCCTTCTGCCCCCTTCCATGTCTGCTGATCCAGGAGCCCAAGAAATCGTCATTGACGAGGATGTTGACAATGTGCTACACTCCGGTACCCTACGCGAACGATTGCAGGACCCATCACTCGGTGAAGGAACCATCACCCTCATCATCAGGGACCCCAACATCACAATCATCGGGGATATGAATATATATTGGGGCGATCGAGAAAAGGCTCCTCTCTATGGATGTAAATCCCTCCTCCGCGTCGATCTTAAGGGATGTACACAACTCACTCAGCTGGGCAATTATGTGTTTGACGGGTGCACCTCCCTGACGAGCGTGACCCTCCCAGACGGGCTCACGCAGCTGGGCAATAATGTGTTTGTGAATTGCTCCTCCCTGACGAGCGTGGCGCTCCCGGACGGGCTTACGAAGCTGGGCGGTAGTGTGTTTTATGGGTGCTCCTCCCTGAAGAGCGTGATGCTCCCGGTCTTGATCACACAAGTGAGCAATAATGTTTTTTGGGACTGCCCCTCCCTGGGGACCGTGGCGCATTCTGCTGGATATTCTAATATTATCCTCTATCTTCGTGATCGCTACAAATGCGTCACTTTGCGGAAATTGTTTCTGCGACTTTTAAGAAAATATAATCAAGTGGTGAATGAAGCTATTGGAACTGAGGCAGAGAAGCATGCAATTGCTCTTGCTAACTTCCCTACAGACAACTCTAGTACGCTAGACGTTGGTCTATTTCTGCAAACAATGAGTACTTCCGGGGGTAATGGAATTCAAGGTCTGGTAGGGTACATATTGAAATTTGTGTGAAACATTAGGAGCGACTTGGGTGATAAGTAAATTGTAGGAAGCTCTTCGAGTATATTTGAAACAAAATTCACAATATTTTTGCCTAAGTGAGATTCCAGCTTTTGGCATGAATGCTCCTCCTTGACTTCCGTGGTGTTGCCTGACAGTCTCACGCAGCTGGGCATGGGAGCGTTTAAGAAGAAGGGGGCTGGCGGAAAGTATTCCACCAGAATTAGCAGAAATCTGAGAT
>Ga0115553_1001068_pt1 | contig 17298 bp, 9 predicted proteins | sample COGITO_mtgs_1103_2_FD_87284 | JGI IMG/M metagenome (GOLD analysis project Ga0115553, IMG submission 87284) | Pelagic marine microbial communities from North Sea - COGITO_mtgs_110331 | ecosystem: Environmental > Aquatic > Marine > Epipelagic | place: Germany:Helgoland, sampling site Kabeltonne... | reverse complement strand
CGTGTCGTTTCCTCGTCGAAAAAAAGAAATTTGTTCTCTTTCTCGCCTGAAAATGTTCGATTTTTTCGACGTGTCGAACGCTCGAGGGAGAGAAAGAGGTGCCTCTTTCTTTGAGATAAGACGAAAAAAAGAGGGCCCTAACAGCTGAAGAAGGAGAAAAAAAAATACCAACAGCTCATAATACTGACATCATCGATCGCTCTCTTTTAAATTAATCTGCAAAAACAATAATAACAAACAGAACGACATCGACGTCGAAAACGACCCGCAGAGCGAGCGTTGTCGTCACGCGCGCTTCGGCGACGGACGAAGCGAAGAAAGTCGTCCCGAAAGTTATCATCGATAACTTGTCGGACCCGTTGGCGACTATCCTCGAGATTGAGTTTGGAGACAAACTCGGGGAGCTCGCGGATACCTGCGAAGCGATTAGAAATTTGGGTTTGGATATTTCCCGAGCGGAAATTACGGAAAGCAACCAAAACCGCTTCTACGTGACGGACCACCAAAGTTCGGAGAAGATTACGGCGTCGGCGAGATTGGAGGATTTGAGACAAACGGTGTTGACGACTATGTGCTATTATCACCCGGAAGCGCAAGAGTTTGTGCAGCAAACGGCGAGAAACTCAAAGCCGTACGAAGTGGCAGACGATGCGGAAACCGAATACGTGACTCCGACGAAGAAGAAGAGACAAATTGTGCCGACGAGAATCACGGTGACCTCCGTCTCCAACGGGACCAAGTCCAAGTTGTTGATTGAAACTACGGACAGACCGGGGTTGTTGTCTGAGATTGTTCGCGTGTTGAAGGATTTGAATTTGAACGTCGTCCAAGCGGAAATCGACACGATTGGTGCCGCGGCTGTGGATACCATGTTGTGCACGTACCACGGTAAGGCGTTGAACGACAATATGGAGCAGTTGGTGGTGAACACGTTGCAATACTATCTCGGTCGTTTGGACAGAGACGAAAGTTATTAAGAAGAAAAAGAGAATAATAAAAGTGTTGCTGCGCGAAAATCATCATCAAAAACAACAAATAGAATAGCTAAAAGTGAGAGAGGGAGAGAGAGAGGAGAAGAAGCGCGCGCGTATATGCGTGGAGATTAACAGAAAGAGGTGAGAAAGAGAGCGCGTTTTTGACGGAAGAGATAAGAACGCGCTCCGCGAGAGGAGAGTAAAAGAGAAAGAGATGGGAAGAGAGAGAAAGAGAGAGAGAGTTTCGAAAGATATATAAAGCTTTGTTATAAATGAAAATTGTCCAAAACATCAAAACGTATTGATTGAATTGACTTCACGTTTGCGCTTCTGATGAAGTACATACGCGCACATAGTATCACTTCTCTTCTTTGCTTGCGTTTCTCGCTTGAAATTAACGGCATAAAAAAAATCATCAAGAGAAAGAGACGAGCGCGTTTGGTGAGCGTCTCTTTTCTCTCTCTCTGCTCTTCTTTTCTCGGACAGAGAGATGTTTCATTCGGCGCTGCTGCTGCGCGGTACGTCGGCGGCGGCAACGACGACGTCGTCGTCGTCGTCGTCGTCGTCTCAACATCAAAATGCGTCCTCGCCGTTGATAGGAATGGGCTTCTCTCGGCCTTCTCACGCGAAGAACGCTTGTGTGCTCGCCGGGGTGTCTTCGTCTTCGTCTTCGAGAACACTAACGAGATCATCATCGAGTACTACCAACATAGGACTCACGCGAACGGAAAGACGGCAGAACACGACGAGGGCGATGTCCTCTTCGCACGCTTCGTCGTCGTCGTCGTCTGAATCGTTTCGTTTCCAACCTGCACGACGTACCCAGAATGGGGGAATGTGCGTGAGTCATCATCATCATCGTCTGCGTCGTTTCCGGTTTGTTTTAGGCGCGGAAGACTTTGTCGACGACGGGAGAAAAGGAAGGAACGCATCGTTGGATTTGAGAGCAACGCGTTGCCATCTCCTGGGAACGTTTAGGACGCGCGCGATACGCGATTCCTCCTCTTCCGGTGGTGGTAGTACAGAAGAAGGAGATGAGAAGAAGAGAAAAACGAGTGAAAATAGCAACGACGAAAGTCCACGAGGAGGAAGAAGAAAACCGTACGCAGAGGAAAAGAAGGAGGTCAGCGCGAGAAGGTACGTGCAGCGACGAGTAGAATCGAGCGGGGCGTACGGGGATATTTCGAACGAGCGATTGCCGCGGAAAATTTCGCCATCATCGTCGTCGTCGTCGTCCACTCGGCAGAAAAGCTCGAGTCAACCACCGCCGAATAAAAAAATCGCGGACACTCGTGACGAAATAAAGGAGAAAAGAAGAAAAACTGGCAGACTGAATAACAAAAAAGAAACGAGAAAATCTATAATAGATAAAAACGAGAAGCTAAAACTGAAACCAAACGTGAAAGCGTTGCTGAATTTCATCAACGGTAACGTTCACAAATTTAGCGTGGTGAACTGCGCGACGGCTGCTCACAAATGTGGGACTTTTGTTCGCGATAGCAAATATCTTCGAAAATCTAGCGACAAAAAACCGATTTCGTTAACAGAAGTAAATCCAAACTCGAGAAGTTTAGTGGAGAAAGGTGGCGACGAAGGCGAGGACGAGTTTGCAACGAACGAAACCCTCATCCGCACGTGCCAGAACATTTTGGCGAACAAACACTTTCAAAAGTTGATTCGGCGTATTGAAGAGTTGCTACCGAGATCGAACGATCCAAACGACTTGAGAGAACTTGCACTCGAGTACGGAACGCCTTCGAGCCGCGAATACTCGAATCTACTTTGGGGGCTAGCGCACTGCGGCGTGCAAACTCGGTTGCAGGCAAACGAATTTACCACACTTTTGTTGCGACAGTACATAAACTGCGCAAAAGAGAACAATTACGCGAAATTTGCCGCACAAAACGTTTCGAACGTGCTTTGGGCATTCACGATCATGAGCCCTTCGGGTAAATACGAAGATGCTGTCGACGATGAAAAGGTGCTTTATTTTGAACGCGATGATCATAACGTGGAAGACTTGTTTTCGGGTATTCCTCCGGAGCAAGTTCCGCAGAGTATCAGAGCTGAGTTTTTGGATGCCATCGAAAGATTGAACTTGAACGTCATGGAAGGCTACGTTCCCCAAGGTGTCGCCAACTGTCTGTGGTCGTACGGCACACTTGGTTATAAGCTTCGGCCGGAAACTGAAGCAGCGTTTAGAAAAGGTATAGCGATGCATTTAGGGCAACCTCGCACGACTTCAGCGTATGGTTTTGGTGCTGGAAACTTTAAGACGCAAGAAACTTCCAATATTTTGTGGGCGTGTGCGCAACTCAGATTTGACATGGGAAAAGATCTTGCGAGCATGTTCCTTCACAGCATGACAGAGAACCTATTCAACGATCCAAGAGTGTGGTCGGTTCAGTCGCTCACGAATATACTCTGGGCTCTCGCAACGTTAAGAGAGCAAGGCCTCGGTGAAGTTTACACACTACCGCACGGTTTACTCAAGCGAATCGAAGATATGATCGAACCAAAAATTGAGACGATGTTTATTCAAGGCATTTCAAATACTCTTTGGGCCTACGCTTGCTTGGAATACGAACCAGACCACGAGTTTTTACGACGAATGACTAGCAGATGGGACGATGATTTACATAACCGCTCGACGGTGGAAAATTGCAACGCATTCTGGGCGTACACAAAGTTTAGAAATTTTCGACCGAGTCAGAAATTTGTGGATTATCTCGCGGGACTACAAACGCGATGTACTATGGTAAAAGAAAAGTGGAACGCAGACGATACATCCGAGTCCACGAAATTCAAAAATGAATACACAGAGGATACGCTTACGATCATGGTATTCGTGAATACATTCTACGGAATGGCGGAAATTGGTGCCTATCCGAACGACAAAGGAAGGTACTTCGAACACGTGTTGAGCGAAATGACCGAATGGCTTAAAGTGACGTACGATCCACACCAGAAGAATAAAAATTGCACGCAACCAATTGTCAATTACATGCGAAGCTTGGCGCTCTTAACGTATTTACCAAACGATGATTTCGTGGAAATAATGAGTAAAAGAGCAAAAATGGAAGCCGAAAATGACCAATTTACAGTCCAGGGGATCTCGCAAATGTTATGGTCGTGGTCGATTTTAGGTTTAAATATTCCGCAAGACGTGGTGTATGCACTCATGCAAGCGATGATACGGCAGATGGATCAAGCCACCACCCAATCGTTAACGACTTGTATTTGGGCAGTTGCAAATATGGGATTTATCGAGGAAAAAGATATCTTTGATGTGTTTCGTAAAAAGATAGCGACGATTGACATTGAACAGTTTAACAAATATTCCGATAAGGATCATCCTTATCGTTTCGTGACGGGAGGAGGGAGCAAGGGGGAAATGTCCTTAAATCAAATTTATCAGGCTCATTTTGCGTACGAGATCCTTTCCCCGTTCGGGAAATTAATATACCCGGAGTTGGAAAGCGAGGCGAAGAAGAGTTGGATGGAAGTCACGAGAACGTGCGTGACGATTTCTGGGTTTCATCAAGAAGTCTCTTCGACACTGTCGGAAATGGGTGTCCCTCACGAGCTCGAATTCCTCACCGAAGGTGGCTTGTATTCGTTAGATATTGCGTTGAAAGGTCGTAAAATTTGTATCGAAGCCGATGGGCCGACCCATTACTCGATAAACCGTCCAACTGTTCGGATCGGTGGCGATAACTTGAGAGAGGCTATCTTGACAAAGCAAGGATGGACGGTCATTCAAATACCGTGGTTCACTTGGCAGGCGGCACCAGAAAGAGACAGACGCGAGTACATAGCGAATCTTCTCTACGAGCACGCTGGTTTAACCATGAAGCAGTTGACTGCTGGAGCGCGAGAACAAGCGTCTCTGAGAGATTTGGGAGCGGACGTTTTCATGTCGGAACTCAACACCCCTGACACAAAGCCGTCGTCAACTACGTTCAGCCCGTATGGTATGGATTTCGAGAAACCTTCTTCTTCTTCTTCTTCTTCTCCTTCTTCTTCTTCTCCTCCATCTTTCTCGCGTTCTTTGGCGTCTTCGGCTCCGGAACGGAAGAAAAGTGATCCAACAGGCGCGCTTCGTGCGACGACGAGTGGTCGTATCAAGAAACCGTCTACTTCTTCCTCCTCCCCCTCCTCTTCCTCCTCCTCCTCTCGAGTGATACAACCAGTCGCTCCAGGTACTCGCCGAGTGTCTGCAAAGTCCCCTCGAAGAGTCGCATCATCAGTGACAAAGAATGCGTCATCCCTTTCCGATGCAGAATCTAAACGCTTAGCCGAAAAGTTGGGCTCTCGAAAAGTCGAAGCGCCAACCGACGAGGGCGGTTCTCCCAAGGCTCGAAAAGTCGTCAAGCGCGTAAAAAGAGTCGTTCCGTCCAAGGAGAACGACGCAGTAGCAGCAGCAGACGCGACGAAGATGAAAAAGATGAAAAAGAGCGAAGCGATCGAAGAGGAAGAGAAAGAGTAAAAAGAAATATTGAATAGTTTGAATAGTTTTGTTTGTTTTACTCGTATTGTTCTTCTTGCACATCCACACCAAATCATAAAATCCAAAAGGAAAAGAAGAAAAAAACACAAAAAGCTCGAAGCAACTTTTTTCTCTTCCTCCTTTTTTTTCCTTGAACAAGTACATTTCTTTACTTTTATCGGGGTGCTTTGTGTTGAGCGCGTAGAAATATCCCGAGTACCTCTCTCTAAAACGCAGACGTTGAATACTTTCGAACGCGTTTGAGTAAAGTTATCTTAGGAAGACGGTTCGCGAGACGCCCGTTTAGGCAGAAAAGAGAGTTTCATTTTTTTTTTCTCCTTTCGCGAAGAGAGAGAGCAAGCGCAAATTGCAAACACAGACAAAATTTTGTTCCCGGTGTTTTTGCAAATTCGCGTAACAGAAAACGTAAATCCAAACGAGGAAAGCGCCTCGAAGCGAGGGATAATTGCATCGAGAAAGAGTAGATTCTCGCGACAAAGTGTTCGATTGATATAGAAAAATGTCCGCCCCGTGGGCTAACGTCCTCAAGCAGTCCTCCGGCTCGCCGGCAAGTGCAGGAGACGAGAAAAAGAATTCGGGACAAGCTGCTCAAAATTCCGCTCATCAAACAAAACACAACCAAGAGCAACAAGGGACGAAAAAAGAGAAAGATGATAACAACATCGTCGGAGGACAAGCTGTCTCGCTGAGCGCAGCGGAAAGGAAACCAGAGGAAGAGAAGCAAAAAGAATCGGGTTCGAACGAAGGCCAATCGACCGCGACGACTGTTGGGAGCATGGCGGCTGCGGCCGTGACATCGTTCGCGTCCTTGTTCGGCGGCGGGAAGAAGAAAGTTGAGGATACGTTAAATGATACGATTGAAACAACGTCCTCGCAACAAGACAACAACAACAACAACAATTCCAACAACAATTCCAACAAAGCTTCCTCGGGGGGTTCAAACAATAACAATAACAATAAATCTTCGGGCAAAAAGAAGAAGAATAAAAATAACAACGATAGCAATAGCGCTAATAATAAAGACTCCTCCGAGAACAAGAAAGAAGGCGGAGATAAGAAGGAGAAACCGGTGAACTTAGTGCCGGCGGAAGCCCCTTCAAAACCGGCGTGGGGAGGAGCGAAACTCGGGGGAGGGACGCCCGGGTCGAGTCCGACTGCAGCGGTCGCGGAAACTGTGGTGTGGCCGTCATTAGGAGATGAAACCGCGGTGCCTACTGGCGCAGAGAGCGAGTTATTGAGAGCAGCAGCGGCGGAGAACGGAACGAAAGGCGCTTCAAACTCGAATTCGAAAAAGAATCAGAAATCAACCGAGGACGGCGCGAATGCGATGCCGAAAGATGCAAATAATAACAGCAACAGCGAAAATAGCGAAGCAAACAAAAACAAAAACAAAAACAAAAACAACCAAAGCAACACCAATAACAACAGCAATAACAATAACAATAATACCAATCCGAATGCGAACAGCAACAACAACACCAATAACAACAATCGACCGGCGAATGCGCCCGCGGGCGGAAGAACCGGCCCGGGCGGAAGAACCGGCCCAGGCAGAGGCGGCGGTGTGGATACGAACATTAAAGCCCGAGGACGAGGACGAACTGGAGGTGGTGGTAGACACAGTCGAAACGGTTCTGTAGGATCCATCGGGTCAGATCACAGCGGCGAATATGCATACGGTAGCGGGGGTAGAGGAAGAGGAGGAGGAGGCAGAGGAGGCGGCGACAACGATAACTCTGGTAGAGGAAGAGGCGGCAGAGGGCGAGGAAGTATTAACAACGGTGGAAGAGGATTTAACCAACAGCCATACAACGTTGGCTACATGCCCCAAGGGTATCCCTTGCGGGGAAGGGGTATGCCGCCGCAAAGTTATGGATATTATCCACAGAATATGGCAGCCCCGGTAGCGACTAGAGCTCAGGTTTTGGCGGCGTTGAAGCGACAAGTTGAATACTACTTCTCGGTCGATAACTTATGCCGCGACTTATTCCTTAGACAAAAAATGGACCCGACGGAAGGTTGGATTGCTCTCTCTGTGATTGGCGCCTTCAACAGAGTGCGCATGCTTACTCCTGATCCGACTGCGTTATCGGAAGCGTTGCAAGGGTCGACGGTGATTGAATTTAACGAGGCTAAGGATGCGATTCGAGTCGGTGGCGATCAATGGCGAAACTGGTTGTTATCTGCCGATGGATCAGCGAGCGTGCCGCAATCAGCAGATAGCAACGCGGCAGCAGTAGAATCTGCGACTTCAGCACCGACAAAGGCGGACGATTTCGAGATGGACGAAGACTTTGGCGATAACAATAACAACGAGTCCGACGACGAAAATACCGACGACGAATACGAAGAGGATGATATGAACGACGCTGATGTTGGCCGACTTATGATTGTCACTCAGAAGGGAGCCCGTCACGGGCCGGGAAGTACCGCGGGGAGTTCTGCAGCGAGACCGATTACTGGGTCAGGCGCGACGCCGGCAATGTCGACACCGGTGAAAAATTCTGTCACTGGCTCGTGGAAGAAAGATACGGCGAACTTTTTCCCTTCATCGCTTCCTAAAGATGGACAGTCGCAACGCGAAGACATTGGCTGGTTGATGGGTTCGTTTTCTCCAAAAATTGGCTCTCAAATGCATCAAGCTGCGCAGCAAAGAAGATCAGCAGACTCGCCTTCTCATGTGTCGCACGCTTTGTTAGAAGAGAATGGCTTTAAGCAGCAAAAGTATAAAGCTTTCCACGAGCGTTGCATCGAGGAACGTAAGCGAGTTGGTTGTGGTCAATCAGAAGAAATGAACACTTTGTTTCGATTTTGGAGTTACTTTTTGAGGCAAACTTTCAACGTGAAGATGTACAAAGAGTTCTGCCGCCTCGCAGAGGAAGACGCCCGAGCAAACCACCACTACGGGTTGCAATGCTTGTTCAGATTCTATTCCTACGGTTTAGAAGCACGTTTTCGAACTGCGATATATCGTGATTTTGAAGAGTATGCGTTAAGAGATTACGAAAGTGGATCGCTCTACGGCTTGGAAAAGTTTTGGGCTTTCCATTTTTACTACAAAGGCCCAGAGAAACCAACCATGAGAGACGACTTGAAAGAGATCATGGAAACCAAGTTCAAAACGTTGGAGGACTTTAAGAGAGAAAGAGCAAAGAAGAAAATTGAGGTGTGATGATGGCGATGAACGAGTAAAATACGCTATAAGCCGCAGCACGAAAGAAAATAAACAAATAAAAAGAAAATAGACGACGATTAACGTACGTACAGTAAACTAAAGTAAAGGATAAATTTAGCTCTTTAGAGGCAGCTACTCCGGGGAATTATTGCCTCCGGAAAGATTAATATATTAACAACGTAATTATAAATATTGAAACAGATGAAAATCACCACAGTGTACGCACACTTTCTTATTATCTCAAGTTCGTCGTCGCGATGTTGTTCCTCTCATGACACTATTTTACGAAGTGCCGAGAAAGCCAAAGATGGCGTCTCGAAGGTCGTCGTTAGCACTGAGCGCGTATAAAGCTACCACTGCACCGATTGGAACAACGAGACTCTCCAAATCGATGCTCTGTCTTTGATTGAGTAAACTCTTTCTCATTAGCAACGTGGTCACCTTCACGACTCTCGCTTTTCCGTCGCTCTGCATCTTCAACGCATTTTGATCTTTCAGCGTTTTCGCAACTCTATAGCCCATTTTTTTATACAACGAACGAGCTTTACTATTCGTGCTTTCTACAATTAAAGCGCACTCTTCGAAACCGTTATTCTTCGCCTCCTTTTCACACTCTCTCACCAACGCCTTGGCGTAGCCTTTCCCTCGAGCCTTTCGAGAGGTGGCCAGGTTTGCAATAATCGGTACCGTTATCGAAGACCCGAGCGCGAATCTATCAACGTCTTCCGGAACGTTTTCGTAGTCGTAATCGCCCAAATATCGTCGATACTCTACCCCAGCGCACGCCATCAAATCGCACGTCTCGTCGTCTCGCACGATGAACATCGCCCCTTTCTTCGCATTTGAGTATCTTTTGGATAAATCAGACGCCTGGGCGCGTTCTAAAGAGCCGATTTCTCGGTCGTCTGGATTCGATTTACCGTCGACGAAGAACGCGTCAACGAAGCACTCTGCAGCTTCGCGAAAATCACCTCCTCGAGCGCGTTCAATGTCTGCGTTTGCCAACGCCGCGTGGGTACATTTCTTTTTTCTTTGATGGACTTTCGGGTGACGTTTTTGTTCATCTCGAAGGCCAGAACGTCTTCCTCCTCTGCTCGATAAAGTGTGTTGAGTGCGATGAGAGGAAGAGGAAGAAGACGTCGATGGCGCACAGAAGAATCGAGATTGTGCGAGCATGTCGTCTTTATTATGTGTATTTGTGAGATGTGAGACCCGCCTCTTGCTCTCTTAAGTGAAGCTCCTCTTTGCAAATCTGTGAAGAAGAAGAAGGAAAAAAAAAGCACAAAATACTCGATTGAACTATTAAACCATCATCGCCTCTTCTCCTCTATTCTTATTATTGATTGCTTCTTTCTCGTCCTCCTCCTTTTCCCCTTCTTCCTCCTCTACATCTTTGCTGGCTACCATTCCCGGGAATAAATCTTTCATGTACACCGTTCTTCGCAAGGCGTTCGTAAAGCCTTCGTTGTATTTGTACTTGGTCACGCCAACTGTCGTCAAAGATTTTGGTTTGGTACTCGCGGCTATTCTGTGTTTGTTCCCGCCGGAAAAGCCAAGCTCGAGTCTCGCGTTGCTCGCTTTCTTCATCTCGTCGTACGCGGCAGACTGAGGCAGGTTTACGACGTTTTGATTCGTAAACTGCTTCTTTTCGACGCCTCGTTCGCCTCCTTTTTCTGGTGTGAATACGCCTTCGGGATTGTAGCTTCTCGCGCGTTCGCGGATTTCGTCCATGGTTACTTCTCGGGCGACCAATTCTCGGGCGTTAGGACCGAGCTCGCGTCGGTCGACGAGCTTTTCGTTTCTTAACTTGTCTCTTTCGTCGTTCAATGCGTTTCGTTGTGCGATCCATTCCTCGCGAGACATGCGAATCGCAGCACCATTAGCAGAGATTGGTTTCGACACCATTCCAGGAACTCCACATCCGTATTTTACGAGTTCGTCAATCGCCGGTTGCAGCTGTAAACCAGCACTGTACGTACTTCTATCGAATGAACCTTTTGACGATGTTTTCGCATACGTCAAACCGGCTGAACGCGTCACGTCGACTGCCCGTTTCAACACCTCCGACTCATTTTGCGACATGAAATCATACCCGGCAGCTCTGCCCACGTCGGGAGCTATTATCGTCAGAACGTATGGTAACACGTCAACTGAACTAGAATTGCGCATTGAAATAGATCGCGAATCGATCTTCGCTTTCTCCATCCATTCCTTCGTTATTTCTCTTTTCCTTTGCAATTCTCTCTCGGCGGTTTTGATTTTTGGAAACTCCACGGAATCCATGGTACTACAACCGCTCGCGCGATGGTGCACGGAAGCGATTTGACCGTAGAAATAATCCGTCGAGTTTGCTAGTTTTGAACTTTTAAAAATATCTGCGTTAGAGATGTCATTTGACGCCAAAGCAAACATTTCCATCGTCGAATCATTAAGCTTTGCGCTGGGAAGATTTTCAAAAGTAGACTCCAACAATAAATTGTCATCTCCAAATGTTTCAAGTCTATCGTACATCCAGCTGAAATGCTTTGCCGGTCCCGGATACGTCTTCTCCATGAAGGCATGTCTACCTCTGTATACATCGCGCATCATCTCTAACGCTTTCGCCCCAACGTCTTTACTTTCTCCGGAAATAGGAGCATCCGCCATGGTAAATTTTCCTCTCGCGAGAGACTTGTATTGCAAATGATTCAAACACGCGCGAATATCTAATTCACACGTCTCTGCCAACTGACTGAGCGCTCTTGGATCGGATGAAATTTTCTCCTTCGAACTAATTTCTCTTAATCTACCGGTGACTCTCGCCGCCAATGGCGGACGCAGCCTGACGAGCTTCGATGCGTCTCTCAACTGTCGCAATGCTGCCGAATACATGTCGTTGCAAATGAGGATAATCGGACGATTCAGAGGACCATTCGAGTTCTTCTTGCCGCCTAAAGTTCCGTTTGCAAGTTTCAGAAGAGCACTCATGGCACCTTTGCCTTCGTTTCCGCCAAATATGGCATCAATTTCATCGATAACTAAACAGTTTGGCCTTGCATTTTGGCTATCACTCTTTGTTGAAACGGAGATTCCCTTCATCGATTCCAACACCGAGCGCATTTCTACGGCTTGTTTTACGGCTTCCACGAGACCATTGGTGGATTTCTGCGTACTCGCAGCGTTGATTTCTACGACTCTGTACCCTGCGTGTTTCGCTGCGATGTGCGCGAGCGTAGTTTTTCCAGAGCCAGGACCGCCAGAAACCAAAGCTATTTTCTTCATCGGTCTTCCCGACGCATCGTAAAGTTCTTCCGTTTTTTGTTGATACTTGCTGCTGTTGTTGTTGTAATTGTTATTTCTATTCTGGCCGTTGCTTGCCTTCATAACCGACGGATTAATAATTGAATGATTCATCATTTGATCCGGCGTCTTTTTGTTGAACACGATTTTGTCCCACATTTTTAACCATCTCAACAACTCTCTATTCGATCGTTCGTCGGAAATCAAATCCGTAAACTTTCTCGGCGCATATTTCGTCAACCACGATGCACTGGCAATCTTTGCTTTCAGCTCTATAATTTTCTTCTTCTTTCTTTGCATCTCAGCGAAGTCTTCCACGCTCATCGTCTCTTCTTCCTCTGCGCTTCGCATCTCTTCCTCCGTCGGCATCGTGTTCTCTCTGTTCGCTTGCTCTTCCAAGCTTGCAGCCAACGCGGCTGATTTCTTCTCTTCAATTTCCATCAACATGTCGTTAATGGGTTCATTTAACAAGTGAATGCGATTGATCGTCGCCCGAGCGTGGTCGTAACCTCTCTTTCCTTTCTTTCGCGCCAGCTGGTTTTCGCTCAACAAAACATCATTTTCATCGTTCGAATCGCCATCCAACTCCCCAAACGGACGCTCCTCGACTTTCAAATACACTCTGTGCGTTGAATCTTTCGGATCAGTCACGCTGATGACTCTAAATCCCGCCGAAACGGCCTCGGCTGAAGTCAACAAAGGCGGAGCGTTTCTCGCCACGGATTTGTATCTCAAAAGTTCCAACTCCAACTCTCGTTCTTTCCTTTCCAACTCTTGCTGCTTTCGTTTCTTCTCCGCCAATTCTTTCGCCAGTTCTTCCTCGGTTAAAGATGGCGTCGGGTTTATCGAACGCTTTTTCTTTGCCGCTGCTTTTTCCGCATCGTCACCATCATCGTCGTCATCATTTTCAGTGTTGTTCTTTTCGAAATCTGAAGGGCCCCGTTTATTTGAATTTTGCGTTGCACCTCCATTTGCTTCGTTCTCTAACCAATCCAAATCTTGCGTCCCGGGCGGATTTTGCGTTGCACCTCCTGCGTTTTCTTCATCGTCGTCTAAGTCTTGTTCCGCTAAAAACGCCATGTCTTCCTCGTCTTCGTCGATGTACGTCTCCTCCATCTCGTTCTCATCGTCGATGAGGGCGTCTAAGTCGTCTTCCATCTCGTCCACCAGGATGGTGATATTTGATTTTATGTGGAGCCCAGTTTTGAATTTTCAAACAGTTTGCCTTTTCTGCAGAAATTTCTGCTCTTCGCTCGTCCTTCTGCTAAAACCCAAAATTCGTCCATCCTCAGAAAAAAAGAAAGCTACTACTAAAGCTCTCTTCTTCTTCTCTCTTTTCGTCGTGCTTTTCTCACCGCCGAAGAAGAAGAACAATCTCAAAATATCAATAACCAAAGTTGCCTCATTACACCGTTCATTCTTAGAAAATGGAAGCGTATTACTGGACGCAGTTTAGCGTCCTGGCTGTTTTTTGCGCTCTGATGGAGTTCCAAAAGTTCACCCAAAAAGAAAAGACGCAAATGCCTTCGTCCTTCTTGAATTTCAGAAATAACTATTTGTTCGTGTATTCTTTGATGATGGCTGGAGATTGGTTGCAAGGTCCGTACGTGTACGCGTTATATCAGCACTACGGATACACGACCGGGGATATCGGGAAACTTTTCATCGCCGGGTTTGGGAGTTCAATGATCTTCGGCACCGTGGTTGGTTCTATGGCGGATAAGCACGGGAGGAAAGCGGCGGCTTTGGTGTACGTGGCGACGTATATCGCGAGTTGCGTGACCAAGCACTGGTCGGATTATTACGTTTTAATGCTCGGGAGGTTTTTTGGTGGCATTGCGACGAGTTTGTTGTTCACGGTGTTTGAGTCGTGGTTGGTCGCGGAACACTTCAAAAGAGGATACGAAGCGGAGTGGTTAGATAAAACATTCTCGAAAGCCATCTTCTTAGGGAACGGGTTGGTCTCTATCGTTTCCGGGTTAGTGGCGAACTATTTAGTGACCGATATGAGTTTGGGTCCGGTGGCACCGTTCGATGCGGCGACGTGCTTTTTGGCCATCGGCGGCGCGGTCATTTTTCTCACTTGGTCGGAAAACACCGGCGACGTCGTCGAGAACGCAAACTTACAGCAGTCCTTTTCGACTGCGTACAAAGCGATCTTCTCCGATAAGAAGATTTTCTACTTGGGTGCTATGCAATCTTTGTTTGAAGCGTCGATGTACTCGTTCGTCTTTTTGTGGACGCCGGCGTTGTCACCTAACGGCGAGGATATTCCTCACGGTATGATTTTTGCCACCATGATGGTTGCGTGCATGATCGGTTCGTCCATGTCTTCGAGATTAATGGCGAGATCGGATTTAAGAGTTGAAAAATACATGCAATCGGTGTTTTTACTCTCCGCGTGCTCGTTATCTATTCCAGTGTTTATTAAAACGTTCGAGTTAGGCTCGGGTGGGTATAAAGGAGGACCAATCACGTTTGAAGGCAAGTTGCAATTGTGTGGGTTCCTCGTCTTTGAGTTTATGGTTGGTATTTTTTGGCCATCGATGATGAAAATGAGAGCGCAATACGTCCCCGAAGACGTTCGCTCGACCGTGATGAACTTTTTCCGCATTCCTTTGAACTTGTTCGTGTGCGTAATTTTGTACAACGTCGCTTTATTTCCGTTATCGGCGATGTTTGGGATGTGCACTTTGTTCTTGTGCGGATCGGCGTTTTTGCAACGCAAGTTGGAGTTGATCACCGCGAGCAAGTTGCCAGCGTAATGTGCGAGTTTGTGTGTGTATACGTACACGTTATTATTTTAATAGAAGTTAAAAATGTATTGTTGTTTTAAAAGCTCTTGTGATTGTTCCTTGTTCGTTGCGTTGAGCGTTTAGCCTACGAAAAACGTTAGAAAATCGTCCCCTCCTCTTCCTTTTTTGTGTTGTACTCATCATCTTCACACACAATGGCATCTCTGGTCAAGAAAACGGCTTTAGGGAGCATATTCGCTCTTTTTCTCTCCTCTTTCTTCCTCTTCATTTCCATCTTCTTTGCGTTCGCGTTGAGATATTTGGTCTTGCCATCCGGCACCGCGATAATGCGAGAGGATTTGTTCTTCAATTTCGCGGAGAAAACACCGACCGCGATGGCGTCGTTCGTGGAGCAACCGATCTATTGGGAAGGTAGTGGTAAAGGAATAGAAAATTCAACGAAAGAACAGACGATGACGACGACAAACATCGTGAAGAAAACGTTGGCTTTCCTCCCTTGGTTTTCCAGAAAAGTTCAAGAACGGATCGTCTCTCCGCATTCCACGTTTGACGTGCACGTGCAGTTGGACGTGCCGGATTCGGAATATAATCGAAAGGTTGGGATGTTTCAAGTGAAAGCAGAATTGGTAACTACGAGTGGGGAAACGATACTAGATTCTATGCGACCTACTCTCTTGAGATATCAATCGCCGTTAGTGAGGTGGATGAAAACGCTGGCATATTGGCCGTTTCACCTGGTGGGATTCGTAGAAGAGAAGCAAACGATTGACGTGAGAGTGTTTTCAAAGATACGGGAAAGGAGAGATTTCACGAGAGTTGCGGTAAAGTTACTCCCGAGAGGTCAGACGAAAAGTGGGATGTTGCCGGAGATTTATTCGGCGTCAGCGACAATCTCTTTGCGGATGAACATTCTGCAGAAAGCGCTCTATTTTTATCCGATTCTATCAACAATTTCAGTCGTCGGTTTCAACTGGTTTTGCTTGAACACGTTCGCGGTGATTATGACGTCGTTGATCGTGTTTATGAAATCTGTGTCCGGTAAGGAAGAAGGGACTACGATGATGGACGACGTCGTGAACACGATTAAATCGACGACGAGTGCGACGATTGGGGGGAGAGACAAGAGGCAAGATAAACTCATCGAGTCGATTTTAGCGAGCGAGGACGATACGATTTCCATCTCGACCCAGCCAGGGGAAATGTCCTCAGAACCAGCTTCAGAAACAGATATCAAGGAAAGAAGAGATAAAATGCCAGCTTCGTATCGAAAGGACGACGAATTAAGACGTCGAAAGTAACGTCATGTTATATATACGTAGAATAAAAATAGAGAAAAACTTAAAGTTGTAACATACACTGCACATAGTACGCGAAAAAGAAAAGCTCCTTCTGTATAATTATTTGTATTGTATCTTTTGTGTATCTTCGTTTTAATGACATTTTATTCGCGTGTGTGTATCCTAATTATAATGCTACGTACTGTATCAGCTATTTCTCGCACCTCCTCTATCACTCGCACCTTTTCCTTCCTTCTTCTTTTCTCATTTCATCCCTTCTTTTAACTTCTCGAGCTGCTCCTCGACAAACTCGTCGATTAAAACAGGCCACGCCGCGTCCTTCCCTTCTGCATCGTACCCGAACAAACTAGAGTTGTACGCCCTCGAAAAATCCAAAATTTGATTCCAGGTGTCCCCTGAAATCGCCTTCTTATGCTCTCGGTTCAAGAAATCGCACCATTTATCCAACAACGACCACTTATCTTTCAACAAAAGTTCCCACATCGCGCACGCCGTGTCCAAATTCAACGCCTTTTGATTTTCCTCCTTTGAGAATCTGAACGCGTATTCGTACACCGCTTTAAACGCGTACGAGTCTACCAATTCCTGCCTCATCGCCGGTATTTTCTTCTTCAACTTTACCATCGAATCGCACTGGAGTTGTCTCATCCCGCTCGTAAACTCCTCGTGCGTAAACTTCCCCATCTCTTGCGCGTTCATCTTATTCGCTAAAACTAAAGTGACCAAATCCGACTCCGGATTGATGCCTAAATCGTCGAAGAACCGCATGATTCCTTCCGCATCGATTTCTTTCTTATCCGTGGCCGTTTCTTTCTTCGTCTCTTCCGATTGGTACTTCTGGAAAAACGTTTCCAAAGTCGATTCCGAAAACGCACCTCCACCACTCGACGACGACGCAGTCGATTTTGGTGGATGTTCCAAAAAGTCCGTCACCGCCGCTTGTAAGTTCCACGCGAACTTCTTCAGATATTTTATCGCGTTCGTGTTGGTCGTCCGAGTGACCGCAACGAATTCCTGAACCCCTTTCTTCTGGCCCGCGTTGAGTTTGTTCATATCTTTGTCTTCTTCTTCTTCTTCTTTTCTGTTTGTGTGATGATTTTGACGCGACGACGCACGCGTCTTTTTTTAAAAATGAAGAAGAAAAGACGAAAAAAAGAGAAAACGAACTCGTCAAAACTCATCGTCCAATCCCCTATTTTGTTTATTATAGTATTATTAAGCGCTCTCTTCTCATCAAACACACACACACACACACACACACAAAGAAAGGACGGAAAGATGGCATCATCATCTTTCGCAGGCTTCT
>Ga0115553_1001065_pt1 | contig 17304 bp, 12 predicted proteins | sample COGITO_mtgs_1103_2_FD_87284 | JGI IMG/M metagenome (GOLD analysis project Ga0115553, IMG submission 87284) | Pelagic marine microbial communities from North Sea - COGITO_mtgs_110331 | ecosystem: Environmental > Aquatic > Marine > Epipelagic | place: Germany:Helgoland, sampling site Kabeltonne... | reverse complement strand
TCATAAGAAAGAACGAGACGTATATATAAAAGATGAGCTCTTTTTCTTCTAATAAACATTCACGCAAAGCGTTGCTGGCGACGTTCGCCTTGGCGTGCTTGGCCATTTTTATCGGCATCAACGGCGTCTTTGTCGAAGCAAAGAAAGGACCGAAAATTACAAACACCGTTTACTTCGACGTCTCCATCGGAGGGAAAGACGCGGGAAGAATTACCATGGGTTTGTACGGCGCCACGGTACCGAAGACGGTCGAAAACTTCCGAGCGTTAGCGACCGGAGAGAAAGGCTACGGCTACGAAGGCTCGACTTTTCACAGAGTGATCAAAGACTTTATGATCCAAGGTGGTGATTTCACCAAAGGAGATGGCACGGGAGGCAAGTCTATTTACGGCGAAAAGTTCGCGGATGAAAACTTCAAGTTGAAGCACACCGGTCCAGGAACGTTGTCCATGGCCAACGCCGGCCCGAACACGAACGGGTCGCAGTTTTTCATTTGCACTGTGGTCACCTCTTGGTTGGACGGTCGACACGTCGTTTTTGGAAGAGTTACGGATGGTATGGACGTCGTTCGTAAAATCGAAGCTTTGAACGGAACGCCGCCGAGCGAAACTGTCACGATCACAAAGTCCGGCGAGTTGCCGATGGATGCGCACGTTCAAGATGAAATTTAATGAAAATTAATTCAAAGATGGAGAAGAACACATTTTTTTAAGTAGTATTGTTATTAATGTTAGTACTATTGTTCTTTTAATATCAATATCAAATGATTCACCGACAGACACGCGTAGCATGTTTTCATTTTAAAAGTTGTCGCGATGCGTTACATCCATACAATGTATCTATGCGAGGCGCGTACCAGGTACAATATATACTTACATATAGAATTCTAACGTCATGGATTAGTTTTTTATTAGCTGTAAATATAGATAGTATAACAAGCTGTTTTAGTTTTTAGCAAACGAAAAGCCATCATCATCGCTTATTCCCAGTTGGCCGCAGTGAGTTCAGCCAAATCGACGACTCTTTGGGAGTAGCCCCACTCGTTGTCGTACCACGCAACAACCTTCAACATGTCGTCACCGATGACCATCGTCAAAGCAGAGTCGATAGTCGTGGATTGGTCGGTGCATCTGAAATCGACAGAGACCAACGGTTCGTCGCAGACGGACAAGATGCCCTTCAACGGACCAGCCGCTGACTCACGGAACGCGTTGTTGACTTCCTCGGCGGTGACCTTCTTGGAGGTTTGGATAACCAAATCGACAACGGAAACGTTCGGGGTCGGGACTCTCAACGCGATACCGTTCAACTTACCCTTCAATTCCGGCAAGACCAAGGCAACAGCCTTGGCGGCGCCAGTGGAGGTCGGCACAATGTTCAAGGCCGCAGCTCTCGCGCGTCTCAAGTCTCTGTGCGAGGCGTCCAAAATCTTTTGGTCACCAGTGTACGAGTGAGTGGTGGTCATCAAACCCTTGACCAAACCGAATTTGTCGTTCAAGACCTTGACGAACGGCGCCAAGCCGTTGGTCGTGCAAGACGCGTTGGAGATGATCTTGTCAGAGTTCTTGTATTGGTCAGCGTTGACGCCCAAAACGTACGTCGGGATGTCGTCGCCCTTCGCCGGGGCGGTGATGACAACCTTCTTGGCACCCGCGGTCAAGTGCTTGGAAGCACCCGGGGTGTCAATGAAGACACCAGTACCTTCGATGACGATGTCGATGCCTAATTCCTTCCACGGCAATTGCAACGGGTCTCTGGAGGAGACAATTTGGATGCTCTTGCCATCGATGGACATGTGCGTGTCGTCGACGATCTTGACGTCAGCTTCGAACGTGCCCAAGACGGAATCGTACTTGACCAAGTGCGAGGCTTGCTTGACACCGCCGGAGTCGTTGATGGCAACAACTTCGAGCAAGGTGTCCTTGCCTCTGCCGTGCCAGCATCTCAAAAAGTTACGGCCGATACGACCAAAGCCATTGATGGCAACCTTGCAGGTTTTGCCCTTGGCTTCGATAGTGTTGCTGACAGACGCCTGTGAGAAGGGAAGAAACGAAAATATATGTGAGCAACTGCGTGTTTCTCTACTATACACCGGAACAGGATTATTACGTAGTACACAGACCCGATCGATTCCACGACAACAGTAGGAGGAGGAGGAGGAGGAGAAGAAGAGAAAATAGAAGAGCTTTTTCTCATACGCAGAGCAAAAGTTGATCTGGACTCGCCTCCTCTGCACCAACCGCCTTCTACAAAAAAAAAACAGAGACCAGAAGAGAGAGCGGATAACGAGACTCGCCCGATGGAAAAAAGAACACACCTTGGCGACGGTCTTGTTCTTGAACTGACCGGCAGCCTTGGAGAACTGCGTGAGTTGGGTAGTCTGTGAGAGTTTCAGAAGACAGTTTGAGGTCAGTTGTCGCGTTTAAAATTTCGCGCGAGAGAGAGACGGAGGAGAATCCGTACGCGCGCTTTTGTCGCGCGCGCAATTTTCTGTCATCATTTACGATTACTCCCCTTTGCGGGGAGCGAGAAATTTCTTTTTTTTAGGCACACATCCATTTTCGATGATTAGCGGAGAAAAATAACGCGTCGGGCGAAAACGCGGGAGGGAACCTCCGACGCGAACAGCAGACGAGCGCGAGAAGAAAAGAATTGCGTTATATGCGTACCTTGGCGGCGGAAAAAGTAGCCATTGTGTGCGAAATAAGAGTGAGGAATTCGGTGTGTGTGTGGATACAGAAAGAGAGAGAAAGATGGATGTTTTCACCACCACGGCCGGTGACTGTTGTTTTCTTTTCACCTCTCTCCACCTCCACCTCAAGATTTTTCTCTTTTTGGAAAAGAGATTTCTTGTTGTTTTTGCCACCTGTTCGACGACGTCACAACCCGAAACAGACTCCCAAAAAACCCAAAAAAAGCGAGGGAGAAGTCGACACATTTTGTTGAGTGTCGTTTCACGCTCCCCTGGAAAGTTGTTTAAGAGAACACTTACTTACTGTGGAAAGCGCACACAAAGGTACGTAAAGAGAGAGAGAGAGAGAAAAGAAGAAGAGGCGCATTTTCTCCTTCGTCTTGCCCGGGTTGTAGTAAGAACGCGGGGTGAAAAAGTGGCGCGAAGAAGAAAGGAATTCTCAGAACAAACTACGTCAGCCTAATAAGTCCTCGTCGTCGTCGTCGTCGAAAAGGAAAGAGGGCAAAAATTTATGTCGTCCTCTCAGCAGCAGCGCGTGATGACGTCGGCGGAAACGGGAAGAACAACGCCGAGGACGACGACGACGACAAGGACGACGACAAGGACAATCGCTGCGGAAGATGATCGCATGAACAACACGAACAGTAATGGAATGCCTATGATCCACGTCTTAGTCGTGGACGACGAGAGAATCTGTCGTGCGGTCACGTCACAGGTTCTGAGAAAGTGTGGATACCGGGTGACGACGTGTGAGAGTGGCGCCGAAGCCATCGAGTTGTTGCGTCGAGGCACTGAGTTTAACTTATTGCTCACGGACGTGATGATGCCCGATATCGACGGGCCAAAGTTACTCCAACACGTGCGACATCACTCGCAATTTTCTCAGTTACCCGTCATCATGATGTCTGCCAATCAACACTCGGAAATTGTCTTTGAGTGCGTGCGAAGCGGCGCGGATGATTATTTACTCAAACCAGTCACGGTGAAACAAGTGAAACTTTTATGGCAGCACGTGTGGAGGAAGCAGTACTCGGCGGCACCGCAGACGGTTCCGAGACTGAACGAATACGGCGAAGAGTTAGATGAAGATAACGAAGACGACGGGATATGTATGCTCGGTAAAGAAGAAATGTTCCAAGGCGTGCCAAACGTCCCGAGGCGATTAAACTCAGAATCCGATCTTTTGATGAACAGTAACGGCAATAGCGGCAACAATGACAACGACAACAACAGTAAGAATAAGAATAATAGCAGCAAAAACAACGACAACAACATCACGATGAACAACAATTCCACCGCCATCAATAAAAGCAACATCAATAACAACAACAAAAATAGTCATCCTAGATCGCTTTCGCGAGACTCTTCGAGAGAGAATTTCTTGTCGATGCTTTTACTCAAGAGCATCGCCAATAACAATAAAGAAAGAAATCCTTCGAATGTTACTGCTACTGATACTGCTACTGCTGCTACCACCGCAGCGGCAAAAACTGCTTCTACGACACCGAAGAAAACGACGAAAAATAACAAGGACATGAAAGACTCAAAGAACAACGCGAACGCGCGTAATCCGCCCGCGCAAACAAGAAGAGTCGAGAATGCCGATGTCGAAGTGCCGATGGAGGTGGATCTTCCGCGCGCCAATAATCGAGCTAATAAGACCAAAGATGCAGAAATAGTGCGAAGGAAGAAAGAAGAATCGGAGTTAATATTGAGGGAGAATAAAGCGAAGACAGAGAAACGGTTAATACAAAATTCTTCTCTTGCGAAAAAGTCGTCGTCGTCGAGATCTCATGGAGGATCTCCCGGAGCCCACCACTCTTCTCCATCCTCACTCAGTAGTCACGATGATAGTAACTTTGTTTTAGCGCCACCGATACAAGGCTTGGAGAAGTCGAGGTCGTTCGTTTCAGTTAGAAATTGGCTCGATTCGAACGCATTCAGAACGATGAGTGATGAAACGAAATTTCATGTGTTAGCTAGAACTGCGGCGATTCTAGCGAACGAACACGAGCGCGGTTTCTGCTCCGGTGGCGTCAATCCTTCGAGATTGTTGATTTCTCCGCAAGGAGATATCAAAGCATTTGATAAAGAAGAGATGAACGCAAGAAGTAATAGGAACAGAATGGCGAGAGGATCGAAACAACAACCGGTGATGAAACGTCGCGAAGTTTTGTACGAAACTCTTCCGAGTGAAAATGAACTTCCAAACACCATCAAATCTGAACTCGTTTCTCTCGGTGCCCTCGTATCCGAAATGTTTTGGAAAGATATGTTCGACGTTGGCTCTAGTTCTGAGAATCCGCGCGCTTGGTTCAATGAAAAAGAAATCACGCACATCGATGAGTTACACCCGGAAATGGCGGAAACCTTCAGAAAATTGATATCGAGAGATCCTCGCCATCGAGTATCGGCGCAATCTGTGAGAGATATCGCGTTGAAGCAACTAGAAATTCTGAGACACCGCCGGTCATCATCTTCTACGTCGATGCCTTCGAAAGCTACGCTCGTTGACCGCGAGTTGAACGTGGACTCCGAGAGAAAGGCGAACGAGTTGAAAACAATCATCGACGTTCTTAAATCGATTGAAAAATCCCGCCAACGCGAGTACGAAAAAACGCAGCGGGAATTGAACGTTTTAAATGCGCTGTCAAAGTTGCTCCCCGCCGGAAAACAAGGAATTTCTACTCGCAGCAACTCGAAAAGAAAGCGGGGTGAAAGTAATAACAATATTCACAACTCTTCAGATGTTCCCGGCGCACTTAACAGCGAAAAGTGGGCAAGGCAACCTCCAGAGTCGCAGCGCGCTCTCGATCACGTGCCCTTTGACGACTTGCCGAAAATTGTATTTGAATCTTTGGAAGAAACGTTATTTCAAGCATACGCGAAATCGTGCAAAAACCATGCTCTTCAACTCGCGCGCGGTGGATTTAGTGGAGAGTACAATACCGGTCGCGCAGGATCGGTGAAAGACGACGAAAAATGGATTTCAAACATGATCAAACGCACAAACGTTGAAGAACAGTTAACGGATGATTTGAAAGAATTTGGCAGCTGTTTAACTCGCGTAACGCGAAAGTGGCGATTTCGAGTCGTCGCTAGGCTGGGGTGCGGAGATTTAGTCGGTGGTTCGAGCGATATGGTGTGTTCTACCGCGTGGAATCGCGACGGCGACTTGTTCGCTACCGCGGGTATTTCGAAGCGGCTGTGTATTTACGAGGTTGCCTCCGTCATGCACTTGGGCAACGCCGTGCATTGTCCAGCCATTGAACTTTCCACGAGCTCAAAGTTGTCGTCAATCAGTTTCAATCCGTACGTGAAGCCGGTTATGGCATCTGCGACGTATGACGGCGCGATGCAAATCTGGGACGTCCAGAAAGGCATGGAAACCATGCGATTGAAGAATCATACCAAACGGGTTTGGTCGACTGAGTTTTCTCCGATCGATCCAACTCGTCTGTTATCAGCTTCGGACGATGGCACAACTCGAGTCTGGTCAATCACGCAAAGGCGAGAGTGCATGGTGATTAATGATCCGAATCAAGCAAACATATGTTCGGTGAACTCTTCTCGCATGGACTCAAATCTGATCGCAGTCGGCTCAGCAGATCACAAAGTACACGTTTACGATCTTCGAAACGCGGTGATGCCGATGTTGACTTTGGAAACGCACAAGAAAGCAGTATCGTATGTGAGATGGATGGGTAATGAGCTTGTTTCGGCATCCACGGACTCTTTGCTCAGACTATGGGACGTGAAAGGATCGCGAGGTGTTTGTCTTCGCACGTACACCGGACACGTGAACGAGAAAAATTTTGTCGGTCTCAGCGTCACGAGTGATGGTAGAATCGCTTGCGGCTCTGAAGATAATACGGTTCGAATGTACGCAAAGTTTGCACCGCTACCGGTTGCGGGACACTCGTTCATGCGAATGACTCCTGGTTGTGGATTGAGAGAGGGAGGTCCCACGGCTGGTTTATGCGGCGGCATCAAACCCGTTCTCACGAACGACAAGGGCGCGTTCGTCACGAGCGTCGCGTGGTCTCCTGATGGTCAGCGACTGTTAGCGTCCAATTCTCGCGGTAACTTGAAGATATTTGAGTTGGATTAGGTATCAACAACGCGTTTTGGGTGTATAAAAAGCCTTCAATAATACTAACAACGCACACTACAAATAGAATCACGCATGTAATGTAAAAATATACTTGGAAATTAATTTCTTCTAACAATGAATCTCTGATTTAATACGGCCGGTCGCGACGATAATGCCCTCCACCACCACCTCTGTTGTAATTTCCATAGCCTCCACCTCGACCGCCGCCGCCTCGATTATCCGGGCATTCGCGCGCAAAGTGCCCGGATCGACCACAGATCCGACATCCGTCGCCGCCTCGTCCTCCACGACCCCGACCGCCACCGCCGCCATAGGAACCTCTCGCACCATAACTGTTATGACCTCTACCACCGTCGTAGTTATTGTTATTATTATTGTTGTTATCTCTACTAAAATCATCCTCTTCTCTTTTCTTCTTCGTCGCTAAGGAAACGCTAATCTTCTTCCCTTTGAAGTCGTATCCGTCGTAAAACCCGGGCGCGGACTGCGCAGCCATTGGATCGTCGTAGGTAATCGTGCACTCGTCTTTGTTCTTTCCCGTGGACTCGTCTGAGTATATCTTTACCGCCCAAGGCCACTGATCGGGAAATCCCGTGCGTTGACGTACTCTCGAAATCATCCCGATGCCGCCGAATAACTCTCTCAAATCGTCCGAAGTCGTCGTCTCTGGGTCGAATCCTTTGACGAAAATTCGATTGTTGGTCGGATCGTCCACGCCGTCTAACAACCATCCCGCCGCGGCTTTCTTCTCCTCGTCTTTCACTTTTTGAGATTTCGGTAAATCGCATCGTTTACAGGTTTTCCTCCACGCGAAGTTTGTGTTTGAACACGAGTCGCACTGCCAAGAACCATCTTCGGACAATTTTTTCGCTTTGTTTTCTTCTTTTTCGTTGTTGTTGTTGTTGTTGTTGTTAAAATTCGTGTTGTTGTTGTTGTTGTTGTTGTTCAACCCGGTACCGAAGCGCAACGCCGGCGCGTCCTCTTCAGTAGGTGGAGGAGGAGGTGGTGGTGGTGGTAGTGGAAGAGCACCGTCGTCGTTTTCCTCTTTGGACGGGTGTGGTGGCATATCGCGTCGCAGACTCTTCTCGTTTTTAAATTATTTTATTAATTGTGATGATGATGATGATGTTTTCCTCTCTCTCTCTTCTGTTGATGAACACACAATTGCTCTGACTGACGACTGAAAAAAGTGTTCTTGCTCTAATCACAGCCACACACGAACACAAAAAAGAAAAAGAAAAAGAAAACTCATCGTCGTCACTAAAAGTACTCACGTTTGCTGCGCGCTCGTCAACACAGATACGAGAACATTACCACACAGTATCACGAACAACATTAACAATATATTCTTCATATTCTTTCACACATAATTAATCAACACAACGACAAAAAATGAGTATTTTATTGGGCATGGGTAATCCCCTTTTAGATATCTCCGCCGTCGTCGAACAGGACATTTTGGACAAGTACGAGTTAAAACTGAATAACGCCATCTTAGCCGAGGAAAAGCACAATCCGTTGTACAAAGAAATGGTGGAGAAGTATCCGGTGGAATACATCGCCGGTGGTGCCACGCAAAACTCTATTCGCGTGTGCCAGTGGATGTTGAAGACGAGCGGCGCGACGACCTTTATCGGATGCGTCGGTGAGGATGATTTTGGCACCCAGATGACGAAAGCGTGCCAAGCGGACGGCGTGACGACAAAGTACATGATCGACAAAGCGACGCCAACGGGGACGTGTGGGGTTTTAGTGAAAGACGGCGAGCGATCTTTGATTGCCGCGTTGAACGCGGCGAACAACTACAAGTTCGAGCACTTGCAAGAAGCAGAAAACTGGAAGATTGTTGAAGACGCCAAGTTTTATTACAGCGCCGGCTTTTTCTTGACGGTGTCACCAGAATCCATGATGGCGGTGGCCAAGCACTCCGCGGAAAACAAGAAATGTTACATGGTGAACTTGTCTGCACCGTTCCTAATGCAAGTGCCGCCGTTTTTGGAGGCAATGATGAACACTTTACCGTATGTTGACGTGTTGTTTGGAAACGAATCCGAAGCGGTCACCTTTGCGGAATCTCAAAAGTGGGAAGGCGTCACGGACGTTGCCGAGATTGCGTTGAAAATCAGTCAAATGCCGAAAGCGAGCGACCACTGCACGAGAACGGTCGTGTTCACGCAAGGTGCGGACGCTACTATTGTCGCCAAAGACGGCAAGGTCACGAAATACGACGTCATCAAACTAGCCAAAGAAGACTTGGTCGATACGAACGGCGCGGGAGACGCGTTCGTCGGCGGGTTCTTGTCCCAGTTTGTACACGGTAAGGAATTAGCGGATTGCTGCAAGGGTGGTAACTACGCCGCCAATGCCATCATTCAACAATCTGGGTGCAAGTGTCCGGGAGAGTCAAACTTCTCCAGCTAAAAAATTGTTCATCGTTCAAATCATTCTTTTAATATTAATTTAAAAACTACCAGTACTTAAGTATCTACGTAAACATCTTTAAAGAATGGGAAGCGGATCCGGTCCGTGATTGCTAAACACTTGAACGGATGAATCCCAACCGCAGCTCGCTAACTCTCCTCTATTCAAAACACTCACGTCTAAACCAACCGCAAATTCGGTGTGGTGGCGCCACTGCCGCAAAAGCGGCGAAGGCTGAACGCCTCTTTCTCCTCCTTCTCCTAATCCTAAAGTATTACTAATGCTAGTTGTGTTGCTAATTTTCCAATTCCACATTGCTACAGTCATATCGTAACTCGCGGTGTAACATATATCTTCGTCGAATGGATCCATTTTTACTCGTCTCACGGCGTAACCGTGACCTCTCAAAACAGAAAGTTCCTTCTTTGGATTTCGAATGTCCCACAGTTTCACCGTTCGATCGACCGATCCCGTTGCGACGACGCAATCGTTATATTTATTCCAATCCACGCACAAAACTTCAAAATCATGCGCGGGTATGGATAGCGTCGAGTGATTTTTCCTGCAGTCCCAAATTTTTAGTGTACAATCACCGGAAACAGAGGCGAAAACGTCCGCGTGGTGCGGCGACCACTCCGCGGCGTACACGCAATACGTGTGTTCTCTAAATGTTTTCAACGAGCCGTGCGTGTGCGCATTCTCTCTCGGATTCCAAAGCTTAATAGTATCGTCCCAACTCGCGGTTAAAAACACGTCTTTTCTCGTCGGGTTCCAAGAAACGGTATAAATTTCCGCCTCGTGTTCGTTGAACGAACGCAAAGGATTTTGAAACGGTGGGCGAGATACGTCCCAGAGTTTTGCGGACCCATCGCCAGAGGCGGAGACTAACACGTTCTCCGATTCTTCCGACCACGCGCAATCGAATATCCCATCTGCGGTTTCAAATCTCGCCTCCTCTACTAGCGGAAGCGTCGCCGGTCCAGAGTGAGGAAAATTGTTGTTGTTGTTATTCGTGTTGTTGTTATTGAGCGCGTTCAACTCTCTTCTCAAAACGTACTGATGGCCGTTCCCGACGATGCCAAAGTTTTGCGACGCAGATACCGCTATGCGATCGGCAAAGAACGGCGAGAATTTAACGCTGTAGCCATTGAAAGGCGTGCGAAAATGCGACGTTGCCGCCATGTATTTGCTGTTAGGTTAGAATAGCGTTTGGTTCCGGTGGTAAGGTGTTGGTGGTGGTGAAGGTGACGGTGGTGGTGGGAGACAACAAACAAACAAAACAAACAAACACACTTTCTTCCTCTTTCTTTCTTCTGCTCTTTTTACTTTTTTTTGACGACAGACGGAACGAAGAGTTCTGGGTGGTCTCTTTCTGTTGTTTGATGAAGAGAAAAAATTTTGGGAGGGAAAAGGAGTTTTTTTGGTCGGCTTTTTGAGTTGAGTGACGTGGAACTTTCCTCCACCTCACCCATCTCAAGCTTCACTTTTTAACGCATACAAACACACACACACACACACACAATGTTCGCTTTACAATCCCAAATCGCCGGCGCCAAGGTCGTCTCCAAAGTTGTCGCCAACAAGCAACAACGATCCACCGTCGTCTCGGCGAAGATTGCCCACGGCAAAGGTACGCTTTAGAGGAGAGAACAATTTTTCAAGGAAGAAGAGAACTAATCCACAAATTTTGTCTCTCGATGGATAAAGAAGAAGAGAGAGATGGATTTTATCTGTTTTTTTCCCGCGCGTGAAGAAAAGGAGAGATCGTCTGCTTCCTTCGATTGAAGAAGGATTCGAAAGCGTGTTGGATCTTCTCCTTCTTTGTCTTCTTCTTCTTCTTTGACTTCTTCTTTGGTTCTGCCCTGTCTTTGATATCCAAAGAGAGCGCACAACCTTTAAGAAGGAGGGAAGAAGAGAGAGAGCTCTCGGGATCGTCCTCTTTCTCCTCTCCGAAAAAAGATATCAATATTTAAGGTGTCAAATCCACTGACCACAAAAATCTCTTTACAAAACTATAACAACAACAGGTGGTGAAGAAGGGGGCCGATCCTTCAACAACGATGCCTTCGGTACGGACTTTATTATAATAATCGTAAAAATTAGTACTAATTGTTACTCTCTTATCTAGGTATGATCTGCAAGGCCGCGTCTTACTCCATGATGGGTTCCGCCATCTCCGCCGCCGGCGAGGAAGACGTCTTCACGCAAGAAGGCCCGATCACGGTCTTCGCCGCCGATGACGATGCCTTCGGGGACTTCATCAAGTCCAAGGGTGTTACCAGAATGGAATTTGTGAAGATGGATGGCTTGGGTGACATCTGCAAGAACCACGTCGTTAAGGGCACGGTTACCAAGGCGGACATGGCTGCGGGCAAGGAATTCGAAACCATCACTGGCAAGAAGATCGTCCCGGCTGACTTCCCGTACAAGAAGAACGACATCAAGGTCGACAACGCCACGATCCACGCCATCAAGATGGTCATCGCCTAAGCGGAATGATGCATTAAATGTAAATTTCTTGTTCATTCTTTAATTAAAGCATTTTGACGTAAACATTCGAAAGAAACAAAAAATAGAGAGGATCGCGAAGCTAATAGTAGAGTGTAAATTTTATCTTTTGGTATTTGCTTGAATGTCGCGATGCTCAAACTCCTCGCCTTCCATTATTTCCCTTATTTTCCTCTCGTTCTTTCCCTCGCATCCGAACACACTTTTTCTCCTTCTTCTTCGTCCTCGTCTTCGTGTTCTTTTTCTTCTTCTTTTTCTAAATTTTCTTCCTTTTTGCCAAAAAGTTTCTCAAACCGACCTGCACAATTATTGCACGCGCAAAGTGTGTTCTTCGTCCGAGAAAGTGCATACATGCAAAATCAGCATTTTCGAGGAATCGGAGGAGAGAAAGAAAAAGAAGGAAAAGAACAACAACAACAGCAGCAACAACAACATTTGTATCGCGACGGACAGATGAAAGTTCCTTCGACGGCGTGGGAAGAGTTGAGAAAAGAGGCGAGGAAATTGGAGAATGAAATTGATGCGAACCTCGCTTCGCTTTCAAAACTTGCCGGGGTTGGTACCAACAACGCGACAACGTCGACGTCTAGCGGTGGCGGTATGAGTGGTAGTGGTGGGTATAATCAGTACCCCAACACGGCGACGAACAAAATTGAGGGAAACTTTGATGTCATCGCATCGAAAGAAGGAGAGATCGAGGCGTTGTTAACGCGTTTGTCAGACGTGACCAGAGCTTTGGCATCATCCATTCATAGCGGAGCGAACGCTTCTTCGGATACTCGAACGCACACGTTAGCGAGACATAGAGACGTTGCGAAAGAGTTCAATCACGAGTTCAGACGAATGAAAGATTACATAGAGCAAGAGCGAGAACACGCTTCGTTGTTACAGGGAAGACACCGGGGAAGTAACGGCGCTTTAGGAGGAGGGGATGAGAGTAACTCTTCCGCAGCAATGCGAGAGAGAAACTCAATCTTGAGCTCATCAATCGCAGTAGACGATGCGATTGGCGTTGCACAAAATACGGCGAGCGCGTTGTACGAGCAGAGAGGAATTTTCAATAACACGATTAGCGCGCTCGCCACGGCGGGGAGTAAATTCCCGGTGGTGAACAATTTACTTGTAGCTATCAAGAGAAAAAAGAACAAGGATGCGATTGTTCTCAGCGCCGTGTGTGCCATATGCTCGGCATTAGTCTTAATTTATTGGATGGCGAAGTAGTAGCTTGTGTTTTTATTGAATTCTTTTTACAAATGAGTACAGTACTTTTCTACTTCGTCTTCCTCTTCTTTAGTGCGTGAGACGAGAAATTTCTTCAATCTTCTTTACCAAGTCCTCGGAATTCGAAACTCCAGACAGTTCAGACACCGCGACTTGGTCTTCTTTGGATAGATCTAAGAAGATTTCGACCAAATCACCGTCGATGAAGTTTCGCATCTCTACGCTTCGCTGCACGTTGTGAAAACTTCTGAAGTCAGAGTGACTAAAGTTTCCCACTCCGGTAACTACCTTTTGCATGGCTTCTTGAACTTTGTTAAGTAACATGAAATCGCGTTTCGGTAAAGTCGCAACGACGCCTAAACCACCAGAGATCGTGCCAAATAGCCAAGTGGAGATTTCAGACAAGGAGCTCGTATCGTCGCTTAGATCTGGCATGCGCATGACCAGACTACCGCGTCTGAATCTATTCACGGAATCTCCCAAGTGGAAGGCGCCGCAAAGCTCTAGCGTCCCGCGTTTATCTTCTGTGTCTGCGTCCGCGTTCCGCTGAACGGTAAACAAGTTGTAACTAGATTCAGCTCCGAGATATGTGTTATCGTCTAAAATCTCGACCGCCGTCATCCAATTCGAGCTAAAATCGTGTGCGACTTCTTCAATCCTGCCGGATTCTCGCTGATACTGCAGCAGCGTTATCGACTTCATCAAATCACCAACGACGATCAAATTATCTTTCGTTTCAACCTTGAGTGCGATGATGTGTCCCATGTGAGAACACTCGTGCACTAACTCGCGTTTATTTTCTTTGGAAACGCCCCAGTTGAATAATTTCACCAGAGAATTGATACCGGCGAGTAGCTTACCGCAAAAGGCATTCAAATTGTACACCGCACCCCGGGTTTCTTTTTCACAGACGAGCGTGAGACTCTTTTGAAGCACAGACGAGGACGCGGAAGCGCGGCCGTCGCCGTGGTCATTCCCGTTGACAACAGCGTTTCCACCGCCACTCGACGATGTGTTCGAAACTTTGAAAACTAGTATGCGTCCTCGAGAAGATTCAGGCTCCGAATGAGGGTCCGCAAAAGCCGTTCCGACAACGAAATATATATCGTCGTCCCCGTCGAAAGAACACGAAATAATACTTGCATCGTTCTCGTTCGGTTCGAGGGGATATTTTGCCAAAGTTTCAAAAGTTTTATCGTCGAATAATCGCACGAAAAACTCTTCTTCTTGCCCAGGAACATCGCTCTCTTTCATGGTAAGCACCGCTAAAGTTTTTGTTTCCGGTTGATGCGCAATTCTACGAGGTTGTTCGCGCAGCGGAACCGTACGAATGTGCAATTTCTGAATATCATCGACGGCACCAATCGTCAAATGTTCGCCGCTGGCTAAAGCTAGCGCATCCGGAAAAGCGTCACAATTAAACGGTGCCACGTGCAAAACCTCGTTCAAGTTCACGTTTGAGTAGACGAGCTTCTTACTGTTGGAATATATAATCGTCGGCCGATCCGATCCCGCGAAGACATGCATTGAATGCTGAGACTTGAATAATTTCAGAGTAACCGGTTGCGTGCCAAGGGAAACAGATTTTCGATCACTCAACGCAAATCCTCCGGCTGAGCTCGAAGAATCGACGACGTTTGTTATTAAGTGCCCGTCACCGAGACCGGTGAGTAAATAGATTGTATCTTCGAAGAAGCAAAATAACGTCGACCTTGGAACGACATCGAGAGATAAATTTTCTGTGTGACAGACTTTCATCCCCGATCCTAATTCGACCAGCAAAACCTTCGTGCTCCACAATCCAACCGCACAGACGTTACGATCGCCGCACTGCGTTTTATCGATGCAAGATATTTCAGCATCGAAAGTCATTTTTCCAGTCTCTGAAATCTTCCCACCTTGAAAAGAAAGGTAATGAAGATTACCACCGACAGTGGCGACGGCTATGGTATTCTCTGACGCTGAACTGGCAGTTATAGGACTCTCGTCAGACGGCACCCATGAAGCGACAAGTTCTCCCGACGAAGCATCGCAAACGTAAACGCCTTTACTTGTGACTTGACAGATCACATTTCCAGAAATATTTGCACATTCAATCGTTTGGGAAGATGCGTCAAATCCTGGGAACACTGCCTCTTCCAACTCGTCGTTATCGTTTATTGCTAATATCCGCGTTTCCGCGATGAACGACACAATCAAATAGGAATCCAAAGGCATCGTTTCGTCCCGCTTGCACGAGTAGAGACCTTTAATCCCTGAGAGTGAAATCTGAGCCTGTTCTCGGATTCCGATTCCATTCCGAATAACGCGTAAAGATCCGCTCGTGCCTACCCCCGAACACGTGACGAGTTGACCTTGACCGTGACGCTCTAAATCCATGACGCAAAAGTCTACGATAGGACCAAGATTGGTAAACTCCTCCAAAACTTCGACGTAGCTTGGTAGTTCGTTCGAAGCTGACATCATGGTATTGACTTGTTCCGTGTGCAGTTTAATTATTTGGGAATCTCCATACGCGCTTCCAATGAAAACCACACTGTTGTCGAGATAACTCATTGCAGATGCCGAGGACGTTTTACCTAACCTTTCTATCGTCAACTTCGAAACAATGGAAGTGCTCATCGTCGATGTCGTGCCTTTGCTCAGCATCAACAGGTACAAATCGCCGTCTTCGTCCGCGATTAGAAATCTATCGACGAGCTGGTTCGAAACATTCTCGTCCGAAGGAATCAGACACGCTGAAGAAAACATGAGCAAATCTGGAGTAGTAATAGCTCGTACTAAAGCCGACGTAGACGACTTGTTCTCGCCGCGAAACATGACATTACTGTTTGCATTATTGCTCAACGTACTTGTAGCATTCTTCGTTGCGGTGTTGTTATTCTTGTTGTTGTTGTTTTCGTGGTCATCCATCGTTCCCGCGGGTTCATTTAAATACGCAATCGTTTCTTCGCCAACGACCACGCAACCTCCAATGGGAGAGGATAAAGCAAGCAGTTTCTTTGAGCCTATTTCAACTTCGCGCTGTTCAAATGGACCTGGTTCTAAATCTCTATCACGTAAGTTTACGCGATAAGTCGAGACGTGCCGTTCGTCCTTCACGTCTTTATGTAAAACCGCTATGACTGGCATTGAACTCAAACCGCCGCCCCCAGCGTTTTCTCGATTGATACTCCTCGTCAAGCTCGAAACGTTCGACGATGTTATATTCATGTCCGATGCGTTGCCGTTATTATTATTATTATTATTACCGTATTCACTCGCGTCTATTGCGATCCCAGATGTCGACGATGACGTCGACGGAAGAAAAACGAAATCCAAAACTTTGAGTTCGTTCAGGTTGGCGTTGAACGCTTGTAACAAGTTTCCGTTCTCATCGAACGGAATAAATTTTATTAAACCATCGTAAATGTGTAAAGCGATAACCCTGGCATTTCGATCGATATCGCCGAGCATGCCGTGTTCGACTGGTCGTCCAGTCAAATCGGAAACATCGCCACTCGAAACCGTTCGAAGCGTGTTGGTTGCCGCATCGTACGACAAAACGGCGAGCGAGTATCGGTCTTCCGTAACGACGACGAGACGACCTGGTATGTTTTCTCTGTCACCATTTTTTCTTCCTTCGCACAGCTTAAGCATAGCGATGCGTCCATAAACCGTCGTCTCCAGAACTGGTTCTAATCCTTCTTCGGTCAAGAGGTAAATCTCAATCCGATTGGATCGTGCAACTATCAAATTTTGTCTCTCCAAATGCGTGAAATGTCCCACGCATGAATAGGATACAGCCGTCGGTTTATGCGCGGTGACGACGTAATTAAAGACTTCAGTCGAGGGTAGGGATGAGGAAGAAGGCGATGAATGATGTTGAAGTCCTTCTTTCTCCGACGCATCCATCATCGTCGCATCGTCTGTGACTGACATCGTGTGTGACTTTTTGTGTGCGGGAAGTACGTCGGACAGACAGAGGAGGAAGAAGGAAAAAAAACAAACAACAAGCATGCAGGAGAAATTTTACTTCTCGTCCTTCGTCTTCATAAAAGATGATGATGAAAGTGGTGTTGTTAATATTAGCGGTGGAGAACACACGAAAAAAATGATGACGATGACGATGACGATGATGTCGCCGTTGAAAGCGTTGCAAAGTCAGACCTGTCGCTACTGTTCTTCTTCTTCTTCTTCTTTTTCTTCTTCTTTTCGCGCTGCGAGAAAGCTAAAGAAAATGAAAACGTGTGGGACGAGACAGTTACTCAGGTGCAGCGGTAATAATGAAGAGAACGACGAACGAACGAAAACAACAACAAACAAAAACAGCAAAAACAAAAACACCATCACCAACAACGACGACATT
>Ga0115553_1001018_pt1 | contig 17620 bp, 15 predicted proteins | sample COGITO_mtgs_1103_2_FD_87284 | JGI IMG/M metagenome (GOLD analysis project Ga0115553, IMG submission 87284) | Pelagic marine microbial communities from North Sea - COGITO_mtgs_110331 | ecosystem: Environmental > Aquatic > Marine > Epipelagic | place: Germany:Helgoland, sampling site Kabeltonne... | reverse complement strand
GTGACGGGCGTGTGGGCCGAAGAAAATACCCGAGACGCGCTCTACGATGCGTTCCGACGCAAGGAAACCTTTGCCACCTCGGGCCCCCGAATGCGCGCGCGGTTTTTCGCTGGAACGGACTATGCCGACGAGATCATGACTGCGGAGTCGATGATCGAGAAGGCCTATGCTGGAGGTGTGCCTATGGGGAGTGACCTCATCACGGGCGGTCAGGCCCCCAGGTTTATCGCTTGGGCCAGTGCAGATCCTCGAGGAACGGCGTTACAGCGGCTGCAGGTCATAAAAGGGTGGGAGAAAAACGGTGAGACCTACGAAGCGGTCTACGATGTGGCCTGTTCTGATGGTTTGCTTCCTGATCCCGAGACGCATCGGTGTCCGGATAACGGTGCCAGGGTGAACCTTGCCGACTGCAGCATCACCGAGGGTGTTGGTGCTACTGAATTGAAGGCTCTTTGGCAGGACCCAGATTATGATTCGGACAGCCATGCCTTCTATTACTTGCGCGCATTAGAGAATCCAACGTGTCGCTGGTCGACTTGGGATGCGCTGCGCGCAGGTGTTGAACCGAGGCCAGATTTGCACACGACGCTTCAGGAGCGCGTGTGGAGTTCACCGATTTGGGTGCGATGAGCGAGTTGTTAGCAGCGCTCCAATAGCAGCGCGCTGCCGCTACCGGCGGCGCCACTCGCCGCGACAATGCCAGTCGTTAATTGTTGCCGTTGCAGCTCATCAATCAGCGTGCCTGTCATGATGGCGCCTGTCGCACCCATAGGGTGTCCGAGGGCAATCACACCCCCATTTACATTGAGCTTGTCGATATCGATCTCTAAGGCATGGCGTGCCTTTAAGATGGTCGCTGCAAATGCTTCGTGAATCTCGAATAGGTCGATACGGTGTGCTGAGCGCTGCTGCTCTTGCAGTAGTTTTTGCGCGGCAGTGACGCAGCCACTGACAACCTCTAAGGGTTCGGCGCACGCAGTGGTGCTGCTGATCAATCGCGCTTTGGGTTCGATGCCCAGTGTTTTTCCCAACTGTTCATCGCCCAATAAGACCAGCGCGGCGGCATCACACATGGCCGGGGAGTTGCCTGCGGTATGTACGTGCTGAATGGCAGTAAGCGCCGGGAATCGTTCAAGCTGCGCTTGATCAGCTCCGGCTGCACCGAGTGCGGCAAACGCCGGTGGCAGCGCAGCGAGGTTTTCGGGGGTCAGTTCCCGGCGAATACATTCGTCTTGATCGATCCAACCGCGCGAGGTTTCTATCGCAATAATTGACCTAAAGCGTTCTTCGCGTTGCGCCTGTGCTGCGCGTTGTTGGCTTTGATGGGCGACCGCGTCACAGGCTTCACGAGAGACACCGAGCCGCGTGGCGATTAAGTCGGCTCCACTGCCCATTAAGAGCATTTGGTGGGCGAGTGCGTAATCTGGATCGTTAAAGACGCGGGCGTGGTCTGACAGCATCGGCACGCGAGACATCATTTCGATACCTCCCGCCACCATGGCAGTGCTTTGCCCCGCAGCAATTTTTAAACCCGCTAGAGCAATAGCGTCGACGCTCGATGAACAGAATCGATGCACCGTGAGTCCGGCGACGCTCTCAGGCCAACCTGCATAAAGCACCGACGTCTTGGCGATATTGGCCGCCTGTTCCCCATATTGGGTGACGCACCCTAAGATGACCTCCGTAATGACGTTGAGGTCCAGTTGATTGCGCGACGCCAGGGCGTCATAAAGTGGTTTGAGTAGTTCAGATGGCGTGAGTTCATGTAGGCCACCATCGGGCTTGGCTTTCGTCCGGGCACTGCGAATCGCATCGTAGATAAAGACCTGTTTCACTGACCGACGCCGACGACAAAGCTGGCACAGGTCGTGGTGCTGCCCCCCACATTAAACGTCATCATGTTCTCGGCCTTGGGGAGCTGATAAGCCCCAGCCTGACCGGAGACCTGGCGGGCACAGTCCAGCACCATGCGAACGCCAGTGGCGCCCACCGGATGACCCAGCCCAATCAGACCGCCACTTGGATTGATAGGAAAGTCACCATCGCGGGTAATACGACCCTCGTCTATGGCCTGCCAACTGGCGCCTGGAGCAGTCAAACCGCTGTGATCGATGGCCATGTATTCTGTAATCGTGAAACAGTCATGGGTTTCCAGACCGTCGAGATCGGTAATCTGCTGCATCCCGGCTCGTGTTCGCGCATCCGTTAGGGTTTGCGCCGCATGAGGAAAGATAAGTGGCTGGTCTTTTGATGCGGTGAGTTTGGTCTCTAGCAAAATGGGCGCAGACCGGTGCCCCCATCCTTTAATTCTTGGGACATCATTTAAGGGCCTGCCCTGTGTCTGGCTGTGTGCTTTTGCAAAGCGTTCACTGGCTAAAATGAGGCAAGCTGCACCGTCAGTGATTTGACCGCAATCGAGTTTGCGTACCCGACCCTCTATCGAGGGATTGAGCGCTGGATCATGGCCAAAGCTTCCCTCGGCAAATGCCCACTGCCGAGTTTGCGCACGAGGGTTGTGACGGGCATTGCCAAAATTAATTTCTGCGATACGGGTCAGTGGGTCATCAGAAATGCCATAACGCGCGTCATACTCTTGAGTAAGGCGATCAAACAGAAAGGGCCACGGAAAATCACAATCGCTTGCCTCATGGCCTTGCCAAGCCGCCGCACCGAGATAATCCGCACCGGTGCGGCCATCCACGTTGCGCATTAACTCGAGGCCGACAACACAGGCGACGTCGTAATGGCCCGACTCAATGTCGCGCATGGCAGCGAGAATCGCCATGGAGCCTGATGCACAAGCTGCCTCGTGGCGAGCGGTCGGTAGATGGCCTAGTTCGGGGTAAACCTGCCCAAAAAAACCGCCTAAAAGACCCTGCCGAGTGAACAGGTCGCCCACGAAATTACCAACATGACCGACTTCGATCTGTGACGGTTCAATGCCGGTATCGTGAACGGCTGTTTGCAGGGCGTCAGAAAACAGATCATAAATCTCATGGCCTTCCCGGGCCCAATTACGGGCAAAGTCGGTTTGGCTTCCTCCGAGGATGTAAATGGGCTGATGCATCAGGTGCTCTCCTTATCACTACTGCCCAACGCGGGTAGTTCGGTGTGAATGGCTGCGCTTATGGGGTCATGAGCCTGTGCCGTGACAAATTGGGTTCGCCGTAACGACGGCCGTCGATGCCCTCTTTTACAGAACGGCACCTTAATCAGCGCAGGGGGCGGCTCAAGCGCACTCACCATGCCCGCTCTGTTCCTGGACAAAATGCTAACTGGATGCGATGGAGGCAATCTCGGTTCGGCAGCCCCAGCGCACCATACAGAGGCATCTGGGATAGCAATAAGTTCAAAGGGATTCGTAGCGTAGACATGTGTCAGCCATCCAAGTTCATGTTGTGATCCTAGGACGCACATGGGTGGAGCGCAAGCGCTGGAATGCTTTCCACACGGGGGGATGTTCAAAGGACTCACGAACGAGTGACGTAGGCTATTTCAGGACGTTGCGGAGACTCATTTTTCCTTGTTACTCTGGATGCTTACTAACCGCATGCGAGCATCGCGCGGAGACCACATAATGAATCAAGCGTTGCGCTTATCCACGTTTCCAGTGACCGAGGAGTGTATTGGTGATGTCGCCGATTTTGAGCACACTCAGCCTTGGATTTATGGCATTGATAATCCGTATTTACACGGGGCTTATGCGCCGACGACACTAGAGCTGTCGGAGTCCGGTCTGACGGTCGAAGGTGAAATCCCAGCTGACCTGGTGGGAACTTATTTCCGTAACGGGCCGAACCCCATTCACCGACCGGGTAATCGCTATCATCCCTTTGATGGCGATGGCATGGTCCATGCAGTGTCTTTTGTCGAGGGAGCGGCCAGTTACCGCAACCGATATATTGATACGGTGGCGCTGACTGCTGAGCGCGCAGTGGGACAGTCAACCTCTAATGGTGTCATGGGCCCCTTCGATTTTGAGACCTCTCAATTCGGTATCAAAGACACGTCCAATACCGATCTTTTTTACTATGCAGGAAGTCTCATGACCTTGTGGTACAACGCAGGGCATCCTTACCGGCTAGATCCCCACACGCTGGAGACGACCGGCTATTTTGAGCTTGAAGGGCGTTCTCAGCGGAGACTGTCTGCGCATTCAAAAGTCGACTGGACCACTGGCGAACTATTATTTTTTGACTACGGTGATGAACCGCCCTATATGACTTACGGCGTGGCTGACCCGTCGGGTAAGCTGCAACATGAAGTGGCGATTGATCTGCCTGGTCCGCGTCTACCTCATGATATTGGTTTCACGCCCAACTACACTATCTTGCACGACCTGCCGTTTTTTCATGATCCTAAAGTATTGCAGCAACACCATTTACGGGTCCTCACATTCCACCGCGACATTCCCACCCGTTTTGGATTGATCCCACGGCATGGTCGGGGTGAGGACATCCGCTGGTTTGAATGTGAGCCTTGTTACATTTTGCACGTGAGTAATAGTTGGGAAGAGGGCGATTGGGTGGTGATGGATGGGTGTCGGTCTAGAAATCCCATGCCAGCGGTGTCTAGTGGTGAGGGCGAGCTGTCGCACATGCTCGCCTATATGCGACTCGAGGCGAACAATTATCGTTGGCGCTTCAATCTCAGAACGGGCGAGGTCCGCGAGGGTGATATTGACGACCTCAATACTGAGTTTAATAAAGCAAATCCACTCTACGCAGGTATTAAGGGCCGCTATGCCTACCATCAGCGCATCCCTCTGCTCGCAGAGGGCGGGCACACTTTGCGATTTAACGGCTTAGTCAAATATGACAATGAGACCGGTACGCGGCAGCAATGGGATTACGGAGCAGGCGTTTTTGGCAGTGAGGCGGTCTTTGCCCCAAGACAGGGAGCAACAAGAGCGGACGCCGAGGATGATGGCTATGTCATTACCCTCGTCACTGACTCTCAAGACTGGGCTTCCCATTGCCTTGTGTTTGATGCCACCGATGTGAACGCGGGCCCAGTGGCGCGGATTAGCCTGCCGCAACGGGTGCCGTTTGGATTCCACGCCAGCTGGGCACCGGGTATCTGACTACCGATGGGGATTGTGACGGCTAGATTTTGATCAATACCAGCATTGCGACCAGCACCATCAAACCCGCTGCGACTTTGTTCAGCGTCGCCAGGTGTTTTTCGCTGCTCAAGAGTCGACGTACGCCACTCCCGCCGCTCGCGTAAAGACTCATTGATAAAAACTCTGAGGGCAGAATCACACCGAGAAAGACCATTAACTGCTGAGGCAGCGTTTCACTCGGTGACATGAACCCTGGGAGGAGTGCGATCATAAATCCCCAGCCTTTTGGATTCATCACTGCGGTGGTATATCCCAGTGCCAGCAATGCAGTTGGTGTCACTCGGGGCTGCCCTTCGCCTTGCTCAAATCGAGCCGGTGCCGTCCAAAGACGATACGCCACCCACAATAGATAGGTTCCGCCGATCAGCGCCAGCAGGTTGAAATAGGCCTTAGGGAGCGCTTGGATCCAACCGAGTAACACAACGCAAGTGACGACGACGGTGGCCACGCCGGCAAGTTCTCCCCACATCATCCAGAGCGTGTGGCGGTAGCCCTGCGATAGACCGACCGTAAAGGCCAATGTCATACACATGCCGGGTGTCAGCGAAATAGCGGCAATTGTCGGGATAAAAATCCAGAGCAGATCAGTACTCATGCTTTAGCGCTCGTTGTCGAGTTGTCGCAGAGACTTAGTGTCGAATCGCGTCAGCGAGTCGACGATACCCTGCGCCCATCGGTTCGATGACCGACAGGTCTCGCTCTCGCAGCCGCGGTGCAATGGGGTACATACAGGTACACCCTAAAACCACCGCGCTATCGGGGTGGCGTGCATTGACGCGTTGAATGGCAGCGGTGATCTTATCCAGTGTCGTGATTCCGCAGGCTTGTACCGTTGCCATCGCCTCCAGCGGGCCGGATGAGGTGGCTAGTAGCGTATCGTCAGACAAGTGCACGATCTCATCGCAGTATTGCGTCAGCTTGCTGTCAGCGAGCATTGCGTCATAAATGAAGCGCATTGCAGGTGGCCAGAGCGTTACGATGCTAAAACGACTCGCGAATGTTAATGCGTATTGGAGAGCGCCTGATCCCGCCCCCATCACAGGGATCGATAGCACTTGATTGAGTGCACTGAGGCCATAGTCTCCAACGGTATTAATATAAACCGCATCGGCGCCCGCATTAGCCGCTTCAATGCCGGCTGCCAAATAAGCCTGTTCACAGATCAGTCGATCATCTGGTGTGAGAGGAAAAGTGGCTTCCGGGACTGGCAATAAAGTCGTATCGATGCCACTCATCTGCAGCGGGACCGGCGCAGCGGCGTCATCGAGTATTGGGGTTGCATCGCCAGAACCCAGCACCGCAATACGGATCGAACTCATGCGGCACCTCTCCTCGTTGCTACGTCGTTGATTGAGACAGCGAGATAGCCGCTGGTTATCGTCCTGAAGGTGACTCCCGTTGACTGCCAGCGCTCGTCTGCGCCCGCTAGTGACCGACGTCATCACGGGAGCAATATAGCATTAGCAGCGTGCTATCCCGAGACCCATGAACGCTGTCAGAGGATGGCGTCACCTATTATGTGAAATCCACTGGTTTTGTGACAGCCACTGGGGCTAGGTTTGATGTGGCTGGACTCGCGTAGTGGGTTCGTCTTTGGTGTGTCGCGGGGACGGCGCTTAGTGCCTGACCAAAAGGACTAATAACGCTAACAACTGAACCATGTTGATGCCAACCGACCAACGATGCAGGCGAGCAAACGCTTGTCCCGCGTCGGCATCGCCGCCGAGCTCAGCGTCGCGGAGTCGGTTAATCCGCGGCACTAGGACTTGCCGCACCCAACCAGTAGAGCCGGCGATAATGAAACAGGTCGCGGCAGCCAGTGGCGAAGTCATGGCAAAGCAGAGCCCTGCGATTCCCGCCCCGAGGATGAGTGCCAGGTAGTAACGAGGAAACAGGCGCCGTAAAAACTGGCCCGCCTCGGCTTCTGGAAGGCTCTGGAACACAGTGGGCGCGATGCCTGCTGCAAAAAACACCATGCTGCCTAAGGTGGCTGCCACAACGTATAACGCAATTGTTTCCACTCACCGCTCCTTACTTTGATCGTTGCTTGTACTGGGTCGGGCAATAGCCTCTCAACACCGTTGGGTCGCGTCTCTGGGCGTGTTTAGTGCTTCGACCTGAGACGCGTTGCCGCCAATTACGAAAGGCGCGGGGCTTTAGCTCGGAGCGCATTAATGTAATCACAGCCGCTTCTGTCAGACCATAAAGCGTTTTGATGGCCTCGAAGGGAGTGCGGTCCTCCCACGCCATCTCGATAATACGAGAGACGTCAGGTGGCGCTATCTGTGGCGATGGCGTGTTCATAATGCTCGTTCAGATCGTTTTGACAGAGCCGGCACTCTAGCGAATCTGTCTGCGGAAAGAAGGTGATAAACGGATCGACCTCCTGCGACCGGAATAACCCTCTCTGTACCATTGACGAATACCATTGCCGCGCCTACGGTGAAATCATGGGCGGTGAGGCAAAACGATGCGGGTGTTAGTGGCAGGTGCTACGGGTTACATGGGAGCAGCGGTTCTGCGAGAACTGGTGGCGCGCCATGTCGATGTGGTGGCACTGGTCCGCCCGGGACGGTCATTACCCGAATCGATACGGACGGTGGTGACGGTTGTTGAAGCCGATGTTGCCGAGGACGCTGATTGGAGCGAGCAGATCCCCGCAGTCGATGCGGTGATTTCGTGTTTAGCTAGCCGCAACGGCGCGCCGGATGATGCTCGCAAGGTGGATTACGACGCCAATAGGCGGCTGCTCGACTGTGCTGAGCGCCATAACGTCGGTCATTTTGTATTGCTTTCAGCGATTTGTGTACAGAAACCGCGCCTGGCATTTCAGAGAGAAAAATTGCGGTTTGAGCGCCTGCTTCATGATTCACCGGTACCGGGCACGATTGTCCGTGCGACCGCCTTCTTCAGATCCTTGGTGGGTCAGATCGATCGGGTCAAGGCGGGTAAGCCTTTTCTGCTGTTTGGGAACGGCGAGCTGACCGCTTGCAAACCGATTTCGGACCGTGATCTGGCTCGCTTCATCGTTAATCAGCTCGATGAGCACCGCGAGGGCACTGTGGTGCTTCCCATTGGGGGTCCCGGGCCTGCGATAGCGCCGGCAGCGCAAGCCGCAATGCTCTGCGAGGCGGCCAATGTGCCGCTTAAGACGCGATCGCTTCCCCCGCGCATGTTCGACTGGTTTCGATGGGTGCTGACGCCGCTGGCGGGTTTGTCACCCCGTTTTGCGAAGCGGGTAGAGTTTCTCCGTATTGCCAAGTTTTATGCGACGGAGTCGATGCTGTGCTGGGATCACGACCATCAGTGTTACGACGCTGACGCTACACCAGAGTTCGGTAACGATACGTTGGCCGCGTTTTATCAAAGGATCTTATCGGGAGATGAGTCCGTGCCTGAGCGAGGCGAACACCGTTTATTTTAAGCACTGATCACGTTAGTCGCTCAGATCCTCCCCTAAATTAATCGTCGAGGTGCGCTGGGATGCCCAGCTCAGAATCGCTAACGACAATGCTAATAACAGCACTGCGCCGGCCTCAAAGAGCAACTTGCTGGGCTCGGCTTCTTTACCTTGCAGAATAATGAGACGGGTAATACCGGTAATAGCAATGAGCACAGGTAATGTCACCGGCACACTATGGGTCGCGTAATACGCGTAGGCCATCCCAATGACTTCGAGATAGATGAAAAGCAGCAGGAGATCTGCGAGTCGAACGCGACCTGACTCTGCAAAGTGGATCAGCTCCATTGCCACCGCAAGCATGGTCAATAGACTAATAATGACCAGCAGGATGCGCTCTGCGATACTGAAAAAGCCCAGCACGCTACGATCGACTTTGCGTGTTGCCTCTGGGTAATCACTGCCTAGTTGCTGTTTGGACATCACCGCTCTCCTTGCTCCACCATCAGGGTCTTTACGCGCCAGTATACGACGTCGTTCATCCCTTGCGAGGCTTTAGCGTAGGGGTAACGCTAGCGAGCCGCTGTTACGCAAAGCTGGGGATGACTTTTTCGGCAGGTATCCACGGCAGTGCCGTAATCTCCGCTTCTCGCCAGCCATCCCCCGCATCTAACCATATAATCGTACCCGGCGTGGCTAAGGCACTGGGTACATTGACTAGCGCAATATTATGCGCCAGCCGCGGAGAATAAACGTAGCGCGTCACATGCCCCACGACAGTCTCGTCAACCTTGATCGGCATGAAATGGGCATTCGGCCGAACAGGTTCTCCTTGGAAGTTAGCGCCAACGAGCCGTCTTTCAGGGCCGGTTTTGGCGATGGCCTGTAAGGCGCTCTTACCGACATAGTCCTGCGGCTTGTCGATATCGAGCAACCGATCCATGCCAATCGTAAAAGGATTGTCGTCCAGCGTGATATCGCTGCAATAAGACAGCAGGCCGCCTTCGACGCTGCGCGCTAGTGAGGGGCAGGCTGGTTGAATGTCATACTCCGCGCCTGCTTCCATGCATCGATCCCACAGCTCTGTGCCGCGATGACTATCGAGTAAGATAATTTCGTAACCTAATTCCCCGCTCCACCCAGTTCGGCTCAATACCACCGGAATGTCGCCGACGGACGTGTGGGTAAAATGGTAGTAACCCATTTCGATTGCGAGATCACCGAACAACTTATGTGCCACACGAGGCGCCAGAGGCCCTTGTAGTTGTAAGGGAGACGCGTCGGGCTCTCTGACGGTCACATTGAGTCCACTTTGCGACGCAACGCCTTTTGCCCAGAGCAGAACATCGCCATCACCTGGGGATAACCAAAAATGATTCTCTGCGTGACGATACAGCACCGCATCATTGATGATGCCACCATTGTCGTCGACAAAAACCACGTAGCGTGCTCGGTGAATAGGGCACTGCTCGACATCTCGCGGCGTCAGGATTTGCGTCAGGGCCAATGCGTCTGGACCGATGATTTCTACCTGCCGTTCCGCAGAAACATCCCATAATGAAACGCCTTCTACGATGGCCCAATACTCGGCGTCAGTGTCGCCGTAGCTGGTTGGCATGAACATGTGGTTATAAATGGTAAATGCCTTGGCGCCTGCCTTGATAGTGGCATCGTAAAACGGTGACTTGCGGACTCGGGGCCCAATGGTGATCGCAGGATGAGTCATGGTCTTTGCTCCCATAGCCGTGGGTTTAATGCGGCTATTTGTGCCGCTCGCTGCGGCGGTGATGGTCGTGGCTAGCGTGTCAATTTTCGCGCTGATTGTGCCGCCGAACAGTCCAGAAGCAAAGCGAAAAAACTGATTTCTGATCGTTGTTTATCGATGCAGATATCCGCCTCGTGCGTGCTAGTGAATCGCCAGCACGGCCCTTTGGTCCGACCTGCCTTTTCGCGCCCGCTCTGCTAACCCATCTCGGCCAAAAGGGCTAAGTGGTTGCCTCAGTCAGTACGAGTTCGACCGAGGGGTCATAGTCTTGCTCAGAGGTCGGTTCGACGGTTGACTCGGGCTCATCGCCGGAACGCGGATCTTGTTCAAAGGCTGCGGGAGCCATTGCAGAGGTTGAGGCAATAAAAGCACTCTGATCGTCGATGCCGACTGAGGTTTTCCCCGGTGGCTGAAAGGCAATGAAAATCCCGGTGGCAACACTGGCGCATCCCAATAGACCAAAAAGTGCTTCATTACCCATGAGCCGCATTGCCCAGCCAATGACAAATGAGCCGCCTGCAGAGCCCAGTGCGCAGAGCAGTAACACCGAGGATCCAAGGGTCACAAACTCGTCTCGCTTCGAATTATCGGCCGCTTTGGCGAGGGAAATCGCGTACAGAGAGTTCGCCGCGGCACCAAAGGCAAAGGCGCCCAACAGCAATTCCTGCTGTGTCTCAGCGTAGAGGAGGCCAAAAGCAGAGAGGCCGCTGGCGGCACACAGCGCTGACAGGACAAAACGTCGGTCAATCCTGTCGGACGCCATCCCAATGGGATACTGCGCGAGCGCACCGCCGATGATATTGGCGGCAATAAAAGCCGGAACAAAAGACGGATCGTTTGTTTGCGCGAGCACATAGATAGCGCCTAGCGCCCAAAAACTGCCGGTAATCACGCCTGACCCCAATCCGCCCGCGAAGGCGGTGTGCGAGCGTCGATAGAGCTTAGAAAAACTAAAGCGCGTGGCGGGCACGGGGACTGGCGCTAGTGATCGCGTCAGGCTCACGGGTACGATGGCGCAACCGACCAGCAGCGAGACCAATATAAAGGGGTAAAGCGGGTTCGTTTCTGCCAAGCCCAGCAAATACTGGCCTACTGCCATTGAGCTCAGAACAATAGCCGTATAGACCGCCAGGATCCGACCGTGCCGGCTGGTGTCGGTTTGCTCGGTCAGCCAACTTTCGATGACGGTATAGGCGCCACACATTACGGACCCAAGGATAAAGCGGATAGAAATCCAGAAAAAAGCATGATCGAACAGGCTCAAGAAAAGAAAGCTGCAGAGAAAAATCGCCATCAGGGCCGTAAAGCTGCGAATGTGCCCTACCCGTGCAATAACCGGTGGTATCAGTAGGGCACCGGTCATAAAGCCGGCAAAGTAGGCTGAGCCACTCAATCCTATCAGGGTTTGCGACATGCCTAACTCGCTGGCACGCAGCGGCAAAAAGGTCATATGCAGGCCGTGTCCCGCCAGCAAGAAAGCCGTCGTGAAAAGGAGAGAAGATACCGGTTTAAGCGTGCTCATGGGACTGATTTCAGTGTGCGAGACAGGCGCGCATTCTGCCTAAAAAAAGTTAGCCTGCAAGTCACAAATTTGTGAATTTTTGGCGGAGAGAACGGGACCAGTAAAAGCACCCAAAATGACACTGATTTGCCGTGCTAAACGGACTGAGTAATACCAGCCCTCATCGCTTTAAATGGCGCCTCAGTAACACTTTGATATGGCCATGTTGCCTTTGGTCTGTGGGCGTTTTTACTCCGAGGTGAGTGCCTGCCAGCCCGCTTGAGTGAGACCACGTTCGTTGATCAGGCGGTGCAAGGCCGAAATATGTGCCGGGCCTACTTCGCAACAGCCGCCAATAATCGTGGCGCCCATGTCGAGCCATTGCGCTGCGAACAGCGCGTACTGATCGGGGTTGAGGTCATTTCTCGCCTCCAGCACGTCCACCACGCCACCGGGTTCCAGTGCATCAATGGCGGTGAAGCCATTCGCATAGGCGCCAAATGGACAGCCCGCCTGAGCTAGGACAGGAAGTGCTTGGGAGACCGCCTCAGGCTTTGAGCAGTTGATGACCACTGCCAAAGGATGCCAATCAGCAATCGCTTCGATCGTATCGGAGAGGGACTCTCCTGAACGAAGTAGCAGGCCATTATCGTCAGTAACCGTTAATCCAAGCACAATGCGGGTGTCGGATTGCGCCGCTGCAGTCAGTACGGCCTTGGCTTCAGAGATCGAGGGAATCGTCTCGGCAATGAAGCCATCGACAGAGTCCATTTGTAGCGCAATCACTTCTCGGTACTCATCGACCATTTGTGCAAACGGCATCTGTGTACCGGCCCGGTCGCTGGCTCCGAGCTTGGGGAGAGAACTGATCAGCGCGGTATCGGGCGCGTTTGCGGCTTCGATGCCCTTTTGCGCTAATTCCCGCGCGCGATTCAGGTGTGTTGCTAGCGGTGCTAATCCCTCTCCACGTGCTAAGCGCGCGCGGGTGACCGCATAGGTATTGAGGCATGCAATTTGCGCGCCAGCGAGGCAGAAATCGCGATGGACCTCCGAGACTAAATCGGGCTCTTCTAGCATGACCTGCAAGGACCAGTGGTGGTGAGCGGGATCGGGGCTGCGGCGGATCAGTTCCTGACCTAAGCCGCCATCAAGGAGCAGTACAGTGTGTGTCATGGTCGGCGTGCTCAGTTGGGTGGATCGTGAGTGACAGTGACGTAATAACAATCTCTGGATCGTTATACTTGCCTGCCTGACGGATATCAACCAACGGTAAGTGCCCGGCTGATTTGACGATCCACATCACCTGTTGGGATGGTAGGGCGCTTGCCGCGGTCGGGGCGATCTCAGTTGAGCAATGCGATCTTGGGTGATGTCAGAGCGGATCCACCCTTTGGGGAGATTGCTGGGAGACGGACGGGTGCGTACCCTAACGCCATGCCATTAATAGTGCCGCTGTGATGACTGCCTTTGATTTGTTGATAACTGTTGTCAGCTGCGTCGGCTTCATGTCTCTAGTGGCTGCCGTTTCTTGGTTCAAGACGCGCGGTACGGTCGATACGGGCACAGGCTACTTTTTGGCGGGCCGTGGGCTGGGTGCAACCTTTATTGCCGGGTCGCTGCTACTGACCAATTTGTCGGCTGAGCAGTTGATTGGGCTCAATGGCTCCGCTTATGGCTACAACCTCAGTAGCATGGGCTGGGAGGTCACGGCAGCCATCGCCACGGTGTTGATGGCCTTTATTTTCCTACCCCGTTATCTCGCGGGAGCTTTTACGACACTCCCTGAATTTCTCAGTACCCGATTTGATGAGGGAGTCAGACGGATGACCGTCATACTGTTCATGCTGGGTTATGGTCTGGTGACCATCCCGAGCGTGCTCTACGCCGGATCGATCGCCGTCATCAAGCTATTCGATATTCCTGCGTTACTGAACCTGAGTTATTCGGTTTCATTGGTGATGACCATCGTGGTCATCGGCTTGCTAGGGTCTTCTTATGCCATCCTCGGTGGCCTCAGGGCCGTGGCAGTCTCCGACACCTTAAATGGGGTGGGGTTGTTACTCGTAGGGCTAGCAGTTCCCTACCTTGGTTTGCAAGTCTTGGGGGAGGGCAGTGTGGGTCAGGGGTTGAACACGGTGCTCACCACCAACACAGACAAACTCAATGCGATTGGTGGGCCATCTGATCCGACGCCCTTTGCCACGCTGTTCACTGGGATGATATTGGCCAATTTATTTTACTGGTGTACTAATCAATATGTGATTCAACGCACGCTCGCCGCTCGCAGTCTTGCAGAGGGACAAAAGGGGGTGTTGCTGTCGGGTTTTTTTAAGGTCCTAGTACCCCTGCTCATGATGATACCGGGCGTCATTGCCTACCACCTATACGGGCCCGAGCTACACCCCATTGATCTCGCCTACCCGCAATTGGTGAGGGATGTCTTGCCCGTTTATGCCACCGGGTTTTTCCTGGCGGTGCTATTGGGCGCTGTACTCAGCTCCTTTAATTCACTGATCAATAGCGCCGCCACCCTTTTTTGTATTGACGTTTATCAGCCATGGGTGGGTAAGCCGGTCACCGACGCGGCGTTAGTGAGGATGGCTAAGCGAGTCGGATTAGCCATCACCGTTTTCTCTTTGATCGTCGCGCCATTATTGCAGTTTGCCCCCGATGGCCTCTGGCAGATCATTCGCATCTTCACCGGCTTTTACAATATCCCGATGATTGCCATTGTGATTGTCGGCTTGTTCACCCAACGCGTTCCCGCGAGTGCCGCCAAGTTGGTGATCGTGTTTCATATCATGGCTTATGGCCTATTCCAATTTTTGTTCAAAGAGCTACTGCCGATACATTTTCTGCATCTGTATGCGATCCTATTTGTCATTGAAGTGATCATGATGCTGGGTGTGGGGCTATGGCGACCGCGACTGGGTCCGACTCCATTGCCGCTGGAAGCCATGGTAGACCTCACCCCTTGGGCGTATGGGAAGCCCTGTGCGGTGACGCTACTGTCCTGTGTTCTTGCCCTTTACGTCATCTTTTCGCCATTGGAGTTAGTCGCAGGGGGCTCCATTTATTTCGGCGACATCTTACTGAGTTTGGCAGCGCTGAACGGATTGCTATGGCTCTGGTGGTATCGTCGCCTGCATCGTGAACTGGAGGCGAACTGATGGACGATTCTAAAGCGCCCTTATGGGGCCGTATAGCGGATAACGTCGCCTCACTCACGCCAGAAAATCCCTACCGCACTCAAGAGGACAAGCCCAGGCTCCTCATCGTTGGTGCGGGAATGATGGGCCGCGAACATCTGCGCGTCAGCCAGCGACTCGGTTGGGCCGAGGTACAGGGCGTCGTCGATCCTTTCGACGGCAGCATTGATTGGGCACAGTCTGACTGGGCCCTGTTGTCAAGCCGACCGCTTCAGGTTTACGCCGATCTGCGAGAGGCATGCCTAGACAGTGCCGTCGATGCGATCGTGATTTGCTCACCAAACCATACGCACTATGAAACCCTGCAAATCGTGTGCGAATCGGGCAAACCTATTTTGCTAGAGAAACCCATGGCGACGACACTCACTGACGCGATGGAGATGGTTCGTCTGGCTCGCAGTTACCCGAGTGTTATTCAGTTAGGGATGCAATATCGTTTCAAGGCACAGTATGTGGAGGCGTTGTTCGAGGTTCAGGCGCAGGCATCTCTTGGTGCGGTGAAGACTATTGCGATGTCTGAGTACCGACCGCCCTTTCTCGACAAGGTGAATCAGTGGAACAAGTTCAATCGACATTCTGGGGGAACGTTGGTTGAGAAATGCTGCCATTACTTTGACTTGATGAATGTCATCGCGGCATCACGCCCTAAAAAGGTTTATGCCAGCGGCGGCCGAGGCGTGAATTTTCTCGATTTTGAGTGGCAGGGTGAGCTCTCTGATATTGATGATCATGCGATGGTGATTATTGATTACGACAACGGTATCCGCGCCAGCTTTACCCTCAATATGTTTTGCCAGGAGCTGTATGAAGAGTTGGTGGTAGTGGGGGAGTGCGGTCGATTAGTGGCTAGCGAACAAGCCAGCTTTCACCCTGATACGCCCTCTGAGGCAAGACTACAGGTAGAGGTACCGGGACACCCAGCGTATCGACCTCAAGGCGTGGGTTATCCGCCTTGGATCGAAGAAACAGGGCATTACGGCGCCACCTTTTTTGAACATATCGCCTTTCACCAACAGTTGGCGGGAGAAACAGTAGACGCCGCGACGCCGCAGCAGGCACTCTGGTCCCTGATTGTGGCCAGTGCGGCCCAACACTCCATGGCGATGGGCCAAGCGGTGGAGGTTGCGGCCTTCTGTGCGCAAGAAGGGGTGGGAGATTTTTTTGAGGGCCATCAGGTTGATTAGTTATGTCTTGCTCGATGGCCGATGACTCAATGTGTTTAACAGCAATTTGGTTTAGAAGGAGAGGCGCGTGGTAGCGAAGGTACAGGTGGGCAAAGGAGAGATGCCTGCAGTCGGCTTAGGCTTATGGAAAATTGCGCGTGAGGACACCCCTGAAATGGTCCGGAGCGCGATTGAAGCGGGTTACCGTCATCTCGACAGCGCTGCCGATTACGGCAATGAAGCAGAGGTCGGCGAGGGGATCCGTTTGGCGTTGCAGCAAGGATTGGTCGATCGCGAGTCCCTGTGGGTGACTTCCAAGCTTTGGAATACGTATCACCGGCCAGAGCACGTTCGATCCGCCTGTGAACGCACCCTGAAAGATTTGGGGCTGAGCGAGCTGGATTTATATCTGATTCATTTCCCGATTGCCCTCGAGTATGTCGACTTCGCGACGCGCTACCCGCCAGAGTGGCTAGCCGACCCAGAGGCAGAGACACCTAAAATGAAGCCTGATGCGGTGCCGCTCGCAGACACCTGGGGTGCCATGGAAGCACTGGTTGAGGCGGGCCTCGTCAAAGAAATTGGTGTTTGTAATTACAATACTGGGTTACTCCATGACTTGATGGCTTACGCCAAGATTAAACCGGCGATGTTGCAGATCGAAGCTCACCCTTATCTGACGCAGGCTCGGCTACTGCGCGCCGCAGCGCAGTATGGGATTACGGTTACCGCGTTCTCACCGCTGGGTGCACTGTCGTATCTGGAGCTGAACATGGCAGCAATCGGCGAGTCGGTTCTTGAGCAAGCGGTGGTTCAATCCGCCGCAAAGAGGCTGGATCGGACGCCCGCACAAGTCGTTCTCCGATGGGGGATTCAACGTGGGACCGCGGTGATTCCAAAGACCAGTCAGCCCGCGCGGTTGAAGGAAAACAAAGCCTTGTTCGACTTTGAATTAACCGACGAGGAAATGTTAGCCATCTCTGCGCTGAACTGTGACAGACGGTTTAACGACCCCGGCCATTTTTGCGAGGAGGCATTCGGCTGTTTTTATCCTATCTATGACTGATGGTGATTGAACAGCACGGTAAACTCAGGATGCCCTTATTTACTCCACAACCCATTGCGCTGCAGCAACGCCATACTGATTCAGCGTTTCCTCTTGTGTTGACGCCGGCCCATGAGGAGATCAATTTCGACGAGATCGCTCAGGAGCGCGAGGCGCTGATGGCTCTGCTCGCGCTCCATGGTGCTATTGTTTTTCGCGGTTGTGGTGTCTCTGGTGATCAGCGTTTCGATCGCTTTGTCGCGTCTTTTGGTCTTGAAAATTTCCCGTATGACGAGTCCCTGTCGAATGCGGTAAGACGAAATCGAACCCCCCGCGTTTTCACCGCCAACGAGGCGCCGTGCGACGTGGAGATTTTTCTGCATCACGAGATGGCGCAGACACCGCTTTTCCC
>Ga0115553_1001017_pt1 | contig 17628 bp, 14 predicted proteins | sample COGITO_mtgs_1103_2_FD_87284 | JGI IMG/M metagenome (GOLD analysis project Ga0115553, IMG submission 87284) | Pelagic marine microbial communities from North Sea - COGITO_mtgs_110331 | ecosystem: Environmental > Aquatic > Marine > Epipelagic | place: Germany:Helgoland, sampling site Kabeltonne... | reverse complement strand
TTTAACATAATATTTATTATCATTCAATAGGGCTGATCGGTTCAAACCCACAAGCGACTTAGGTACAACACAAAAACGGACCACCTTTTCGGATGGTCCGTTTTCCATGAATCAAACTAAGCTTTATCATTCTACGATCAGACGCTGCTGAGAAAAGCCGAGCGTCCGGTGCACCGTTGAAATCGTATACAAGCCCGGCGACCAATTCGAAACATCAATTGCTTCTGATGCTGTGCGCATAACGAACCGATCAATCAACTTGCCTGATGCATCAAATACACGGACATCTGAACCCAACCAATCCTGTGCATCCATGTAAATAGTAGTTGTCGCGGGATTCGGATAAACGGTTGGTCCTTCAGCGTCAAGGATCGATCCAACGGCAGAAATCTCCGTACAAAAAACAGACTGATCGAATTCTTCAAATTCGCCGCCAGAATCAACTTCATCGCCGTTTTCATCCAATATTGTCCATGCGCCTTCACCGTATTCGCAGCACAACCCATCTCCATAGCTGTCGGATATTTCAAAAATGTAACAACCATCCGTCAAACAAAAGTCTACGACAACTTCAGTGCCGTCCAAATCATCTTCATAAGGTCCACCTGAAAATAGCACTTGGCCCAATTCTTTCAGCTCCCAAGTGACTTCACTTCCATAATCGTCCAAAATGATGACCAATTCGTAGTCAATTGTAGGACCCAATGATGTCACAAAACTCACATTTGCGGCATTATTGAACTCATTCTCGTCAGATACTCCATTGGGATTGAGGACTTGAATGTCCAATGTGTTTTCGCCATCAACAACGATGAATTCTGGCAAAGCCAATGTTTCTGATTCAAATTGATCCAGTGATCCTGTCCAATCGATGGATTCGCTTGACGCTCCGTTGTAAGTGTATGTAATGGTGGCAGAAACCAAATCATTCAACCCAGAATTGCTCAAAAGCACACTGGGTGTAAATGGCTCTGCGCCACAGGTAAAATCTGTCGGAATCCCTGTTACTTGGATGCCTGCATCATCATTGTATGCGATAGCCCCTTCGGGCCAACCATCCACCACTAGTGCTCCTGAATTTGACGGGTCCAACCAGTCGCGCAGTCGCGTTGCAGCAGAATTGCCATCCCAACTCACATCGAATCTTCCATACCAATCGGGCTCGCCATTGTTGACGCTGCCCGAGCACGCTGCCGTTCCACCATACAGCTGACCCACTATCCGATGGTTTTCGTCGTAAAGCGGAGATCCCGAAGAGCCCGGCTCGGTGACACCCTCCTCCCACTCACTGATGTACCAAACTGCCGCACCGCCAACGTTTTGGATAGACGGACCGTCCTCGTCGAAGCAAATCTTCTTGACGTCACCACTGGGATGGTGAATGCCGGTGAGGTTCGCCGGGGACACTCCTGTTGCGTCCCAACCGGAGTATTGAACGTTGTATGAAGGTGGAGGCGTATCGCTCAATTCAATCAAAGCAAAATCACTTCCTGCGTTGCTTGCTTTCAATGTGCCACCTGAAATAACATCCGATGCAGGAGCATTGTTGGTGTTGCCCGTGCATCCCTCAATTTCGTGGTTGAAGATGTATGTCCAGTTGTTGGGATTGCCCAAGCAGTGGTTAGCTGTGAGGAAATACGGCGTGCCATCTTGCGCCGTGTTGTTGACCAAAGCGCCCGTGCAAACGGCAAAATTGCCCTGGATGATCAACGCAACGCTTCTGCTTTCCACCGACCAAGGTGCTCCCTCTGGACAATTGACGTTGATGTTGCAGTTTCCAGAATTGCCATAAGGTCCCCGCTCCTCTATACTCTGAGCGTATCGGTGAATGCTCCGGTAGCTGTGCACCACTTTTCCGATGTGCAGATCCGCTGGGAAGTCAACCGCAAGGGGTTCGCGGTATTCAATAATCGCAGAAGTCCCCATGGTCTGGCCAATGGCCAATGTGCCCCAATCTTTGTTGTTGCGATGATCAAAACTTCCAATAAAGTCTGTTCGCTCTGCATTCCAGACGAACAAATGCCCTCCTTTCGGTAACCTAAACTCATCAAAGAAAAAGCTAATCCCCAATGCATCGCTTGCGTCAAATCGCATTCTCCAAACGCGTTCATTTCCCTCTATCGTCCAAAGACCTTCGAGCGAAGGGTCAACATTCACTTCGAACTCGACTCCGAAACGCCAAGGTGCCTCTTTGTACTGATCTGTTACAGCGTCTTGCGCATCCAACAATTCACGATCAATATCGGGCAATCGAAGCGCAGGAATGGTCGCTATGTCAATCTGCCACTCCGGTTGCCCCCCATGATTAATTTGACCCACAACACCGGGCATCAATGCCAAACCGACCATGAAAGCGACTACACGATAAAAAATATTGGAAAATGCACGAAGGAAATCTGAGGAACGAATGAACATGATTGAGAATGGATTTGGGTTCAATTGGTTGTCAATGAAAACAACCTTAATGGGTTTCTAAAAGTTGCTTGCGATGTAAAATTCACTCATAATCACCTTGTATTTGACAGCGCTGTGACTGGGCTAAGCAATTGAATTCAACATGATTGCAGAGCATGTTGTCCCAAATAAAACATAGCGGTTCCCTCACTGCGGCCTCCCCTGCCAAGAATCTGCGGGCAAAGTGAAACAAATTGATTTGTTTCACGTAAATTTGCGCGGACTTTGGAGGTTTGGCAGAGTTGGTCGATCGCACCGGTCTTGAAAACCGGCGTACCGCAAGGTACCGGGGGTTCGAATCCCTCAGCCTCCGCACAGAATACAAAAGCGCCCGCTCGATGCGGGCGCTTTTTATATCGCTTGGTTTTTCCATTATCGCGATTACTCGATTCCTATTCGTTTTTCTACAGATCCGTCAGAATAAACAAAGAGTCGCAATTCACCCTTCATAGGCTTTGACTTTCTTCCCAAAAGATCCATTACCGCAATGAGCGTGCGTTCTTTAGGATTCAATTCATTCTCAAGACCCTCGGGCACATTACTGCATAACTGCTCAAAAAATAACCAAGCTTCGAGGCTCGCATCGATGTCCATATTTCCATAAGCACCCGGCCAATCATGACCACCTCCTTGGACTGTGTACAACCGAACTTCGCCACAACCACCACTGGGGTCACCATAGCGAATTGCATCCACTACACTTCCATCCCCTGGATCAATGTCCTCGAAAGAATAGACTTCTTCTTCTACCAAGTCAAAAAGATTGACGAAAAAATCCATGGTTTCTGGAATGCTCGGGTAGGCCCCCCATCCGTCATTGTTGTTGGGGTCGCCGTTGTAGTAGGTCACATTATCATTCGTGCCATGGATTTCCAAAATCGGCACTTCGTTGGACGGAGCACAATTGTCCATGATTTCTTGCATGATCATGCCCGAAATTGGCGCAACCGCCTTGAAATGTTCGGAAGCCTCGCAAGCGAGCAGATAGCAGAAATCGCCGCCATTTGACATTCCCGTGCAAAAAACCTCATCTGATGAAACCCCATTTGTCGCTTCAAAGTAATCCGTCAGGGCTAGTAAAAATGCCACATCATCGACCGTTTCATTGTTCTGAAAATCATACCCAACATTCCAAAAAGAATTCCCATATGAATCATCGATTCCTTGTGGATAGCAAACGGCGAATCCAAAGATATCGGCCAATGTATTGAAGCCGGAGTAGTCCATTATGCCCTGCGCACTTCCCGTGTAGCCGTGGCACACAAAAACCAAGGGACAAGAGGGCGACGCTGAAGCCGGCTTGTAAAAGATGTATTCACGCTGCACCCCCCCATCGAAGAGGGTTCCATATTCCAACACGGAAAGGTTCAATGTTTGCGTATTGTTGTCGGCATTGTCATCGGACACCCCATTGACTTCAGCAATCGAAACCGTCAGCGACAGCGAGCCCATGTCATCAATCGCCAATTCATCAGGATGAGTAAATCCATAAACCTGCCCTGGCGCCAATGCGAGGTCGGTGAACGTTGCGGTAAAATCTTCCCCTCCTACGGTCCACACAACCGACAGGCTTGAGATAGTCTCCAAACCCGTGTTGGCGATAGTCCCCTCTATAGCAATCACTTCCCCTAGGGTTAAGTTGGAACTCACATCGATAGAATTCAAAGCGGCGTCCAGTCCACTGGGTTCAAATACCACCACGTCATCAATGGCACAACCAAAGACCCATCCGCCATCGTCATTGTATCGGAAGGCCAAAAGCACCTCTGGAAGCCCCAATAGCGGTGTGAGACTTACCGTATGCCCATTCCATTCTCCATCCTCGGTTCCCTCGATGGTTTCAAGAACCTGCCAGGTGTTGCCTCCATCCAAGGAATATTCAATCGTTGCCACTTCGGTGTCACCCTCAAAGGTTCCTCCATCGTAAAAAGCATCAAACGTGAGCATCGCCGCTTCACTGTTTGAGAAATCAAGAACGGGCATAATCAAGTAATCTGCACTCTTGTCGCAATCACAACCGTCATCATTGGTGGCGATGAAATTTCCATGCGGTGCAATGCTCCACCATTCACTTTGCAATTGCCCGCTAGTTCCCATGAGCCAACCACCATCCGTCGCTAACGTTTGCTGTGACCATCCCTCTGGCAAAAATTCACCTTCAAAATCTTCATTGAGGAGAATCGTTTGCCCGAAGGCAGAACACTGAGCGATCAGAAAGAAGATAATTGCTATTTGATAACGCATGAGCAGATGTTTAGCGCGGAAATTAATCATACATTTTTCGTTCAACGCATTTGAAACGTCATTTGTAGGTCACGTTGCAGGTGCGAATGGATTGAAGTATTTTAGACCATGCGAATTTTGACAACGTTTCTTTCCTTGGCCTTCGCGGTGGTATCATTCTCTCAGTCCGATTGCGGCTGGCAGCCAGATAGTGATGAAAATAATTTTATCAGTGTCACTGATATCCTTGCCATACTCGCAGTTTTCGGACAAGCAGATGTGGATCAAGACGGTATATGGGATGCATCAGACGTTTGTATCGACCCTGAAGCGTGCAATTACGCTGCGGATCCAAGCGTTCCATGCGAATTTTTGGATGCGGCAGGAATATGTGGTGGAAGCAACGATATTCCAGCCTTGCTCATTGGGTCATGGGCTTTGAGCACAGCTGCTGGCGCCGTGGAGGTCGGCCCCTCACCGGGGTCGAATGAATGGTATTCCAGCGGATCAAATGGCCTGCAAAGTGCTCAATACGACGACATCTATACCTTTCAAACGAACGGTTCATTGATCGCAGACTACAACGGATCCATCATCGACGCCTTTGCAGATTACAGCGAACAAGGATTCAGCTGTACACCGATCGATTTTGATTTCAATGCATCAGATACATCAGGTGACGCATCAACCATTGAATTATCAGCAGCATCCACATCCTGCAGTTGTCCTTTCATTGGAACCAATGATGCGGGTCTCATATACACCATCACCACCCTGACCTCGAACACCCTGCAGCTTCAGGCGCAAGGGGATGACAGCAACTGCAATGAAGCTGACCTCTATTTTACGTTCACGTTTGTGCGTTTAAATAATGAATCCGGCGATGGTACAGGCTATCCAGCCCCCGAATCGTATCCTGGGATGACGCTCGTTTGGTCCGATGAATTCGATGGAAGTGCCGTGAATACGGAAAACTGGACATACGACCTGGGAGCCAGCGGCTGGGGCAACAACGAATGGCAGAACTATACCAATTCTGTCTCCAACAGCGATGTGTCGAACGGATTCCTGACCATAACAGCACGTCAAGAAGGGTCGTCTTACACCTCCGCCCGTCTTAAAACGCAAGGATTGCAAGATTTTCAATACGGACGAATCGACATTCGAGCAAAGCTTCCCGAAGGCCAAGGAATTTGGCCAGCACTTTGGATGTTGGGCATTTCCATTGCTGACGGCGGTTGGCCGCAATGCGGAGAGATTGACATAATGGAAATGGTCGGACACGAACCCGGAACCGTCCACGGAACCGCACACTGGGGCAGCAGTTGGAATGTTCACCAATACAACGGTTCAAGCATTGGCCTACCAAATGGTGAGCACTTCAGCGAAGCCTTTCATCTGTTTTCTGTGGATTGGCAAGAAGATCAAATCACCTGGTACATGGATGATCAGGAGTATTACAGCATTACATCCAGCCAGATGAACGGCCAGCCTTATCCTTTCAATGATTCCTTCTTCTTCATCATGAACATAGCTGTGGGTGGCAATTGGCCCGGGTATCCAGATGCCTCGACCTCTTTTCCGCAAGAAATGATCGTCGATTGCGTTCGAGTGTTTCAATGATTGGCCAACTGCATGCATTTAAATGATCCAACCCCCCACAATGGCTCCTGGTTCATGGATCGAGAGTGGTGTCGCTTGACGACCGGAAATGAGCCATGGGAAGGCCCTAATGGAATACTACTCTCGGCGTCACGCATCAAAGGAATTCCAGCACTCATAACCGCTCCATGGGCTCTGCATTCCGAATGGCAAGGAGAGGCAATTGATGCCGTTAAGCTAGCCCTCGAAAAGCAAGATCGGGCATTGGTGGTTCTTGACCTTCCCCTTGATGCAAGCTGCAGCTGGCTATCACCATGGTTAGTTCAAGAAGGCCACACCCGTATACTCAATTGGAGCAGCGAGGAATCGGGATTGAAGCGTTGGCCGAAACATCGCCTGAAACAAGTCAAAAAGGCAATGACTCGAGGAATTGTGATTGAATCATCCCACGATGTAAATGAGATGGTGCAACTGCACCAAATGGCTCGGCATCGGAAATCAATTGCATCCGATGAAGAAGGGTTGAAAAGGCTTCTCGAACATGTTTTCAAAAGTCCGCACCAATCCAGTCTTGTTGCTCGGGATGCAACAGGAAACGCCATTGCCAATGCCATTATACTGCACAACCACGGTCGATCCATCTATGCATTTGGGGGGCAAAAACGATCCGCGAATTCTGCCTTGGCAACCGTATATCTGCTGCATCGCGCCATGGAAATAGCTGCAGAAATCGGGCAAACCTCATTCGATTTCGGAGGGTCACGAGATTCCGGTGTAGACAGTTTCTACGCCGAATTTGGCGCGCAAAAGGTGCGCAGACAACGAGCAATCCTCTGCAGAAAGCCTCAAAGTTGGTGGTTGCGTTTGCTCCGCCCCGATTTGATGGCCTGAATCAAATGATTGTTCTAGCGAACGACACTCAACTCCCCAACGTATTGAAACGGCAACTCATCGCATACATGACGCGCCGAAAGCGTTACATAGTACGTGCCTTCCAACACTTCCTCGGAAGGACGCCAAGCCCGACCTCCTTGGGACGATTCGAAGACAGCATTGCCCCATCGGTTGTAAATACTCAAATCATAGAATACAAAATCTCCCGGGTCCAAGGCAGAAAACACATTGTTATCCCCATCCATCAAGACCGGTGAAAACGAGTCGTTGCGGCCGTCATTGTTCGGTGAAATCACGTTAGGGACCTCATAAGTGACTCCCGTCAATGGTTGTGGAATTTCCGCTTCAATGTCATACACAACCGTTAAGTCGCAAGCAGCATTGAACAAAGTCAATGATCCGAAGTAGACACCAACTCCGGGAAAGTTTACTTGTGCGGTTAACTCAGAAGTGCTGATTACGCCCGGAAAATCCCAGGAGAGTTCATCCGCACCCACACCTGAATGCTCCAGCAATACAAATCCAGTCTCGTCGCATTGAGCAAGCGGCTGCACGGTGTAAACGGAATCAAAAGGGAATTCAGGAAACAAAGTGATCTCGAGCGATTGGGAGTCAGCGCAATCCGTTCCAGCACCTGCCGTTAGCAATACCTCATAAGTTCCAAAAGCCGGATAAGTGAATGACGGGCTGATTTCATTGTTGATACTGCCGGAACCCCCACCAAAATCCCAAGAAAACGGCCCCGTATCGGGAGATAAATTCACAAAAGATGCCTGCAAACCACTGCATGGCTCGTAGTCAATTTCAAAATTCGCAAAAGGCAAATCAGGAAGCGCTACATCAAACGTAGCAGTCTGTGTGCAGGAGAATGCCGATGATTCCAGCTCAACGGTCACATCTGAACCTGCCGCAAATAGAATTTCATCTGGGGTTGAATTCGATGCAGCATTTGGACTGGAATTGCCCCCGAAAGACCAATCCCAATTGATGTAATTCGTCCAATCTGAATCATCCAGTACCAATTGACCCAACCAGCCTCCATCGCTGCACACCAAATCAGTGACCTCGAAATCGGTATTCCAAGGATCGTGAACCACCAACTCAAAAAACAATGAATCCGAGCACGAGCCGGTTTCAAAAAACAAACTCACATCGTAAATACCAGGCTCTTCGTAAGTGTACTGGGGCTCTGCATCCGAGCTTTCATCCTCCGTCGTTTCGTTTGCACCAAAATCCCAGAAATAGGAATCGCTTGGATTGCCGAACTGCTCGAAATCGATGGTAAGTCCACTACACGGATCGGGCAAGTCATAGGCAGGCGACAATATGTTACACACCACAATGTCCATGGTGAAATCCCTCAGAATGGAGCCAATCTGCTGACCATTTCTCCATTCCGTAACGACAATCCCCAGGGCAAATTTCCCATTCGTGGTAGGGGTTCCACTTAAGATACCGGTGACGGGATTGATCACCAATCCACTGCCCGGTCCTAAGGGCGCCTGGGCAGCATATCCTGGAGCCCAATTGACCGGACTGAAAGGCGGACCCGTTGGAGGATTTGGAATCGGCTGAAAAGGAGTGCCACCGAGGTAAATCGGACTGATGGCATAACTCAACGAGTCCCCATCCACATCCACCGCGCTGTTATCGATCGAAAATGGATAGTTACTGCAAGCAAAGGCCTGCGGCAATTCATTGAAGCTCGGGGATGAATTGACAAAGTTGGAGGACGTATTCCCGGGGATGCTCGTCACTAGTGAAAAGCCTTGGTCCTCCGGAATGGTTAAATTCAAGATGGCGGGAGAGCGACAACATCGTTGGTGCACCAAGGTATAAGCCTGTTGGCTTGCGGGCAACGAGACATTGATGATGTACTCTGCCCTTTCAACGCAAAGATCCTCGGGTAGAAAAGCACAGTTATTGGGGTTCTCAGGGATAACATCGGTGACCAGTGCAGGATTTAAATTTCCAGAAGCCACCTGGAACAAGTTGTTGCCCTGGTAAATACCAACTGCAGCCGAAGCATCAAATTCAGTGCCATTCGAATTGTTGGAGCTGCAATCCCGGTAGATGAAGCAATGCACTTCGAATTCATTTTCACCCTGCCCATTCTGCCCTACAAGTTCGTATGTCAATTCCCCTCCCACCAAATGTGTGGCCGATCCCCGCAAGGAAGGAACGAGCATTGCACACAAAGCGACTAGAGCGCTAGGCGAATAATGCCATGGTTTGAGCATCTTCATCATGTCAGCAAGGTAGAATGAAATTGTCACACACCTCCTCAAACCCATCAAGGATAGAACCGAGCGGAGACTATTGCGATGGCCCGAATAAAAGAAACGTAGGAGGCGAGAGAAAATGCGAATAACTTTGGACCATGAGACAACGATTTCAATTCAGCCAAACCCTCACCGCCTTTCTGGCAATGACCGTGGTGCACATCGGTGCCATCCATGCGCAAGCCGAAGCCGTCTGGATCGACTTGTTGCGTTTTCAAAATGGAGATGAACCCTACGTTGAAATTCAACTGGAATTTAAGAGCGCGGCATTTGTTGCTGAACGCGCAGAAAACGGTTGGCAAACCGCCGCGACATTTGAGGCAACGTTAGAGGATGCGGACGGGATAATTAATTACGCGAAAACCCGCATTAAAGGACCAGTCGAAGTAGACTCGACCCAGGCTGTTTCTGGAACGCAGCTGCATATCGAACGAGTAATTGCTCCGACCGGTAATTACCGATTGAACATTGCATTGGCCGATGCTTCAATGCACGGACAATTCTCAACGGAAAACAGCATGGATTTGACCATCCCGCTTTCGGATGCTCCTCGGTGGTCTGACGCCTTTGTAATTGAGGCCTATGCGCCGACCAATCCGGAAGCGCCAAGTCAACTTTCGCGCTCAGGCTTTGACATGCTGCCCGTGGTCGGAGGAAGAATTGGTTCAAGTGCTGAACGTATTCAATTTTATACTGAGCTATATGGCGTTCAGGATGCGGTGGATTCGTTGTTCTTGGTGAGTTGTTGGATTGAAGACGCTAACGGCCGAATCGAACCTGGTACACAGCGGTTTTACCGAAAATCTGCGCAAGATGTTGTTCCATTGTTCACGTCAATCCCTACTGCGGGAATCGAACTGCAACCACAATCGCGGTTGGTTGTGCAAGCCGCAACCCGAGAAAATCAAGTTATCGCTCAAACGGCATTGCCCTTGGATATTCAACTTCCATCTCCTGTTGCAAGTGATTGGGCTACCGCCGGCAATCACTACTTGATTGACTTCACCGATTCATTGACCTTGATCCAGCACGTTCGCGATCATCATCCACGTGCAGATGCATCACAAAGGCACACAATCGATGGGTTCATAGAGGTTGCAAGTGTGGAACAGATGCAGGCGTTCTTGCTCTCTCTATGGGAGGAACAATCGCCCGAAAATCCCGAATTGGGATGGCGCGAATACACCACAGCCATTGCTTATGTTGATTCTGCCTATGGGGCATGCCGCAACAACCATGGAGCAGAAACAGATATGGGGTACACCTACCTCCGTTATGGGCCGCCCAACACCATCATCAAGCGGCACAACGAAACAGATTACTATCCTTATGAAATCTGGCATTACCACCGTGCAGGGCCATTTACCAACAAACGCTTTCTTTTCTTCTGTCCTCACATGGTGGCAGAATGCTTCGTCACCCTTCATTCCGACATGCTCGGGGAAGTCCAAAATGCAGATTGGTTGCATCAATTGCGAAACCGTGAGAACCGACTTCGCGTAACAGATAGTCAGTTGAATCGATTGAATCCGCGCAGAGACACTTTCTCAGGCGAGGAACCTGAAGATCTTTTCTTCAATCCGAGATGAACGCGCATATCAATAAGCATCAAACGGCTGTCGCCATCCTTAACTGGAACGGCCTTGAACATCTGCAGGCGTACCTGCCTTCCGTTGTTGAACATTCACAAGGAGCAGCGCACGTTGTGGTCATCGACAACGGCAGCTCAGATGAGTCCATCGTATGGTGCCAGCAAGCATTTCCGAGCGTTGAAATCATTGCTTTGAAGGAAAACTTGGGGTTCGCAGGTGGTTACAATGCCGGACTCGCGCAGATCAATGCTGAAAATTACGTCCTCCTCAACAGCGATGTTCGCGTAACGTCGAATTGGATTGCTCCGGTCCTCCAAGCAATGAAAAAAGAAGGTTTTTCGGCATGCCAACCCATCATTCGCAACGACTCTGACCCTGAACTTTTGGAGTATGCTGGTGCTGCAGGTGGTTTCATCGATAAAGATGGCTATACTTTTTGCGCGGGTCGCATTTTTGAAGTTTTCGAATCTGACACTGGACAATACGCTTCCAACCGTGAAGTTTTCTGGGCTTCCGGAGCCGCTTTGTTCATTCGAGCTGAAGCCTTTCATGAAGTTGGAGGATTGGATGCTGATTTTTTTGCGCACATGGAAGAAATCGATTTGTGCTGGCGCCTTAAAAAATCGCGGCCATCGAATCGGTGTTTGTGGAGCATCTCGGGTCTTTCATCTTGGCGGAGGCACGCTCCAAAAAATTAGTCCGTTCAAATCCTATTTGAATTTTAGGAACAACCTGTTTCTGTTGGTCAAAAATCATCACCGCGCTGCATTGTATCCCATGATTCTTCGTCGTATGGTTTTGGATGGAATCGCAGCATTGAAGTTTCTTTCTGAAGGATCCAAACCACTATTTGGTGCTGTGCTAAAAGCCCACCGGGACTTCAAGGATGCATTGCCAGCAATGCGACAAAAGCGTAAGCTAGAAATGGAAGCATGCCAGGCAAGCAACATCGCTCCAGGCCGGCATTCTCACAATTACACAGGTTGGTACCGGAGGAGTATTCTCATTGATTACTTTCTCCTGAAGAAGCACACCTTCCACCACCTGAATTACAAAAAATTCGAGTAGCAGTCAAAGATGCTGATTGGCCTCAGTAGGCTCCCGAATGGCGCGAGCAAATCAGATAAGAATCGGATGAGTTTTCGTCACATGTTTGGGCATGTGGCAGGCGCTAAATCCACCCCAACTGAAGGCACCACTTTTCGGCCCTTCTCTGCTCTTTGCTGTCGGCGTCCTTGTCTTTGAACTGCCTCATGAGCCATTGGCACTGGCATTTGGCGTATTGCTTATCGCCAAACCAAAACGTTTGGTCATGGTCCTATTCGTCGGACTGGGAATGGCGCGCATCGCGCTGCACATCCATCAATACCCAAGGAATCAATCCAAGGAATGTTCTTTGTGGAATTGCCACTCAGCAGCCGTCCTGAAGGACCAGACATTTCAATGCCATTGCTCCTCGCTGAAATACCCTACGGGCATCGAGGTGGAATGGAATCATGTCGAAGCACCGCCTTTGAACCAAAATTTCTTGGCCATCATCACCCCATTTGGATCGCGTGGATCATTCAATGTAGACCAATGGAAACGGTCAAAGGGAATCCATGGAAGGCTCTCTCCCCTGACAAAGACCACAGATCGAGAAAGCACAAAACAGAGATTCCGAGGCAAAGGTTCCGATGGCTGTAAGAGGGTGAAACAATGGCGAGAATCAATTCACGCTGCAATAGACTCGTCATTTTCTAAAGATACCGGTGGTTTTCTTCGAGCCATTTCTACGGGAGATAAATCCAAATTGAGCTTCCATATGAAAGCTGCCTTCGCCCATGCAGGCATCGGCCATTTGTTAGCGGTCAGTGGATACCACGTAGGACTCATCTGTTTTGTGCCGCTTGTTCTCCTCCGCAGCAGACGTTGGATGATCCGCTGCATTGCCTTGATCATGGCACTGGCATGTTCCTGGACATTTGTAGCCATTTGCGGCTGGCCTCCTTCGGCCATTCGAGCCGCAACCATGGTCGGTCTGTATGCCATTTGCAATTGCCTTCGACTTCCAATCAGCTCCATTCAAATATGGTCTGTGACGTGTGTTGGTATGATGCTTTGGAATCCCGATTTGGTGTTTGACGTTGGCACCCAATTGAGCTTTGCCGCCGTACTGGCTATTCTTTTGTTTGTCCAGATCACAATTGAAACATCACGATACAAAGCCATAATTGGCGCAATCGGTGTTCCAATCGCCGCGCAATTGGGTACGGTCTTTATCGCGATACCTGTCTTTAATTTGTTTCCGATTTTCTTCTTACCCTTCAACATCATCGCTCAATTAGACATGATCGTGTTGGGAATTCTTTTTGCCGTTTGGGGGTTCGGAATGGCCCTAGAGGTGCCCGAATCGGCACAAAAGTTATTCAGTGATGGAGTAGAACTATTCTTGGATAAGCAACTGGAAACCCTTCAATTCATTCAGCAGAAATATTCACTCGCGATCAATGTGGAACAGTCCGATTCATGGGCATGGTTCGCCTTAAGTGGGATATACTTTGTCACCGTCTTCTTACTCATTCAAAAAAGGCAGATCAAAAAGGAAATCCTTCTCTTGTCCATTGCCTGGGCCATTGTGATTGTTATCTGTGGGATTGTTCATCCCATGCAACGGCCAAGCCTCCGAATAAAATCATACCGCAAGCCTGTCATCCATCTGCAAGAAGGGTTCAGGGAGCGATTGTGGGTTTTTGACTGCAGAGATTCGAGCCTTGCCATGCGCAAGAGCATTATGAATGGTGTCAACCAGCCCGAAGTCATTTGCCTAAAACCTGGTCAATATTATAGCAATTCCAATGGCGATTTCATGCTTTGGACCTCGGATAGTGTCGCTCAGGGCTGCATAGCAAAACGCCCATGCAACTATCGTTACACAGGCGAAATATCCGGACTTCTGACGATTGGCCGGACCGAGATTCCCTGGGAATCTTGGGGGCCACATGCAGAAATTAATTGAGGTGGAGGAGATTCGTCAAAACCTGATCAACATAGCCTTCCCAATCAGGCAAATCGGCAATCGGTAAAATTGCATTCACCCGGTTGTTGCGACGGCTATAGATGGCTTCTACATAGAAACCATTCAACTCGAAAATACAAAGGATGTATCGGTTTTCAACGATGCGCTGCGCGAGGCATATTCCGTGGTCCCACATGTAATTTGTCTTCTCATCAAGAGGGAGGCGGTTGAAAGCTGTCAAGTCCATGATCGTTGGTATAAGTCGTTTGGCTTGGATACGTCTCCCGCTCCAAAAAAGTTACAAAAGGGCCTCCTCTTCTCTATCTTTCGCACATGAACGCAGTGCAACTCATTGAGTGTCCACGTGATGCTATCCAAGGCTGGCCTCAGGTTGTGACCACGAATGATAAAATTGCGTATTACAAGGCTTTGCTGGATGTAGGCTTCGATGCTATTGACATCGGCAGTTTCGTTTCGCACAAAGCTGTTCCACAGATGGCCGACACGCGAGAGGTCATCAATCGATTGCACGACGAAGGCTTATTTACAGCAGGCACGCGCATCTTGACGATTGTGGCCAATGAACGCGGAGCAATCGACGCAACGCAAGTGCCGGGCGTCACCGACATGGGCTTTCCTTTGAGCCTCTCTGAAACTTTTCAAGAAAGGAATACCGGAGCGAATATTGAGGAGGCTTGGAGACGACTCGACCGCGTCAAGCACCATTGCACCGGCCACGACAAGAAACTCGTCGTTTACCTCAGCATGGGGTTCGGGAATCCGTACGGCGATGCGTGGAGTCCACAGGTTCTCGGCGAATTCGTCGATTCATTAGCCGAACGCATAGAACCGGATGTCATTGCTTTGAGCGATACCGTTGGGACCGCTACACCCGAAATGATTGCATCCGCATTTCAATCCACCATCCCTCAATTCAAGCACATTACGTTTGGCGCCCATTTGCATGCGCATCCCGAGGAAGTTAAAAGTAAATTACAAGCAGCCTACGACAGCGGATGTCGCAGATTCGATGGGGCGTTGAGGGGCATCGGAGGATGTCCTATGGCTCAAAATGAATTGGTTGGAAACATTCCTACCGAACACATGGTCGCGCATTTCACGGAGCTCAATGCCTGGAATCTGAAAAATCAACGTGCCTGGGAGCATGCCATGAGCATCGCTGTCGACCTCTTCCAGACCTGATTTTTAGGTAAAAAAAATTGCCTCAGTTGAGGCAATATTCAAATAAATTCACTTGGAACTTATGCCGATGCATGTAGATCTGTTCGAACTTATTAATGTCGATGTGGATGCGGTAATGTTTCATAGGAGAGGTTAAGTGTCCTCTTCTACGAATTTTGTCGTCAAAAAGTTGCGTTTTGTCTAATATTCGCCTCGAATGGTTAGCCCGTTACTAAAAAGGCCAACCCTAGGCCAGCTATCGTGACCAGCATTTTATTCCGGTTGAAGTGATGGCCATCCCCTGTTTCAAACAAGATTGTGGTGCTAATGTGCAACAAAATACCAATCAGCAATCCTCCCGCATATTGAGGCAAGACAGCCGAAATTGCCGAATCGGAATGGAGCAAAGCGTCATAGAAAAGCATTCCCATGAGCGGTGTTAGACCGAAAAACGCCAAAGCCAACCATTGCTTCATTCGACTCACTCCAAATGCGTCAAGCAAACTCATCAACACCAAGGCAACTGGGAATTTGTGAAGAATCAGTCCCATCAACAGCGTAGAATCAATGGTTTCGATTCCAGTCAAGTGCACGTGTCCGGCATGGTCGTGATGTTCGTGACCGTGATGACCGTCATTGCTCAAAGGCATCGATTCAATGAATGCATGCAAACACAGACTGAAGTACATCGCCCAAGGCATATGGCCCTTCGCATTTTCTGATTCTTCATGGTGGGCATGACCGTGTTCGATGCCCTGCGAGATGTATTCAAGGATACCTTGAAGCAAAAAACCGAGGACCACAATGTACCCTGCGTTGGGATTCATCGCATACGCTTCTGGAACAAGGTGATTGAAGATGATTCCAATCAAAAACGCACCTCCAAACGCCAAGATCAGATTCAACTGACTGCGGAGAAGCGAACCAAACCGATCATAGACAAATGCACCGGCGATGGCAATCAAAAACAATATGAGGCTGGCAATCCACATGGCACTTAATGGGCGACAATAATACAGCGAGGACTGCTCTTCACCAACGGATCCAACTTATAATTTCCGAAGGTTTGGAAGGACCGGAAGCCAACCGTTTCGAGCATCGTCTGAAGGTTCTCCGGAGAAAATGCCTTGACGCGTTCAACATGATGCTGTCGTGTGCCCTCAGAATCAATGTACTGAATGGATTTTTCAATCCAACCATCTGCGATTCGACGGTTCAATTCGAACTCAATCCCACCTTTCATAATGCGCTCGAACGGAACCAACACATTCTTTACCTGGTGCAGGTTTAAAAAATCCAGGATAAAAGGACCTTGAGCCTGCAGCACCGTTCGAACCCCTCGCAGCGTTTGCTCGTGTTCCTCTTCCTTATCAAAGTAACCGAAACTCGTAAACAACATGGTGACAGCCTCAAACGCATCCGGCGCAAACTGCGATGCAATTTTTCGCATATCACCCTGGACGAATTGCAATCGCAATTCCGTTGATGAATGCATGGCATTTGCCTTAGCGATGCTATGCGCACTCAAGTCCATTCCCACGACCGTATGCCCCTTCGAAGCCATGGCTGCAGAATGTCTTCCTGCTCCGCATCCGATGTCTAGAATGCTTTGCTCCCTTGTGAGTAGCGTATGATGTTCCGTCAATTTCTCAACAAAAGCAATCGCTTCAAGCTCGGAACGATGGCCATACAAAAGATGATATTCCGGAGTATTGAACCAAGGCTCGAACCAATCGGGGGTGCTTTTCCACAAGTTTTTACTCATTACTCCTAAGGTGAGGGTTCGCTAAGTTCGTTTCTATCGCGTTACTTTGAGCTATGTCGATGGTAAATGCTTCTGAAATTGGTTTGCGGCCGTTGCGAGCGGCTTTTCTTTCCGAGGCCTCCCACCAAAACGGATTGGAGTTTCGATGGCGAGGTGCGATTGAAGAATCCTCGACCGTATTTATTTTGGAATGGATGGAGCAGCGGCTGAGTCAGCTGGACACCGGGGCATTGAACAAAAAAAGAATTCTAAGGGTAGCAATTGAACTGCTTCAAAACTTGCACCACCATGCAAAAGCCCCCAAGAAGGACGTATCGTTTGAGATCGTTTCCAACGACGACTCACATTGGTGGATTCGAACCGAAAATGCCGTCTCTACCGAACAAGAAAAATACTTGCAAGAGACACTTTTAGAACTCAATGCTATTGATGCCGATCAACTCCGAACCGTACAACGCAACAAAATTGCTCATCAAGAACGCAGTCAGCATGGAGGTGGAGGAGTTGGCTTAAACGAAATGATTCGAAAAAGCCTAGGACAAATGTTTGTTGAATTCGTTAATAGCAATAGCAATCGAAAAAATGTTATCTTCATAACCAAATTAGCACTAAAATGACAGACATTTTATTGGAAGG
>Ga0115553_1000974_pt1 | contig 17987 bp, 19 predicted proteins | sample COGITO_mtgs_1103_2_FD_87284 | JGI IMG/M metagenome (GOLD analysis project Ga0115553, IMG submission 87284) | Pelagic marine microbial communities from North Sea - COGITO_mtgs_110331 | ecosystem: Environmental > Aquatic > Marine > Epipelagic | place: Germany:Helgoland, sampling site Kabeltonne... | reverse complement strand
TCTTGTCTTTCAGCGGGACGCCGTAAAGCTCTAATCTATGCCCCATAAGGCGATACCCGATCTTCTCTGCGATTTTGTCTTGCAGGGCTTCGATTTCGGGGTCGATGAATTCGATGACTTCGCCAGAATTCATATCGATGAGATGGTCGTGGTGTTCGCGGTCCGAGGTTTCATAACGCGCGCGCCCGTCACCGAACTCGTGCTTTTCTAAGATGCCTGTCTCTTCGAACAATTTGACCGTCCTGTAGACCGTCGCAAGCGAGATGTTGGGGTCGACCGCAGAAGCGCGGTTGTAGAGTTCTTCGACGTTGGGATGATCGGTTGCGGCCTCAAGTACGGCGGCAATTGTGCGTCGCTGATCGGTAAGCCGTAGCCCGTGATCTTCGCACCGAGAGATGATTGTAGATGCAGACATCACGCGCCCTTGGTCTGGTTTCCTCGCTTCCGTTTAAGCGGCGGAGGGGGGCTTGACCAGACCAAAGGCGGGGATTTAGCGGTAAATCGCGGGCACGCCGAGCTTTGCGTGGATCGCGTTGACTTGGGCCTGTGGTAGGCCAAGGGCTGTGGCGAACTGGTGCAAATATTGCGCCTCTTGCTGGGTGTCGAGGTCAATGCCCATGACAGACATGGTGTAAATCTGTTGTTCCAGACCCCGTGGGGTTTGACGCGCAAGGCCTTCAACATCGACTGGGGCGTTCAATTCGTCTTGCACAAAGCGCTGCTCGTCGGCGCTAACTTCGCCAAGGCGGGCGAGCAGTTTCTGGCGCTCCGCGTCGTCAAGTTTACCGTCAGATTTCGCGGCTTGCACCATGGCGCGGATCATCAGGCCTGCGACGGCCTCTTGCTCGGCGGATGGTTGGATCGCTTGGGTCGGGTTGCCGTCGAACTGCGAGTTCAGGACGTCGCCAAAGCTACCTTGGTTGGTTTGTTGACCTGCTTGCATCTGCTTGACCAAGCCGCCCAGCAGACCGCCAAGACCGCCAGCACCACCTGTGCCGCCAAGTTGGCCGAGGATATCATTGAGACCGCCGCCAGAAGATTGTTGGGTTTGCTGTTGCTGTCCGCCACCCGCAAGGCCCTCAAGAAGGCCACCGATGCCGCCAGTTTGGCCCGTGCGCGTTTGCTGTTGCTGACCATCACCAAGGATGTTGTCCATCATGTTTTCCAGTCCGCCAAGATCAGGCTTTTGTCCTGCGTTTGGTGAATGCTGACCACGGAACAAGCCGTTGTTGTCTTGCTGACCTGCTTGTTGCTGGCCCGCTTTTTGCGTCATGGATGCGACGCCTTTGGCAACGGCAACGCCGATGGCGACTTTGGCAAGTGTTTTCATAAGTGACATGTGTTTTCCCCTTGGTTGTTTGTCACAACTTAAGCGGAATGCAGGTCTGCCAGGGAAGGGGAAAACGCGGGATTCCGCGTCTTTTCGTCTGTGTTATGGCCGTAACTCAGGCTCGCGCCCAACCTTTTCGGCCAGTTTCGCGACGGTCAAACCTTGTACGATAATCGAGAAAATCACGACCATATAGGTCGCGGTCAGGATCACAGGTTTCCATTCGCCGTCAGGCAAGGACAGCGCCAAAGCGACCGAGATGCCGCCCTTCAATCCGCCCCACGTCATGATTGGGATGACCCCTTGTGAAAAATTGCGGAAGGGTTTGAGCATCAGCACAGGCACCGCGACGGCGGCGAGGCGGGCGATAAGCGCCAATGCGATGGCTGCAATGCCTGCCGAGAAGTTGTCGAAGTTGAAGGCGATTGCGAATACCTCGACCCCGATCAGCAGGAAAAGGACCGCGTTGAGGATTTCGTCGATCAGCTTCCAGAAGGCGTCAACATATTTACGGGTTTCCTCGGACATGCCGTATTTCGCGCCAACGTCGCCGATCAATAGGCCTGCACAGACCGCCATAATCGGGGCAGAAACATGTAAGTAGACCGCGAGTTCATAGCCCCCAAAAGCGAGGCCAAGGGTGATCAGAACCTCCAGCGAATAGTCGTCAATGCGGCGCATCACGCGGAAGGTGAGCCAGCCGAGAACAACGCCAAGCAACGCGCCACCAAGCGCCTCTCGCACGAAAAGCTCGACAGCGCCCAGAAAGCCGCCGCCGTGATCCTCTCCACTGGGGAAGGCGAGGCCAATTAGGATCAGAAAGACAACGTAAGCCACACCATCGTTAAAAAGGCTCTCGCCCGCGATCTTGGTTTCAAGCGACTTTTCGAGATTCGCTTCGCGCAAAACGCCCAGAACGGCCACTGGATCTGTTGGTGAAATAAGTGAGCCGAACACGAGGGCCACGATCAATGGCATGCCTGTCAGCCACGAAAAGCCAAAGCCCACGATGGCCGTGGAAAGTCCGATGCCGATCGTCGCCATGAGCATGACCACGACCCATTCGCGGCGCAGGTCTGCGATTTTGACGTGTAAGGCGCCCGCAAAAAGCAGCAAGCCGAGCATTCCTTCTAACAGCGCGTCGGAAAAGTCGATGTCAGCGACAGTTGCCCGTACATTTGCAGCGACCCCGAAGCTTGGGAAGAACACGTCAAACCCGAGGATCGCGAAGGAAGCAAAAAGCGCCACAACGAGGATGCCAATTGCGGGGGGAAGACGTAAGAAAAGATAGTTAATTGCGCCGAATGCACCTGCGAGCACGATGAGTAGTGAGGTGATTTGGAGAATGGTCATGGGCTATCCTTCACGTCTTTGCGCGTGGTCTAACATGGGATGGCTGGCACCGCTAGGACCGCCAGAGCGGGAGCGCGGCCCAAGTGCCGCCAAGGGGGCGGATCGTAGCGCCCGCGCCGATTTTGAACCGCGCAAGAGCAGGAGCATTGATGGTATCAACGGTGCCAAGATCAAGGCGCTTAAGCCTTCGTTTTGAGAGGTTTTCAAAGGCTTGCGCGAGCAGGAGGTTATGTGCGGCGTGTGTGCGACCTTCGTCAGTTGTCCAGCCGATTTGATAGGTGGCCGTGGCACCGTGGGTCAGGAAAAGCATCGCAGCGACGGGGATTTTGCGAAGATATGCGATGCTGAGAAGCGTATCATGTGCAGGCCAGAACAATGCAATTGCATGAGGCGTGGCGCGGAATTTCTTTGTGCGTTGTTGCGCAAGGTCGGCCTTGAAGAGCCAGTCATCTTTGAGAGGATCGAAGAGGCGGTGTGTCGTGGTGATCGGGCTTTTCTCTGCCTTTCGTTGCGCATTGCGCCATTTTTGCAGCGGGTGGAAGCTGTGTGTGAGGTCGATTTCCGCGACACTCGCGGGGGTCATGATTTGACGAAAGCCAGCTTTTCGGAGCGCGTTTGGTGCGGAGGTGTCGGGGTTCATAACGCAGATTGTGCGCGGATTTATTTGGCGGATTGCGTGAAAATGGGCTATGCTATTCGTCCGCGCTACATAAGTGACAGGGCCGCGTTCAACATATTGGGTTTGGGTTTTTTCGTCAGAAAACCCTTTGACACCAGCGATTTGCAGGGCGTTTGTAAAGTTGATGTGCTGTTGCAACGCGCATGTTTCCATCACGTTGTTAAACATTCATAAATCTAAGTTTGGGTTAATGCATTTATGAAACAGTCAAGCACCGTCGCTAAAGTATATGCTGCACCCGCTAAGCCTACGCCATTGGGTGCGGCGATCATTGCCGCGTGCATCGCAATCCCGATGGGGGTGCTTTTGATGCTTGTCGAACGGTTGTTACTTTAGCCGATTTGCACCAAGGCGTGACGCTTTTTGCCTGCCGATAGTTTCATCGGGGTGGACAGCATGTCTGCCGTCACCATCAGGCCTGCGTCGTCCAATGCCGCATCGTTCATCTTGGCTCCGTTATCTGCAATCAGGCGTTTCGCCTCTTTGCCGCTGCCAGCAAGGCCGGCTTTGACAATGATTTGCACGATGGACATGCCGTCGCCTAGCTCATCGGCTGAGAGTGTCAGAGTCGGGAGGTCATCGCCAACGCCGCCCTTTTCGAACACTTCGCGTGCTGTTGCCTCTGCAGCCGCTGCGGCTTCTGCGCCGTGCAATAGCGTGGTGACTTCATTCGCGAGGATGATTTTCGCGGCATTGATGTCGGACCCTTCGAGTGCGCCAAGGCGGTCACATTCCTCAATTGGCAACTCTGTGTAGAGCTTAAGGAACCGGCCTGTGTCAGCGTCGGTCGTGTTGCGCCAGAACTGCCAGAACGCGTAGGGCGCGGTCATGTCGGCGTTCAGCCAGACAGCACCATCCGCGGTTTTGCCCATCTTTTTGCCGTCAGATGTGGTCAAAAGATGCGAGGTCATGCCGTAGATTTCGTGATCCAGCACACGGCGCGTCAGGTCGATCCCGTTGACGATATTGCCCCATTGATCGGACCCGCCAAGCTGCAACAAGCAGCCGTACCTGCGGTTCAACTCTAGGAAGTCATAAGCCTGCAAAATCATGTAGTTAAATTCGAGGAACGACAGTGACTGCTCACGATCAAGCCGTGATTTCACGCTTTCAAACGACAACATGCGGTTGATCGAAAAGTGCCGCCCGATATCACGCAGGAACGATAAGTAGTTCAGATTGTCGAGCCATTCGGCGTTGTTGAGCATGAGCGCGCCATTTGGCGCATCGTCATAGGTCATGTAGGCGGCAAACACCCGCTTGATGCCCGCGATATTCTCGTCGATTTTCTCGTCGGTGAGCAAAGGTCGCTCATCGGCGCGGAACGACGGATCGCCCACTTTTGTCGTGCCGCCACCCATTAAGGTGATCGGTTTGTGGCCTGTCTTTTGCAGCCAGCGCAACATCATGATCTGGATAAGGGAGCCCACGTGCAACGACGTCGCTGTCGCATCAAAACCGATATAGGCAGGGACCACACCCTTGGACAATGCGTCGTCCAAGCCTTGATAGTCGGTACAGTCGGCCAAGAAGCCGCGCGCCATCATCACAGACATAAATTCGGATTTGGGGTGGTAGGTCATTGCTTTTTCCCTGCACAAAGTGTCCGTCACCCTATAAACGTCGATTTGACGAAGGGAAAGTGGTGTTGTCTGAATGAAAAAGACTGGTTTTGTAACGGCGCTTGGCGCGATGTCTGGCACGTCGTTGGACGGGGTTGATGCGGCCGTGGTTGTGACAGATGGGATCACGATCAGGAGCTTTGGTGACACAGCTTATCGGGCCTATTCTGTTGAAGAGGCCGCCATTTTAAAAGCTGCTTTGGGCCAGTGGCCAAGTGACGATCTGGCCGATGTGGCCGAGTTGATCGAGACTGTGCATGCGCAGGTTTTGAGCGATTTTGGCGATGTCGATCTGGTTGGTTTTCATGGTCAGACCTTGGCCCATGACCCCGACAATCGTCGCACCCATCAATGCGGTGACGGGCAGGTTTTGGCGGATGTTTTAGGGCAAACTGTCATTTGGGATTTCCGCTCGGCGGATGTTGAGCTTGGCGGGCAGGGCGCGCCTTTGGCCCCGTTTTATCATTTTGCATTGGCAAAGTATCTCAAGGCTGATGCACCTGTTGCGTTCCTGAATTTGGGCGGTGTTGGCAATCTGACGTGGATTGATCCGACCCATGAGAAGCCTGAGACGGAGGGCGCTTTGCTTGCGTTTGATACCGGTCCCGCCAACGCGCCGATCAATGATTTGATGCTGGCGCGGCGCGGTGTCCCTTATGATGCGGATGGGGCTTTGGCCGCTGAAGGTAGCGTAGATGAGGCGATTATTGAGACGTTTTTGAACCACGCATTTTTCTACAGAATGCCACCTAAGTCATTGGATAGGGACGACTTTGTGGACTTGGCGCGGAGTGTTGAAAAACTTTCTGATGCCGATGCAGCGGCTACTTTGACCGCCGCTGCCGCTATGAGTGTTGTCAAAGCGATGGAGCATTGCCCCAGCCAACCGACGCGCCTGCTCGTCACAGGTGGCGGGCGCAAGAACCCGACGCTGATGGCGATGTTGGCCGCTGGTTTGGATATGGATGTGGTCGCGGTCGAGGATGTTGGCCTCGATGGTGATATGCTTGAAGCGCAGGCTTTTGCTTATCTCGCGGTGCGGGTGGCGCGTGGTTTGCCGACATCATGCCGTGGCACGACAGGGGTGCGTGCCGCCGTTTCGGGCGGCACGATTTCGCGTCCTAACCTTTGAGGTGAATCTTGAACCGCTTGCGGATTGCCGCGTCGGTTAGCGGATCAAAACTCGCCTCTGAGGGTTTGCTGAGGATGTCTTCCTTGCGCTTGGTCGCGTTGGTCAAAAGATCAGGTTTGCCCTTTTCTTCCCATTCTTTAGGCGACATTCGGTTGGCCGTATTGGGGTAGACATATTCGGTTTGCATCAGCCCAAGTGTCTGATCCGATCCCAGGTAGTGACCGGGCCCTTTGAGGCAGACGTCATGCATGGTCTGGAAGCCGAGCGTCTCGTCGTTGACTTCGATCCCGCGTACGCAGCGGAGTGCTTGGCCGATGAGATCATCACCAAGCACCAGTGATTCCATGCAGAACCCAAGGAGAGAGGCGTGCATGCCTGCGGCCTCGTAGACCATGTTGAGGCCAGACAGACCTGCCATGACGTTGGAGGCCATTTGCTCCCAACCTGCTTGCATATCGGGGAGTTTCGCGTCGGCGATGCCAGCGGCGGCCCCACCGGGGAGACCGTAGAACTGGTGCATTTGGGCACAACCAGCGGTCAGAAGCGCTTGTTCGCCAGAACCGCCTGACATGGCGCCTGTGCGCAAGTCCGACACGAATGGCCACGTGCCAAAGATTGCAGGGTAACCGGGAGAAATGCTATTCACATAGACTACGCCAGCAAGGCATTCGGCGACTGCTTGCACGATGGCGCCTGCGATTGGGGCGGGGGCTGTGGCGCCTGCTTGGCCTGCGGAAAGCAGCAAAACAGGCATACCGCCTGCGATGCATTTCTCCATCACGAGGCAGGATTCAGTGGCGAATTTCATGGGCGGTACAACAAAGCAGTTGGAGTTCGACACAAAGGGCCGTTCGCGCCATTTGTCCTCCCCGCCTGCAATCATGTGCAGCATTTCAAGGGCGTCATCAACGAAATCAGGTTCCGTGAACGAAACACCCACATGCTTTTTCGTGCCAGCGCAGCAACCATAGATCGTGTTCAGATCCATCTCGCGGTTGTCGGGGATGTCACGGCAAACCATGGGGCGCTGAAGGAAGTGGATATTGTCCATTTGCTGCACGATTTTGGCAGCGTCATGCAGGTCTTGCACGGTGGATTCGCGGTAGTTGCGGCCATGCACATCGACCACATGAACAGCAGCCCCAGCGGTGCCGTAATGTACGCGCGTGCCAGAAAGGTTTAGGTCATATTGCTGGTCGCGACCGTGCAGGGTGAGCGCTTTTTGCGCCTTGCCGAGCATCTCCATCACCAAAGCACGCGGGAAACGGAGCCGTTTATCATCGCCATAGATCGCACCAGCGGCGACCATGTAGTCGATGCCAGATTGCGGCGCATCGCACAGGCCAATTTCCTCTAAGGCACGCAAGGCGGCCTCGTGGATGCGGGCCATGTCTTCGTCGGTCAACGGCTTATAGCGCCCACCTGACATGCCCGCCTTGATCGGGCGCATATCGGTCGGAAGTGGCGCTGAACGTGCGGCGGTACGGGCGGCGCGGCCACCAGATCTGCGCGGCGCGCCAACAGTTTTGCCCACAGGAGCATTGGCTTCGGAAATTTCCGTCATTTTTGGTCTCGATATGTAAAGAAAATATGCAGTGCGAAAGCGACTTAAGCCAGCAAAGGGCGCCCACGGGCCGCGCGACCACGGCGTGCGCCAATGGTGCGATGTATCACAACGATATAGGCGTCTTGCGCGTCCATGTTGCTCTCCCTGTTGCTTCTATCGAAGCCTTGGGAGGGGGGTACGTCTTGTCTATCCGCGACGTTTTGTCGGTTTTGGACTATAGCCTGCGGATTATTAACGGGTCAGGAGTTTATCGACGGCATCGCCTGACATTGCACTGCTCAGGGTCGTGAAGTCGCCTGCGCCAAACATGCCATTTGCCGCATCGCGGATCGCGGCGTGGGTCACGCGGGCCAGCGATGAGCCGAGCGAGAGGCGGGCAACGCCAGCGGCTGCAAATTCAGCGAGCGTGTTCTTCGCGTAGGGACCCGCGACGAGTACGTTGACGGGTGCTTTGACTGCGGCACAGATACGGGCGACGGCAGCCATATCGGGCAGGACGGGCGCATAAAGACAATCGGCACCGGCGGCCTCAAAGGCGAGCAGGCGTCGCAGGGCCTCGTCTGTGTCGTAGCGGTTGGTCATCACACCGTCAGCGCGGGCGGTCAGCACAAAATCTTGCGGCAGTGCGCGGGCGGCAGATGCAGCGGCGCGAATGCGTTCGACGGCGAGGTCAAAATCGTAGGCGTCAACGGATGGGAACATCATGTCTTCGATGCAAATCCCCGCAAGGCCAATTTCGGCGGCAAGCCGCACCGTTTCGGCGCAGGTCTCTGGGTCATCCCCAAAGCCGTTCTCGAAATCGCCTTGGACAGGCAGGTTTGTGACACTGAGAATCTCGGCGGCATGGGCCAGCGCCTCGTTGCGCGTGACTGTGCCGCCGTCGGGCCTACCCAGCGTAAACGCATGGGCGGCAGAGGAGGTGGCGAGAGCCTTAGCGCCCAGTCCTTCCATCATCAAAGCAGAGCCGCGATCCCAGATATTGGCCAGCACAAATGGCTGCCCTTTGACGTGGTGTTCGCGGAATGAAGTCATGATGCCACCTTTGTTTTAGCGAATGCCACAAGCCGTTTGATTGCATCCACGTAAGCGTCGTCGTTGATCGTCATGGCGACGCGGATATGGCCCGCTGCCGCTTTGCCAAAGCTCTCACCCGGCATGGTCGCGATGAGTTCGGCGTCGAGCAGCGCGTTCGAGAATTCCTCGCCAGTCATGCCTGTGCTGCGGATATCAAGCATCGCATACATCGCCCCCTGAACGGGGACATTGCGCACGACGTTTTGTCCTTCAAGCGCTTGCAGTGTCAGCAGGCGGCGGCGCTGGAACGGGGCCGAGACCTCGTCTTCGAGCGGGGTGCCTTGTGCGAGGGCAAACTGGGCCGCGTCTTGGATGTATCCCGGTACGCCGTAGGTCGTGTGTGTCGCCAGATTGATCAGATGTTTAATGACTTCAGGCGGGCCGCAGACCCAGCCGATGCGGCTGCCTGTCATGGCGTGGCTTTTGGACATGGAGCCGACCACAAGCGTGCGTTCGGCCATGTTCGGTAGGGCGCGGGGGGACAGATGCGTGCCTTCCCAGATTTGCGTGTCGTAAACCTCGTCCGAGATCAGCCAGAGGTCGTTGTCGATACAGACCTGCGCAATTTCACCAAGTGTTTCAGGGCTATAGATCACGCCTGTGGGGTTGTTGGGGCTGTTGATCAGCAGGGATTTTGCACCTTTGGCAACGGCTGCGATATCTGCGGCTTTTGGCTGGAAATCGTTTTCAGCGTGGGCTTGGATCGATTTTGGCACAGCGCCAATACCGCGGATCGTACCGGGGTAGGTGGCGTAGTAAGGATCGACATAAAGCGCCGTGTCGCCTTGATCGCAAACTGCGTTATGGGTCGCGAACAGGGCCGCTTGGCCACCCGGTGTGATCAGGATGTTTTGCTGGGTCGTTGGCACGCCTGTCCGCTCTTGGATACGGGCAGCGACGGCGTCGCGCAGGGCGAATGATCCGGGCACTTCGGCATAACCCGTGCGCCCGCCAACTGCAGCCTTGTTCATGGCCTCCAGAATGCTGGGATGCGTGCGAATGTCATGCTCGCCAATGGTCAGCTCTGTGACCTTATGGCCTGCGTCAATCATCCGGCGGGCGCGGTAGAATACGTCCCATCCGTCAGAGCCGCCGCCGGTGATATGTGTGATGCGCTGTGATAATTTCATGACGGCGAAGGGATAGATTTGGTGCTGCGCTGTCAACCCGTCAAAACGCCAAATTAAAGCGCATCGCGCACGCGTTTCGGTAGGGCATTGTGGATGATGGTATAGGATGTCGCGATCCTATGGGTCAGCTCGGAGAGGTCCGCGTCGAAGCCGACCGACACCCATGAACGGTGGAAGTAGGGGGCTTTTGTTGCAGCGCCTGCATCGATCAACATCATGGCGGTTTCGGCGCTGTCGGTTTTCACCGCAACCCTAGTGGCGTCTGGATTGCCAAAGCAGGCAAACATCTTGCCGCCGACTTTCCAGCTATCCAGTTCGGTTGCAGGATCGGCAGCGGTGGCCCCGCGAAAGGCGTGACATATGGCGTTGACGTCATCTCTGTTCATGGGGCTATGGTGGCGGTGATTGAGAAGGAGTGCAAGGATGGCGCGTTGGGTGGTTTTGCTGCGTGGTATCAATGTGGGCGGAAAAAACCGCCTGCCGATGGCTGACCTGCGCGAAATGTGTGAGACGCTTTGGCCCCAGAGTGCGCCGCGCACGCTGATTGCGTCGGGCAATGTGGTTTTGACTGCCAAGGGCACTGCGGCGGGGCTTGCGACCCAATTGGGCGAGGCGGTTGCCGCTAGTTTCGGGTTGAAGGTCGCCGTTTTGTTCGTTGCTGAAACCAGTTTTCGCGCCACTGTGGCGGGCTGTCCGTTTGTCCATGAGGCCGAAGGCAAAGGTGTGCATGGGTTTTTCTGTTTCACGCCCCCAACGATTGTTGCCGAGAAGCGCGATCAATGGATGATTGCGGGCGAGGGTTTGGTGCAGGATGGCTTGGTTGTCTGGCTGCATACGCCGCAAGGTATCAGCAAATCCAAGCTAGCTGACAATCTGGGCCATGTGATTGGGCATGTCCCCACGACCGCCCGTAACCTGAATACGCTGCGCAAACTGGTGGAAATGCTGGACGTTTGAAGTTCTTCCTGCTAGTGATTTCGACATGAAGAGCACAAAGATCATTATTTGCTGCATTATTACCTGCTGACATCCGTCGCGGGCTGCTCTTTCACGTTTCATCTGATCCCTGAACTTGTTAAGCCCGCTGGCATTACACCTAGCTGAGGCGCGACCATGACCCAGATTAAACTGCACAACACCAAGACCCGCCGCAAAGAAGACTTTGAGCCGATTGATCCGCGTAATGTGCGGATGTATCTGTGCGGGCCGACGGTTTATGACCGCGCGCATCTGGGTAACGCCCGTAACGTGTTGATGTTCGACGTCCTGTTCCGCCTGATGCGGTTTGTTTATGGCAAGAAGTCAGTGACTTACGTGCGCAACTTCACCGATGTAGATGACAAGATCAACGCGCGTGCTGCCGAGAGTGGCCGCGAGATTGGCGACATCACTGCCGAGACAATCGGCTGGTATCACGACGATATGGATGCTTTGGGGGCGATGCGCCCAACGCATGAGCCGCGTGCGACCGCCTATATTGCGCAGATGATCACGATGACCGAAGATTTGATTGCCAAGGGTCATGCCTACGAGGCCGATGGTCATGTGCTGTTCGCGGTGGAAAGCTATAGTGAATATGGTGCGCTGTCGGGGCGTTCGATTGATGATATGATCGCGGGTGCCCGTGTGGAGGTCGCCCCGTACAAGCGTAATCCGATGGATTTTGTGCTGTGGAAGCCGTCTGGTGATGGTGTTCCAGGATGGGAGAGCCCTTGGGGGTATGGTCGTCCGGGCTGGCATATTGAATGCTCGGCCATGGCGTTGGATCTGTTGGGATCAACCTTTGACATTCACGGCGGCGGCAACGATCTGCAATTCCCGCACCACGAAAACGAGATCGCCCAGTCAACTTGAGCGGGCCACGACTTTGCCAATGTCTGGCTGCATAACGAGATGTTGCAGGTTGAGGGCAAGAAGATGTCCAAATCGCTTGGCAACTTCTTCACCGTCCGCGATCTGCTGGATCAGGGTGTGCATGGCATGGTCATTCGTTTGGTCATGCTTGGCACCCATTACGGCAAGCCAATGGACTGGACCGAGAAGAAAAAGGGCGAGGCTGAGGCCGCGTTGCGCAAGTGGTACGGCATATTGCAAGGCCACGGCTTTAGCCCTGCGTTGATCAAGGCGCTCAAAGCCGAGGGCCATTGGAAAGCGGACCCAGAGTTTTTGGGTGTGCTGGCCAATGATCTTAACACCTCAGGCGCAATTTCACGCCTTCATGTGATGGCAAAGGGCAAGACACCTGCCGCACTCGCGGGGTTTGCCCATGCGATGCAAATGCTTGGGTTTGTCAGCAACTGGTCCGACATTCCGATGTTTGACGGCGGTGAGGGCGGTGCCGATATCACGCCTGAGGTTGCCAAACGTGTCGACGCGCTTTTGGCGCAGCGTGCCGAGGCGCGTGCGGCAAAAGATTGGGCTTTGGCCGATGAGGTTCGCGACATTTTGAACGCCGCTGGGGTGCAGGTCACCGATGTGGGCGGGCAGGCGACGTGGACACCAGGACCAGATTTTGACGCTGCCCAATTGGGGGATTTGTGATGACAAAAGAACGGCTTTATCTTTTTGATACGACCCTGCGCGATGGGCAGCAAACCCAAGGCGTGCAGTTCTCAACATCCGAGAAATACCGCATCGCGGAGGTGCTCGACACGCTTGGCATCGATTACATCGAAGGTGGTTGGCCCGGTGCGAACCCGACGGATTCCGAGTTTTTCGAGAAACCGCCAAAGACCCGCGCAATCCTGACAGCCTTTGGTATGACCAAACGCACGGGGCGCTCTGCCGAGAATGACGATGTGCTGGCCGCCGTGATGAATGCCAATACGCCTGCCGTCTGTCTGGTGGGTAAATCCCACGAATTCCATGTGAAAACCGCCCTTGGGATCACGCTGGAAGAGAACATTGAGAACCTTGCCGCGAGCTTTGCTTATGTGGTGAAAGAAGGCCGCGAGGCGATGTTTGACGCCGAGCATTTCTTTGACGGCTATAAGGCGAACCCAGCCTATACGCTTGAGGCGCTGCATACGGCCTATAGTGCGGGTGCGCGGTGGATTGTGCTATGTGACACCAACGGCGGTACGCTGCCCCATGAGGTTGGCGACATCGTGAAAGCCGTGATCGCAAGCGGCATTCCGGGTGACCATATCGGCATCCATACCCATAACGACACCGAAAACGCTGTGGCCAATTCGCTGGCGGCGGTTCTCGCGGGCGCGCGTCAAATCCAAGGCACGCTGAACGGCCTCGGCGAGCGCTGCGGCAACGCGAACCTGACGACCTTGATCCCGACGCTGCTGTTGAAGGAACCGTTTGCGAGTTCCTTCACGACAGGCGTGACGCTGGATGCGCTCAAGGGATTGCGCAAGGCTTCGCGTCTACTTGACGATATCCTCAACCGTGTTCCTGCAAAGCAGGCGGCGTTTGTGGGCGCATCTGCCTTTGCTCATAAAGCTGGCTTGCATGCCTCGGCCATCGCCAAAGACCCGACAACATACGAGCACATCGACCCGACGCTTGTTGGCAACAGCCGTATCGTGCCAATGTCGAACCAAGCGGGGCAATCGAACCTGCGCGAGCGTTTGTTGCAAGCGGGGCTTGAGGTGGAGAAGGGCGATCCTGCGCTCTCCCGCATCCTTGATCGCATCAAAGAAATGGAATCGCGCGGCTATTCTTACGATACAGCACAGGCGAGTTTCGAGCTTTTGGCGCGTGAAGAATTGGGGCTTTTGCCGTCGTTCTTTGAGGTCAAACGCTACCGCGTGACTGTGGAGCGCCGCCGCAACAAGCGCAACAAGATGGTCTCGCTCTCTGAAGCAGTAGTCGTTGTAAAGGTGAACGGCGAGAAGGTTTTGAACGTCTCTGAAAGCCAAGGCGCTGACGGCAAAGATCGCGGCCCCGTGAACGCGCTTTGGCGTGCTTTGGCCAAGGATCTCGGCCCGTATCAAGAGTTGATCGAGGACATGCATCTTGTTGATTTTAAAGTGCGTATCACCGACGGCGGCACTGAGGCCGTGACCCGTGTCATTATCGATAGCGAAGATGGTCAGAACCGTCGTTGGTCCACCGTTGGCGTTTCTGCCAATATCGTGGATGCATCGTTTGATGCCTTGGTTGACGCGATCAATTGGAAGTTGATCCGTGACGGAGCGAAAGCGTAATGAGCCTTACTGCCTGCGCCGAAATTGTCCAGAAGGGTGACCCAGAACGGTTCCGTGCGGTCATGGCCGCAAACGTGCCTGCACGTCGTATTTTGTTTCCGCTTTATGCATTTAACATCGAAGTGACCCGCGCCCCGTGGGTGTCCTAAGAGCCGATGATCGCCGAGATGCGCCTGCAATGGTGGGCGGATGCGCTGGAGGAAATCGGCGGCGGGGTGCCTGCGCGTAAGCATGAGGTCGTGGACGCCTTGGCCGAGATTCTTGATGCGCAGGGCGCGCTCACGCTCTCCAAACTGGTGGCTGCACGGCGTTGGGATATCTACTCGGATGCTTTTGAAGATCAGTCGCATTTTGACGAGTATATCGACGGGACGACAGGCGGGCTTTTGTGGACAGCCGCGCGACTTATGGGGGCCGAAGATGAACCTGCGGGTCGTGATTATGCCCACGGCGTTGGTGTCGCGAATTTCATGCGGGCGATCCCTGAGTTGGAAAGCCGCGGGCGTAAGCCGCTGGTCGATGGTACATCTGACGGGGTGCGCGAATTGGCGGGCGAGGCCTTGGTGCGACTGGCGCGTGGGGCTTTGCCGAAAGATGTAGCACTTGCGGGTTTCCTTGCAAAAACAACACTAAAGCGTGCGATTGCAGATCCGCAAAGGGTTGTGCACGGCGCTTTGGAGCTTAGCCCGCTCGGTCAAACGCTTCAGCTGATGAAAGCCAGTCTGCTAAGCTGACTTCTCAATCTTTCGGAGCCAAATCAACGCGCCAGCGGCTAGGATCAGGAACGGGATCATGGCGAGGTTCACGGCGTCCCAACCTTCGACAGCTGTGCCGCCAGAACATTTCATCAAGCCGCCAGACGCCAGCGAAGCCACGGTCACCATGCCAAATACGATCATGTCGTTCATGCCCTGTACGACACCTCGCTCATGGGGGGCGTGAGCGGATGACAGCATGGTCGTCGCGCCAATAAAGCCAAAGTTCCAGCCGATACCAAGCAGGATAAGCGCGCCAAAGAAATTCGGAATCGCGACTCCAGAAAGCGCCACCATGCCAGCACCCATCAAGATCACGAGTCCTGTTGCAATGATCTTTTCCACGCCAAAGCGGGCGATCAGGTGGCCGGTAAAGAAGGACGGTGCAAACATCGCCAGCACGTGCGCCGAGACGATATCATTGGCGTTATTCTTGGTGAAACCGCAGCCAACAACCGCGAGGGGCGTCGACGTCATCACAAGGTTCATAAGCGAATAGGCAACCATGCCGCAGATCACAGCGACGATAATACGCGGATCACGCAGTAGCTCGCGCCGAGAGCGCGCCTTGGGTGCATTGGCCATGACTGGCTGGCCCTTTGTGCCTTTTGGCAGGTCCAGCGCGAGAAAAAGAAGCATACCAAAAAGGTTAAGCGCCGCGACGGCGAGATAGGTCCCAAGGAACGGCACCACGAAGGCGTCTTGCACAAGCTTATTGAGTTGCGGACCGATAATGGCCGAGATTAGGCCGCCTGCCATGACGTAGGAAATCGCTTTGGGGCGAAAGGCCTCGGAGGCGGTGTCAGTCGCCGCAAAACGGTAAAAACCCTGCGCTGACATATAGACACCTGTCAGGAGCGACCCCATCAACAAAACATAGAACGACCCGATATATAGGCCATAAGCAGAGATCATTGCACCCACGGCACCAGAGGCGGCACCAAGGAAAAAACCAAACCGACGCCCATTGCGTTGCATCAAGGGGCTTAGCCACGGAGCGGTAATCATTGAGCCGAAGACGATGAATGAGATCGGGAGCGTCGCAAGGCAAGGGTTAGGCGAAAGCATACCACCCGCAAGCCCGCCAATGACAAATATCATCGGCATTTGCGCACCTAAGATCGCTTGGGCGGCGACAAGGACAGCTACGTTGCGCTTGGCGCGGCGATCATCAACAAATTCAGTCATGTGCTATCGGTAAGCGCGGGTTTACGAAGTGGCAATACCAGAAGTTATGCACGATCTATAATATGTGCGAAGGACCCGCTGACGCGCCCTTGCAGTAGCCCCATGTCAGGGAGGGCCGTGTCGGTGGCGTCGGTGGCTTGGAAAAGCGGGGTGCCCTTGGCGTGCATGGTCGTGGCATAGTGGAATTCGTGGGCTTTCCACTGGCCTTTGAACGGGCCGTTCATTGCGATGATGTTGCGGTAACCAAGGTGCAGCTTGCGCTTTGCAAAAGACGTGGCCAGTGGCAGCAATCCCGCCATCTGATGCGTGATCCCGTCAGCGTCTATAAGTGTTTCACCAAGGGTCATATAGCCCCCGCATTCTCCATATATTTCAGTGTGTTCCGTTGCTTTGTGAAGGCTTTGCATGAAGTTCGTGTTGCCTGCCAATTGCCCTGCATAAAGCTCTGGATAGCCGCCCGGAAGATAGATCAAATCACACTCAGGTGCAGCCTCATCAGCCAATGGTGAGAAAACAGAAATTTCCGCCCCAGCGCTGCGCCAGTCGCGCAAAAGATGCGGATAGGCAAAGGCGAAAGCCGCGTCTTGGGCAATCGCGATGCGCTGTGCGGGGGCTGTTGGGTTTGTGGTGTTTGCCACTGGTCCGTCTGTTCCCAATGCAGACAAAGCCGCAAGATCGACATTTTGCTGCATGGTTTGAGCAGCCAGATCGAGGAAGGCTTCAAGATCGGGCCGCTCTTGTGCTTGCACTAGCCCGAGGTGGCGGGACGGTGTGTTCAAGGCGCTGTTGCGCGGCACGGCGCCGAAAATGGGTATGTCGATACGGGTCAAAGCATCGCGCAGCATGACTTCGTGGCGTGGTGAGCCGACATTGTTGAGGATGACACCTGCGATTTTCACGGTTGGGTCAAATGAGGCAAAGCCCTGAACGATAGGCGCCACTGACTGCGCCATGCGACCCGCGTCGACGACAAGCACAACGGGCAGGTCGAGAATACGGGCTAGATCGGCGCAGGCGCCCTTCCCAACTGGGGGCGCTCCGTCGAAAAGCCCCATCGCCCCTTCGACAATCAGGTTGCCAGTGGCGGCGAGCGACGTGATCCGTTCCGGCGACATCGCCCAAGCATCAAGGTTATAACAGGGCTGCCCACAAGCGGCCTCGTGAAAGCGGGGGTCAATATAATCGGGGCCTGATTTCGCGCCTGAAATGCTGAGGCCGCTTTGTGCGAAGGCCCGCAAAAGCCCCAAAGTGATCGTGGTTTTCCCGCTCCCAGAAGAGGGGGCCGCGATCAGAAATCTCATGCGCTTTCAGCGGGCCGTCCGCGCCCCAAAGGATCGAGGTCGCGCGGGGCGATACCTGCCGCTTGTCCTTGCCAATCAAGGACTTGGCGCATCAGGACGGATCTGCCAAAGCAGAAGATGGCGGGTGGTTCCATGCCTGAAGCGGCCACATCCTCGACGACCGTGCCAAGCGTTGTTTCCAACACTTGTTGATGCGGTGTCGTGGCGTTGGTGACGACGGCGACGGGTTCATTGGCGCTCCGCCCTGCAGAAATCAGTTTCTGCGCAATCTGCGCGATGTGTTTCATGCCCATATAGACCACGAGGACCTGTGAACCTTTGGAAATTGATTCCCAATCCAGCGAGCTTGGTGTGTCGCCCGATTGGTCGTGACCTGTCACGAAAGTCACAGATTGGTTCACATCGCGGTGGGTGACCGGGATGCCCGCATAGGCCAACCCGCCGATACCTGCGGAAATACCCGGAATAATGCGCACAGGGATGCCGTGCTGCACAAGGGTCTGTGCCTCTTCGCCACCACGTCCGAAAACAAACGGATCGCCGCCCTTAAGCCGCAAGACGCGTTTTCCCTCGCGGGCGAGATCAACGAGTTGCAATGAAATATCGCGCTGTTTCGCGGATGGTTTGCCGCCGCGTTTGCCTGCATAGACGTGTTCGGCCTGCGGGGCCCAAGACAGGATATCTTCTTGCACCAGC
>Ga0115553_1000961_pt1 | contig 18163 bp, 19 predicted proteins | sample COGITO_mtgs_1103_2_FD_87284 | JGI IMG/M metagenome (GOLD analysis project Ga0115553, IMG submission 87284) | Pelagic marine microbial communities from North Sea - COGITO_mtgs_110331 | ecosystem: Environmental > Aquatic > Marine > Epipelagic | place: Germany:Helgoland, sampling site Kabeltonne... | reverse complement strand
TCTGCTCTCGACCCTGAGATGATTAAAGAAGTCTTGGACGTTATGGTCGAACTGGCTGATGACGGTATGACAATGATTGTTGTGACCCACGAAATGGGTTTTGCGAAGACAGTTGCTGATACCATGGTCTTTATGGATAAGGGCGAAATTGTTGAAATTGCGTCACCTGATGTGTTCTTCACGAAACCAAAGAGTGAGCGGACGCAACTTTTCCTTAATCAAATTCTTACGCACTAGAATAATCTGACGAGGACATTTGGGGGCATAGTTAAATGCAAGAAGAATCGACAACACCTGTTGATTGGGTAGCACTGCGCAAAGATTTTCCAACAGCAGAAAATTTTTGTTATTTGAATCTGGCGAATAAAGCGATCTTGCCCAGAAGTGTTGAGCAGTCAATGCAGTCTTGGATGAAGGATATATACGAGAACGCTGGCGAGTTGGCTTTTTCTATGGGGGAAATCGAGAAAACCCGTGAAGCCGTTGCAGATTTATACGGTGCGCCACCGGAATGCATTTCATTGATCAAGAACACATCTGAGGGTGTGAATATCGTTGCGCAAGGGTTCCCTTGGAATGAAGGCGACAACGTTGTCATCAGTGAGTTCGAACACGAAAATAATACTTTCCCGTGGCGTCATCTAGAACGCCGTGGCATTGAAATTCGTATGGCAAAGCCTGGCGAAGATGGCCGGGTAACGATTGACCAGTATCGCGACTTGATTGATTCAAAGACCCGTATTCTCGCCGTAGCCTGGGTTGTGTATGGCAATGGCTACCGTGCAGATTTGAAGGCGCTTTCAGCATTTTGCCATGAGCAAGGCATCAAGATCATGGTCGATGGTATTCAGGGTGTGGGTATTCTTTCCACGCCGTTTAGCGAACTTGGTGTAGATGTTCTTATTTCGGGTGGGCATAAGGCACAGTTTAGTCTGGCTGGTGCGGGTTTCATGTATACGACACCGGAAATGACCCAAATGCTGATGCCACCGTATGCTGCGAAATACAGCTTTAATACGTTGGACCGTACGGTGCAGGCACCTGAACTTGAAACTGATGCGCATCGGTTTGAATATGGAAATCCAAACTTCTTAGGGACTTGGGTACAGAGACGATCCGCTGAGTATGTGAAATCAATAGGTCTGGAGAACATTGAGGCGCGAGTTTGTGAATTAACAACGTATCTCATTGAAGCTGCAGATAAGCATCAAGTGCAAGTTCGCACACCGAGGCCTTGGGCTGAGCGTGCAGGGATTGTAAGTCTTGATTTAGGACAGCACGCAGGTGATGCGGTGAACGCGCTCAAGGCTCAAGATATCATCGTTGCCGAGAAAGACGGGCACTTGCGAACATCCATGCACTTCTATAATAATGAAGAAGATATTGATCGCTTTATGTCCGCATTGCAGGCGGTGTAATTAACAATGGCACCGACACTGCGTATTGATCTAAGTAGCGATACATCGACCAAGCCTTCAGAAGGCATGCGCAAAGCGATGTATGATGCCGAAGTTGGCGACGAGCAAAAGCACGAAGACAAAACAACAACGACCTTGTGTGAGCGTGTCGCTACTTTGCTTGGTAAGGAAGCAGCTGTTTTTTTACCTTCCGGTATTATGTCAAACGTGGTTGCGCTGCTGACGCACTGCGCGCCTGGTGATGATATCATTTGCTCATCAGATGCACATATCATTGGTTCAGAAGGTGGTGGTGTGGCGATTTTTGGTGGTATTTCGATAACACCTATTGATACGGTGCTTGGTATTTATTCTGCGGATGAATTGAAAGCTCGGCTTCGACCTTCAAGATCGCGCTCTCCTCATTCGAGGCTCGCTCATATCGAGCAGACAACGAATAAGGGTGGTGGTGCTATATGGTCGGTTGATCAAATAAATGACGTAGCGAAAGTTGCGAAAGATGCCGGCTTATCTGTTCATACGGACGGTGCCAGGTTGATGAACGCAGTTGTTGCATCAGGTGTATCTGCAAAAGAATTCGTAGCGTCATGCGATAGTGCCTGGACTGATTTATCTAAGGGGTTAGGCGCACCCGTTGGAAGCGTCCTTACTGGCTCAAAAGACTTTATTGATGAGGCGTGGACGTGGAAACACCGACTTGGTGGCGCGATGCGTCAATCTGGGGTGATTGCGGCGGCCGGTCTGTATGCGCTGGAGCATAATATTGAGCGACTTGCTGAAGATCATGCAAATGCTCAGGTGCTCGCAGAACGCATTGCTGATATTCCTGGTGTGAAACTTGACCCGCCCAACGTAGAGACAAATCTTGTCTTTTTTGATGTGAGTGAGACGGAACTTTCTGCGCCTGAGATTGCATCAAGATTACTTGAAAAAGGTATTCGCATGGGTGCAATAAATGAACGGCGGATGCGCGCTGTGACGCATTTAGACGTTTCTAAATCTGACGTTATAGCTGCTTCAGATGCTATCCAGGAAATCCTGAAAAACCATAAAGCTTAAACGTTACTTCAATGCGGCACAGGCACGTTGTATGCGCTCACAGGCTTCCGTAAGTTCTTTGATGTCTGACGCATAGGAAATACGGAAATACGGAGAAACGCCATAAGCACCACCGTGTACAGTTGCGACGTTTTCTGCCTCAAGCAAGTAAGCAACAAAATCCTCATCCGTTTTGATAATCGCACCAGAAGGTGTTTCTTTCCCAATCACACCAGCGCAGCTAGGGTAAATATAAAAAGCGCCTTTGGGTGTGGGGCAGGAAAGCCCTGTCGATTGATTGATCATTGAAATAACCAGGTCACGGCGCTCTTGAAATGACTCTGCGCGTTCGGTCATAAAGTCCTGAGGACCATTTAAAGCGGCGATCGCGGCGGCTTGGCCGATGGAACTTGCGCCAGATGTGATTAAAGATTGGAGTTTGTGCATCTGCGCAATCATTGATGCCGATGCACCTGCATATCCAACCCGCCAACCTGTCATCGCATAAGCTTTTGAAACGCCGTTAACGGTTACGGTGCGAGACTTTAAGGCCGGTTCGACGGCTGCAATTGTTGCAAACTTCAAACCATCGAACGTGATATGTTCATAAATGTCATCAGCGATAATACCAACATGCGGATGTTTTAATAGAACGTTTGCAAGCCCCCGCAAGTCACTTTCCTCGTAAACGGCGCCGGTAGGATTGCTGGGCGAATTGAGCAAAAGCCAACGGGTTTTTGGGGTGATTGACTGTTGAAGTTGCTCAGGCGTGATTTTAAAATCAGCGTCCGCACCACACTGGACGATGACGGCGGTTCCGCGCGTAAACTTGATCATATCGAGATAGGCGATGTAGTAGGGTGCTGGTAAAATAACCTCATCGCAAACTTCGGTGCTGGCCATAAATGCATTGAAGATGACTTGCTTAGCACCGTTACCAATAATAATTTCGTTGAGGCTGTAGTCTAGGTCGTTTTCCCGTTTAAATTTTGCAATGGCGGCGTCCTTCATCTCATTGGAGCCACCAATGCTGGTGTATTTCGTTTCGCCGCGTTTTGCAGCGGCGTTTGCAGCCTCAAGGACATGTGCGGGTGTTGGAAAATCAGGTTGGCCTGAGCTCAATGCAATCACATCAAGGCCCTCAGCTTTCATTTCGCGTGCGCGTTGCGACATCATGGCACTTGCTGATGTTTCAACAAGGTCCATGCGGGCTGCGATTTTTTGGTCGGTCAAGTTGATACCCCCCTATCTGTTCATGTCGCGTTTGATGCACGCCATTCTTTGGTGAGTGCGAGGACATGATCAACATCATCCATTGAGTTATAAACGTGGAATGCAAACCGAAGCATGCCACGACGCACTGTATGAATAACGTCTGCCTGTGTGAGATGCTCGGAGAAAGACATCAGTGCATCATCATCCGTCGAACTTTGACTGTTAGTCATGTTGCCAATGCTGACAATGTGGCTTGAATGAGCCCCAAATGCGCCACCGGATACTGGAAGGTCATACTCTAACAATCCATCAATAAAACGGTGTGATAAGTTCATGACATGCTGCTCAATGCGCTGGGTGCCAACGTTGCTAAGGACGATCAGTGATTGTTGTGCAACAGTGGTAGCTGGAAAATTGTAATTCCCTAAATCAAACCGACGTGCATCTGGTAACAGGCCGTAATTATCATCGCCCATTGTCGCTTCATGCGCATCCGGGCCCAGGTCGACACTGAACCGTGCAAGATAAGCGGGCTCTATGCGTGTTGCCCATTCAGTACGACAATACAGAAATCCCATGCCGTAAAGGCCGCACATTCCTTTTTGTGTTGATGTCGCAAGGCCATCAACAAGCATGTCTTTAACATCTGTATGGAGAACGCCAACAGATTGGACGGCGTCAACAAGCAAAAACACACCACGTTCCCGGCAAACTTTGCCAAGACGTTTTGCATCACTTCTGAACCCGGGAGAAAAACTCACCGTCGGTAACGTCACAACTTTGGTTCGCTCGTCTATCGCGGCAATCATTGCATCGATATCGATGTGGCCATTGTTGTGAGGAATTGTTTTAACATTGACGCCGCGTCGTGCGCGTTGATTGAGCCATGGATAGACATTGTTGGGGTGTTCCAGGCTCAAGGTTACAACAACGTTTTCGCCAGGCTCCATTGCAATGGAAGCTGCGATCATGTTGAGGCCATCAGAGACATTCTTTGTGAATGCGATTTCCTCTGACTGCGCGCCAATAAGGTCAGCGAAACGCTTGCGCACATCCTCCTGCATTGTGAATAAGCCGGCCTTGTTTGTGCGCCCGTTTGTCAGGTCTTCAAGGTGAGCGTCGAGTGCAGTTCGTGCAGAGGCAGGCAAAAGACCACGTGTACAAGCACTTAAATATGTACCCTGCGCGGTGCCGGGAAATTCCCCAGCAATTTCTTTTGAAAGGTCATTATCGATAGTGTTGGTTGATGCATCCATGGTGGGTCTCCTTTTGGGAGTGTATAGTCTACTCTTTGATAAGCGTGGCGCTAGACAATAATTGTTAAAATCCTCTCTTAAGGATAGCACGCGTGAAAAACGCGCAGATACCATTTGCTTCATGAACAAATGCACCCATATCTTCATGTAACCGTCAATGATTGGAGCCACTATGTCAGACGTCTCAATCCAGTTCTCGAACAGTTATGCACGTCTGCCAGAGCGATTTTTTGCCCATCAAAATCCTGATCCAGTGGCGCAACCCGAATTGATTAAATTGAATGCAGGGCTAGCTGAAAAATTAGACTTGGATATAGCTGTATTATCATCAGATGAGATGGCTAATGTGTTTGCTGGTAATCTTGTGCCGTCGGGTGCGGAGCCTATTTCTCTGGCTTATGCAGGACATCAGTTTGGTGGTTGGTCACCTCAGCTTGGTGATGGCCGTGCTGTGCTTTTGGGTGAGGTTGTTGATCGAGACGGAGTCCGCCGTGATATCCAGTTGAAGGGGTCGGGTCGCACCCCGTTTTCTCGCGGTGGAGACGGTCGTGCTGCTTTGGGGCCCGTACTGCGGGAATACATCGTCAGTGAGGCGATGCATGCGATGGGGGTGCCGACGACGCGGGCCCTTGCTGCCGTTAAAACGGGTGAAGAAGTGCTTCGAGAAGGGTTGCTTCCGGGAGCTATTCTAACAAGGATTGCATCGAGCCATGTGCGCGTTGGTACATTTGAATTTTTTGCTGCCCGGCATGATGAAGACGGTATCAGAACGTTGGCAGACTATGTGATTGAACGCCACTATCCGGAAGCAAAGAATGCAGAGCAGCCTTATATCGCATTGCTCGGCGCTGTGGTCTCGCGGCAAGCGGTTCTCGTATCAAAGTGGTTCCAGCTTGGCTTTATTCACGGCGTTATGAATACCGACAATACGTCGGTGGCGGGTGAGACGATTGATTATGGTCCGTGTGCTTTTATGGATGAGTATCATCCAAGGAAGGTATTTAGCTCCATCGATCGGCAGAGCCGATATGCGTTTGGGAATCAAGCGTCCGTGTTGCAATGGAATCTGGCTCAATTGGCACAGTGTTTAGTATCTATTGTCAATCTTGATATGGATGAAGCGGTTGCCTTGGCCCAAGTCGAAGTCAATGCGTTTCCAGAAAAATTCGAAGCTGAGCTGGTCACAGGCCTGCGGGCGAAGCTTGGATTGTTGAGTGAACATGAAGGTGATCTCGCGCTGGCATTCGAGCTATTGGAAGCCATGGCCAACGACAAGGCTGATTTTACGAATACTTTTCGTGGCCTTGCTGACGCCATAGATGGTGATGTGGCTAAAGTACGTGGCCACTTCGAAGATATGGAAGCATTTGAAGCATGGTTAACGAAGTGGCTTCCTCGCGTTGAGCAGGAGGACAGACCTCTTGCCGAGAGTGCCGCGGCGATACGTTCAGTCAACCCAGCTGTAATCCCAAGGAACCATTTGGTTGAGGCGGCGATACGCGCAGGCGAAGATAACGACGACTTTGGCCCTTTCAACGCGTTGGTTGATGAAGTGACGCGACCATTTGATACGCGGTCAAATGATTCAATATATATTAGCCCACCGCGCCCAGACGAGATCGTTCACCAAACGTTTTGCGGCACTTAATTGCCGCGCCATCAGGGTGAGAGACTACCACCCGCCTCAACGGTTCGGAATTTTGGTGTCGGGAATACGGGGACTGACTTGAGTCCAGAGCCTGTCGACATGATGAGTGCTTTTTCGTCTGATGTGACCATCCCTTGTGCCAAAGCTTTACGAAGTCCTTCGATCGATGTGCCGACTTCGGGGCAGGGGAATAGGCCTTCCAGATCAATGGCTTGAGTGGTTGCAGCGATCGCGTCCTCAGTTGTTACAGAAATGGCCGCACCGTTGGTTTCTTTAATGATCTTCAAGAGTGCTTGGTCGCCAGGTGGGCGTGTTGATTTGAGACCGCCTGGCGGCACATCCAAATCTTCCCAAAGATCCGCATGATCTACGCCAGCTTCGAATGCTTTCACGACAGGCGCGCAACCGGCGTACTGAGTGACAATTAGTTTTGGCAAAGGACCTTTTGGAAGCCAACCTAACGTCATGAGTTCATGAAAAGCTTTATAGATAGCAACAGCACCAAGTCCACCCCCAGTTGGATAAACAATGACATCAGGTAGCGTCCAGCCGAGCTGTTCGGCAATTTCTAAACCCATTGTTTTTTTGCCTTCAAGACGATGCGGTTCTTTGAATGTGCCGACATTGAACCAGCCCATTTTTTGAACAGCCTCAGCAACCATAGGTCCTGAATGTTTCCATTCACCATCTAATAAAATTGTATCTGCTCCTGAATAGACGCTTTGGCAAAGGCTTGCAGGTAGGACATCATTCGGGAGTAGGTTGACGCAATTAAGGCCCGCACGCTTTGCATACATGCCCCATGCACCGCCTGCATTCCCGGAACTGTTATGAACGATTGTCTTGATGCCGAGTTCACGTAACCGCGTTGCTGCAACACATGCGCCGCGGTCTTTGAATGTGCCGGACGGATTGCGTCCTTCATCTTTTATGACGAGTTGTGGGCTTCCAAGTGCTTTGCCAAGTGCAGGCGTTTGTACGATCGGCGTCCAGCCTTCGCCAAGTGTTGCGGCATTATCTGGATCGTCTACGGGCAAGAGCGGCCAGTATCGCCAGAGTGAACTTGGTCCATGCGACAATTTGTCGCGATCAAATTCTTTTGCTAGTCGGCTTAAGTCATAATGAACTTCGGGGAAATCACCAGGTTCACAAATAGCTGGCGTACCATCCGTAACGGATGCGCCAGATTTCCAGCAGATGATGTCTTTAACATAGCTCATTTTGATATCTTTCAATTTTCACGTTCAATAATTCGACAATATTATAGACCTACTTCACTGAGTACGTCACACTGATCAACGATTGTTAATGCGTAAATTGGGAAATGTGATGCAACCATGTGATTTGAACGCGTCAGATGCCGTTCGAAAAATGACCACGCGTGAACTTTCGCCGATTGAATTACTTGAAAGCTGTCTGGCCCGGATCGAAACCGTGAACGGAACGATCAATGCAATCACGGCGATGGATATTCCTCGCGCACGCGAAGATGCTAATGCGGCAGAGCAGGCATATGCAAAGGGTGGTGAGCTGCCCTCGCTCTTGGGATTGCCGGTTGGCATCAAGGATTTGAATAAAACGCAGGGCCTTCGAACGACTTATGGTTCGCTGCTGCACGCGAATGATGTGCCGACAGAAGATGAAGCGCTTGTCGTGCGATTGCGCCGGGCCGGTGCGATTATCCTGGCGAAAACAAACACGCCTGAATATGGCTCTGGCTCAAATACAAACAACAAGGTCTTTGGCGCAACGTGCAATCCTTATGATTTGGAACGAACACCGGGTGGCTCATCAGGTGGATCTGCTGCTGCACTTGCAACGGGGATGTTACCACTTGCGCACGGCAGTGACACGGGTGGGAGCCTCCGCAATCCAGCAACATGGAGTGGGGTGGTTGGATTTCGTCCGACGCCGGGGCTTGTCGGCCGCGAAGGACGTACGCTGAATTATACGAATTTTAGTGTTCAAGGGCCGATGGGACGTAATGTCACGGACGCTGCATTGATGATGACGGGGCTTGCTGGCAATGAAGACCGGGATGCGCTCTCGAGTTTTGTTGATGCGTCTGCGTTTAGGCATCTTGCCGATGTTGATGTTTCGAAATTACGCGTTGCTTGGTCGACAGACTTTGGAGGAACGGCTCCAATCGATGATGGTATTCGCCAATCATTTGAAGGTGTCATAAAACAGATAAGTTCAGCATTTGGCATATGTGATGAACGTCATCCAAACTTTGAAGATGCCCGCGATATATTTTGGACCTTGAGGTGTGTCTACTATCTAGCCAGCCATTCTGAGCGTGTTGCCAATCACCGGGATATTCTATCTCCAAATATTGTTTCAAATGTTGAAGCGGGGATGGGTATGTCACTCGCGGATGTAGCGCGGGCAGAACGTGACTGGGCAAGGCTGTACGCTGAATTTCAAACATATTTTGCGGACATTGATCTTCTGATTGTGCCCGGCAATGCGGTCTCTCCATTCCTTATTGCTGATGGCATTCCAAAATCTGTTGGCGGCAAAGTTATGGAGAACTATGTCGATGCATCTTTGGTAAGGTCCGCTCTCACGTTGACGGGGCACCCCGTGATAGCAATTCCAGCGGGGCTTGATGAAGTTGGGATGCCTTTTGGTGTGCAAATCGTTGGTAAGCGACGTGGCGACTTCGATTTATTATCCGCTGCTAAAGCTATTGAAACGATGATACAGGCCAACCCCGCGCTTGTGTTCGGTCGGCCTAATATTTCAAATTATGGGCAATAACCTCATCGTTTAGGTATGCTCTTAAGCATGCGAATACATCGGCCGCCCGGGTACAGGCATGCGAGCACGGGCCACTGTATTCGCGTCAGACACAGTGATGAACAAATCGCGTTGGTCGTCGCCACCAAATGCGAGATTGGTAACGGCTCGGCCTATATGGCTGCAATCTATAGTTAAGAAGTCATCGCCATGTGGATCATAGGCAAAGATGCGGCCTTTGCTCACATGACATACATAAAGGTTTCCAGCTTCATCGAGCGCCATGCCATCGGGGCCGCCGACGCCCGCAGGTAATCTTGCGAACAAGCCGACTTTAGTTGGTCCTTCAGGATAAAGGGGCACCCGCCATACTTCACATGCGCGGGTCATTGCGACGTAAAGAGCGGTCTCGTCGATATTTGTCACAAGGCCATTTGGGCTTGGTCCGTTGCCAATCAGGCATTCAAGCCGGCTTGTGCCAGATGGCACGCGATATACACTCCCGTTGGGATCATGTAATCCGGTTTGTCCTTGGTCCGTAAAATAGAGTGTCCCATCTGCACCAAAAAATAGATCGTTGCAGCCTTTAAACCCCTCACTGCGTTTGGTGGCAAAAATATCCTGGATATCGCCCGTGGCAGGATTAATTTTAACAATACCGCGTCGATAGTCTGCAACCCATACGCTAGCGTCAGGATGAATACGAAGGCCGTTTGGCCAGCCATCGTATTGTGCTCTTAATGTCCAGTCCCCATCAGGTGATATTGAAAAAATTCGACCCCATGGAATATCGACAAGCCAAAGATACCCATTTTTATCAAACGAAGGGCCTTCCAGGAAACTTGGAACGTCATCGCCAGGCCGATTGGCTGTGCCCCAAGAGGATTCTTTTCCTGCATTCAGGAACTCGGTTGGTATGGTAGTAAAAACTTCAGCCTTAATTTCTTGAACTGCCATGAGATTGCTTCTTTGTGCGTTGTTAAGATGCGAGATGTAAATCGTACATTTCAGTGTAAACAGACATGACGATACCGTCACGAGCATCAAGCGTGATAATTATATTTTTTATTTAAGGACATATGTCGGTACCGTTTGAATTTAATTTTGCCCGAGTGCATACAGAAGGAGTTAACTTAATGGAACGCGTCGATCCAGTTTCATATGAAGACTTATCCTCCGAAATAGGTAATGTGGTGCGAACGTATGGGACAGAATATGGCTCTTTTGGCAATCAAGCGCAGGTGCTAGCGCATGTGCCTCCCGCCGCACATCATCTCGCAGCCATGCTTATGTAGTTAAAGGCACGCGCGGGTATTAAGTTGCGTTATATTGAACTCGCTGTGACATGCGTTTCTAAAATGAACGAATGTGACTAATGCGTTGCGCATCATAGTCCGCATCTTTGTGTTGATGGCATTTCGTAAGTGGGCTTGGAGAACTTGCTGTCGTATATTGATCACCCCGAATTGGATGAGATTGATAAGCTTGTTATCGAATATGTAATGGTGGTTACAAACAATGCCGGAAAGATACGAGATGCTTGCCATTATCCATAGTGGTTAGATGTCGTAACGTGAAATTTCAAAAATACCAGATGAGTGAATTTGAACGCAGCTTGCTCGGTACAGCGCAATTAGCTATGTTCCGCTTTCCCTAGCGTGATTATTGTCGCGCTCATATCTGCGGAGAGATGCCAGAGTGGTCGAATGGGGCGGTCTCGAAAACCGTTGAGCTAGCAATAGTTCCCAGGGTTCGAATCCCTGTCTCTCCGCCATAAATTATCCTGTATCCCTTATCTCATAATATTTTTATATGATTTTTTTGTTTCATGTCACCACTGTTGTCACCACTTGATGGTAAAAAAAGCAGTTTTAGCGCCAAGTTGAGCAAAACTTAGTATCTGTGAATAAAGTTGACCTATTGTCATTAACCTATAGTAGCGGGCTGGCCGTAACCGTGCAGCAGAGCAAGAGTTCGCCCCAGTTGCCTAAGGAATGACAGTCGACTGCTCCTTAGTGTATAGCTTTGCAGTAGTCATCCCAATGTTCTGGCAACCACTTCGCGGCTTCCCGAATATCATTGAACTCATATGTCAGTTCAACATGGGACATTAATGTACCAGAAACTCCGCCCCTTGTAGGCCAGTGTATTCTCACCGATGTCCGGTCTTGAATATTTCATAGAAAGTCCTCAGTCATTCGGGGTAACATAAATCGAGATTTTAACATTGTATCAAACAAGACAAATAATCTGACCTAACAAAGTTTGTGCTCCATGCTGGTGGGATGAGCTAGCTGCCTTCCATCTAATTTTAAATAAGCGGGGGTTTTAATATAGAAGCGCTTCCATAAAGATATGAATGCTTCTCTGGTTGCGCCATCAATTTCTCCACCCCTATTTGTTTTGGCCTCAAAAGCAGGAACCATTAAGTTTACCACTCCAAAAATTTCTTTTTCAGTTGTTGTTATGGATTTTTTTGCTTGGCTTTCCTTTTCACTAGCGCAAGAAAAAGTAGCCAATCCCAGACGTGAGAATGATGAGCAAGAGACACCCTGCTGTCACTCCTCCCCCAATGATGTTTCCAAGCCAATAAAGCTTGGCAGTATTAGCTGCGGCTCCAGAAAGTGCGGCAATTGACGTGCCTGCCAATGCCGTGCCAAACATAGAAACTAAATCAGACAGACCTGCAGCCGTAGCGCCTCCGCTCGCTTTAGCCATAATTGCGTCAAGAAATTTATGTTTGAGGTCTGGCGGTTTTTGTCTCAGCGCTGTTGCAATATCCAGCAGATCTTCACGGTTTCTAGCAAACCATTCACGTGAAAATACCGCTGGCTGTTGGGACCGAAACAACCCTAGAATTAAATACTGGAAGTTCATAACCATACCTAGAATTTACATAAAATCTTGGTAGATGGCTAGTTATCCCATCTCTAATTTATTGATGGGGCCGAAAAAAGCTGACGATTCAGCTAACGCGGGAACGGACGCCTACAGTGACATCTCAAGCGTGTACGGGTAATCCAAAATTTCTGATGGCGTAAAGCCAGCCTTCTCAAAGAAACTGACCGATTCGGCAAAAGCCTTAACCAGCAGACGGTATTGGTTTTTTTTTCGGGTTGATTGGATAGCTTTTTTTACAAGAGCGCTGCCAATACCTTTCCCACCAGCTTCTAGATCAACGTAGAGGCTGTGTAGGAGCGTCCCTTCTTTTATTTCCTGCAATCCGAGAACTCCTGAGATTGGTATGCCGCTCACCCAGACCTCCATGAATTTAAAGTCAGTAGGTTCAAGACGGAGTGATGGCAGGGTCAGCTTTTTGATGCGGTCCGTTACTGGTCGGCCGTCGACGCAGAGTTCAATGATACTATTAATCTCAACCAACTCTTCCAATGAAGCTTTTCTTATCGTCATCTGAGTCAGTTAACCTCGCCTCTCTAATTGTACCTAACGTCAACCATAATATCACTCATCAGATAACTTATTGGATATGTAAGTGGCAACAAATGGCTTGGGATGTCTAGTTGTTGGATGAGATGGGAATTTCTATAATTTTGAAAAATGCGTATGCTGGTTGGAATACCTAAATCCGTAGTCCCTACAGTCGCATCCTCTAACTTTTCCTTTGATTTTGCGGGAAGGTTTATTATCACTCATAGAGGGTACTCTTTATCCAAAATTTCTTTAACGTTTAGGATAGAATACCCCTCTCTCTCCAACCCTCTTTTTCGCCAGTCTCGGACGCATTGAATACACATGAATACCCATTCAAATCCGTCTTCTTTCTCTCCTAGAATAACCCAGCGCCCCTTTGCTTCTTCTGCATTAGTTTGGCAATCGTGACACACAGGCACTCTCGGCCTCAATTCAAATCAAATTGATGTTTTTTGAGATGATCTAGGCGCACATATTTAAGTGTTTTGATGTTGGTTGACGAAAGTTTGACCCTAGGAGCGCAACCTGCCTGACGTGATTCTTCCCAGCGCATAGCACAAAGGCACCAGCGGTCACCACTTTTTAAACCTTCAAACCCATACTCAAGTTGGGGTGTGATCAAATCATTACCTCTACGCGCCGAGAACTCGAGGAATTGATCATCAACAATCGCGCACACAGTGTGAGTACCAACGTCACCACTCCCAGTATTACAGCAACCATCTCGGAAAAAACCGGTAACAGGGTCCCTTCCACATACTTCTAGATCTGTTCCAAGAACATTTTTTTGGTTTTCAGACATGGCATACTTACTCTTTTCTTTGATGATGGGCAGCAAGCGCTTTAAACACATAATAGCGCGGGTAAGACCTTAGGGGTAGTCTCCACCTGATCAATCAAAAACAAATGGGGGGCAAGCGATCTTCACTTATCCGCTAGTTGGCGTCTTCATCATTCACTAGTTGGCAATCAGTTTGAGCAGTATCCACGTGCAACACATTATGAGCAGCACAAGAGCATACGTATTCTTCGTTCTCTAAACGATTTGGAAGCGTCACTTCATCGCAAATGGGGCAAAGGATCGGCTCTGATACTAGCATTGTAACGACCATTCAATTTTACCATTCACCCATATCCTGATTCCGTGTTGGAGGCGAGCTTTTGAGAGTGAAGGGGTCAATAGGGTTTAACAATCAAAAATCAATCGCCATTTCCAATTAGCTTCCATTTCTGAGATTTATCACATCAGGCTCTTCAACTTCTAACCTAACACCTAGTTCTCCACTCAATCCAAGAATCGGCGTTTTTCGGAGAAAGACCTCAATACTCTTTATTTCTCTGTACCTTACGCATTCGTCGACGATACGAGTGATGAAGCGCTCCTGTGATTCATAGCGCATCTCTTCAGCCTTTCGCTGTATTTCTAGGATTAGAGGATCATAATCAAACACTCGATCCATTTCATCTTCGTCGATAAGCACTAGTTTCGGATCAATTAATAAAGCGAGATCGAGGATGTGCTTATCCGGCACAATGTCTTTGGACGAGTAGGAACCTATTTCAATATTGAGAATAAGGTCAGTTAACTCTATTCGAGCTCTCAAATTTTCGGATCCCTCTCCTTACCACCACCACAAACGGTTAGAGGATAAACAAACAGGTCAAAAGGATGAAAAATGCACCTCAGACCATTAAATTAACAATGAAGGGCTCATGATGTCTAGGTTGTTTAATACCGTTATCCCACAGGGCGTTGCTAATCGTCAACTAACTAATGGTCCTAGAGCTTAATCGCTTCCGTCTGCACATCGATCACTTCGGCGGCAGTGAATCCAACCATTCTCGAAGAGCGTCGCTGGACCTCCTCTTCTATAATGCGCATCAGCGTTACATCCAACGGCTCAATAGGATCGGTATTTTCATCAGCATAAGCCGCGTAAAGATTAGCATTATAGTCGTCAGACCAATCATCTAGTGTCACTATACTGGCCGTGCATGTTTTCTTCCTAAGATCAGCCATCAACCTGATCTCCACCTAGTTCATTCTCTGGCGCTATGTACGACGGCTCATCCTCTGCCCCGAATACTCGATCTGATTTCAAACGGGTGATCCGTGTATCGTCGTCAAGATGCGCATATAAGCCTTCCTCAAAGTCGTCTTGCTCCTCACCTAACAAGTCCAGCGACGCAACGAGATCCGCCTGCACAGACTTCAGACGGACGCCTGAGCGCACGTCGGAGACAGCGCTAGGAATTCCCTTAAATTAGCTGATCTCTGCTGGTGAAGCATTGAGGGCAACACAGTTCTTTGACGGACGGATCACTGTTGTAGCGATGCGATCATTGATGGGATATACTTTTTAAAATTGAAAAAGCCTTTCGCTGCGTACGGCCAAGATCCGGCATCCCACTTACGAATTGCGACTTCCATTATTAGTCGGCGAGCTTCGTCAATTTTGGATAGTTGACCTGTGATGTCATCGATCGCATCGCGAACGGGGCCTACCGGGGCATGTGCATACACTATGCGCTGCGCGCCGAGCCGACCCGCGAGCGCAGCTATGGTTTTTGGGTTTGCATCGCAGGTAAGCATATCTGGCCCGTTCGATAACCGCTGAACAGCGTCGCGCAGTCCGACCGCAACGAATTCAGAAACATCGTGTGCAACCTGCCCCGTCGAGCGAAGATCTGCAGCGTTTAGCAAGGCGACACCGACGATATCATCCAGAGGTAACGGCGCAGTCTCGGGGCAAAGGTCGTCGTCGTGTAATAACAGGATGGATGGAATGCCCGATTGCAGCGGTGCAGGAAATGTCAATGCAGACGGCATGGGCGCCGGTGACCAATCAAGAGTGGGGGCTTCCGTTGCCAGTTGGCTGTCGGGGTAAAACCGGCCTTCGGTGAAGGTCTGAATGTTCTCGGCGCGAGCAAGATAGGTTTTTCCGGGCGTCTGCAGTCCGCTCACCCAACGCCAAGAGAGGGTGTTTGATGCGGGGTCTCCGTCGAGCAGCTGCTGTAGGAAGAAGTCGGCCCCAAGCGTCCAAGGCAAACCAAGCGTAAAAACCCAAATACTCGCAAACCACATGCGGGCGTGGTTGTGCAAGTAATGGGTTTCTTTAAGCTCCGCCACCCAGTGATCAAAACATGATATGCCGGTCTGGCCGCTGAGCGCGCGCGCAAGCCCTGCATCTCCGTTCCAGTCGTTCAGATCATGATCTCGTGCTACTTCATAATCTTGCCAGACCGAAGGGCGCAATTCCAGCCAGCCCTTCCAATATGTGCGCCAGAAGACTTCCTGTACAAACTTTTCCGCCGCTTGAGAGCCGTGCGCATTCAATGCGGCAGATACTGCTTCTTCCTCAAGCAGCAGCCGGTGGCGGATCCACGGCGAAAGTGTCGTCACGCTGTCGTGGCAGCCCGGGCCACGATCAAAATTACGTTCCTTTGCATATGAGTAACCGAGCTTCGGTGTGATGTCCGTCAGATGCTTGAGGGCTGCATTGCGGCTGGCATCCGGTTTACCCAGAAGGTACGCCATTAAATTTTTCTAGCCAAAGCTACGGCAGCGCCTGACCCGTAAGCGACAGCCGCGCACCATAGGCGGGCGAGAGGGCCGGGCGGCGCTGCCGCGTTCTGGGCGGCTTCGTCCCGGTGAGCAACCTCGTCGGCTTGGCATTCGACGAGAACAGCACGCACGGTGGCCAATTCGCGGGAGAGCTCGTCTAACGGCTGAAGTCTGTTGATCTGCTGCTGGTAGTGCTGATCGACAAACGTCTCCACCGCTTCAATGGTATGAAAGACGGCGTGGGGGCCGCAAAATGCTGGAAGGGCGCCAGTGATGAACCCGGCAATGCCCCACAAGACGATCAGACGGCTTCGGTTCTCAGGCGCAAGCAGCCCTTCGATTTCGCGCAAATGATTCCGCTCGGTCGCAAGGTGATGCTGAGCGAAATTCTGGACCTCGGGCGCTCGACTTACAGCGAGTATCCCTCGGTAAATCCAGACGGCGCCAGTCTCTCCAGCATGGTTGGAGCGCAATTCCCTTAGCAGCCAGCCAGGCAAAAGCGAAGTAAGAGAGACGCCAGCCTCATGCGGATCAAGTCGACGGGTGGCGTGTAAAGCGTTAGTCATTCCAAATCTCCTTTTTATTTTTACGAAAAGACATGCTCGGCGGACTAGTTCGAACAAAATGAAAAACAAGAAAATAGATGACATTTTCTCCTAGACCGTACATTTAGTTGCCTACTACTCAGCTTTACGAAAATCCAGTTCGGCAATAATATTCTTGGAAACTTCCATAGGCGCTGACGTTAGGCAGTGGGATTGTTTGTTCCATATGCTAGAAACCACTATCATAATTTTATCCGTAACTCAGTTCCCCCCCAGTACAGGTAAAGTATATGTTCAAGGTTCGTTTGGTACGGCACCCTTTGACACTACTCCTTTTGACAGCAATGTAGTCGTTGATGGAGAAGGAAATACGGTCATTGTTGCGCCCAGTGAGCCAACAGCTGGTACTGCAATAGGCTTTAGTGAGGCTTTTAGTGACGCCTTTGCAAAGGCTCCAGTCTCTGGCCTGCAAGCCAATGCAGAAGTCGGCAATGTCAATATTGCAATCAATGATCAAGATGCGGTTAAAATGGCCATAAGCAATCGACCATTCCTTATGGCGCAAACAAAGGTCCTTTTAGATTTCCTTGAAGGGAATAGTTTGGGCGCAATTGGCAACCAAGGGTCTCCCCAACCCCTTTGGTTTGATGATCAAAATGATCAAGAATTACAGGCTCTACTTGAGCAGATTAGAGATGAGTTACGCCGTTTCAATGACCTTCTAGGGTCCTCAAAACCAAATATAAGTGCCCTTGCTCAATTTATGCCTGGCTTCTTGAAAGTTGGTAATAATTGGCTAGCAATGTTCTCTAGTTCAAATGGAATTTTAACAGGTAAATTGGTAGCCGGTGTGTTGGCAACTGCGTTATTAAGTGCTGGGTATCTGGACCCAACCTTGGCCGCTATAATTTTCGGAGGCGAAGCTGGTGCGACAGCGTTACAAAATAAAAACAAATCAGCTAATTAAATGAATGTCACTACCTCGGACCCGAATGCGTCAATAAGGTATTCGCCTTTACGCTCGTGAACTTTGCACTACTAGGAGACGGTTCAAATAGAGTATCCTTCCCTCCGCCAATTATCGTCCTAATGGACGCTGAAAAGCCCCGGTTTACCAGGGCTTTTTGGGTTTCAGGGCTTTGGCTACGTTTGGCGAAAAGTTCCCACTTGTTAATGGGTTAACGCAATATCAAGCTGCACCATTCTCCAGATCACTGTGCGCACGTTTTTTCTGAATCCAATTCCAGAACGCAATAGCAAGAATCACGCTGAGTGAAACCACTTCAACCCATGGGTTCCAATAC